>Ga0233373_1000002_pt1 | contig 46512 bp, 79 predicted proteins | sample ElkDunMinimDraft_5_FD_180685 | JGI IMG/M metagenome (GOLD analysis project Ga0233373, IMG submission 180685) | Fecal eukaryotic communites from dung pellets of Tule Elk in California, USA - Elk Dung E0 | ecosystem: Host-associated > Mammals > Digestive system > Large intestine > Fecal | place...
TCTTCACCTACTGTTCATCGTTTGCTATACCTTCAATCTTGTTAATACGTTTATGTGCTGAGCGTACAGAAGCATCGATTAACGCAATTTTTCGCTCTTGTTCGATTCTCGCTTTTTGGTCTGCTTTTTGTTCGATCTTAATGTCTTTTACATCGGTACTAATCGTTAACAATTGGGTTGATATTTTAGCGTTTTCTACGGCTTCTATCTTATCTTTTTCAGCTTGAGTACGTTCTTCGGCTTTTAAATCTTTATCTCGTGCTCGATTAAATGATACAAACGTCATTGTGAAACCAAAAAGTGTTCCTAAAAAACCGATTACTGCTGTTAATGCATTAAATTCCATACTACACCGTCCTTTTACAATAAATAAAAACGCTCTGAAACAAGAACTGACTAACTATACGTTAAAGTCAATTTCCATTCGTCTGAGCGTTTTTTAGATAATAAAAATAACGCAAACTAACAGCTGCGTTTTAATAAATTCCTGCTATTCAATTGAATTTGAAGTTACTAAGCATTTTGGCACAATTGATAAACAAATGAGTACTCGCAAAAATGCGAATACTCATTTTCTTCTACGAGTAAACTATCTTTATACTTTCCATTCTACATTTTGCTTTATAACTTTAGCAGGGACACCGCCAACTAAAGTTCTAGGTGGAACATCTTTATTAACTAGCGACCCTGCAGCTATAATAGAACCTTCACCAATAGTAACGCCTTTTAATATTGTAACATTTAAACCTATCCATACATTATCTTCAATTTTGATAGGCTTTGTAATAGTATGATCATGAGAAGTTATTTGGTGATCGTCAGAATCTCGTATAGTAACATTTTCGGAGATTATTACGTTATTACCTATACTTATATGTTCAAAACAAGCTATGTTAGCTCCATAATTAATGTAACCTGAGCCTACTTCGAATGTAGCATCCTTATTAATAGAAATTCTACATCCAGAATAAATGGAGAAATCACCATTTACTTTGAATTTTGCACCCTCACGCAAAACAAAACTAGATTTAAAATAACCTACATTTTCAAAACTGCACCCTAATTGAAATCTGCAGTTATTTTCAAAACTGCTCCTTTTATGAGTGCTTAGTATAACATTTTTATATACTAATGATTTAGTTTTAAAACTATTAATGGGATTTAATGATAATACTTTTTTTAATTTCCTGATTTTACTCATCTACACACCGCCACATAAAATATAAATTTACTTTTACGTTATATTATACCATATATATTGAGTACCAAAGTAGCAATCTTAATTCTACTTAGCAGTGATTGGATAAACATTTTAATCGATTAATTCCATCTCTATATGACTTCACAAAAAATTTTACTAATGTTATTTGGAATTGTAATTTAAAATTATTAATTACCGTTTTTAATGGAACGATTAATTTGAGGCGTCGCTAAAATCATTTCTTTTTCATCCTTTGTTAAACGATCTTTTGCTACTTGTCCTGTTAAATAAGCCTCGTCAACTTTCTTCATAATCCACATATTCAATAAAAATACATACGCTACTGATTGTTGTTGATTTGTCATTTTACATTACCTCCATCATCATTAAAATCATATTTTCTAATTGCTCGATACGCTCTTTGTCGGTCGGTTTTGGCGGAATCGGTGTCGGGTCATGTGCATTTATAATTTGTTGCACTAAATCCATATCTGTGCCACCTGCAAAAATAAAATCCGCTTGTGTGTCGTCGTCATTATATACGTATAAGACGTGTAAAATCTTTATACCACCGCGATTAAATTCGTCTGTTAGTTTTGATACATTAATATTTTGTATAATCACGATAAATCAGCCACCTTTACGATTTGTGCGTAAATATTGCCACCGATAATGTTTAATGCACTACCACTAGATTGATTAACTTTGATTAATAAAATCTCTGTAGTGTTTTTTTGTATTGTTACGCAAATACTAACTGGTGTATGGTATGACGCATTTGCGGCCTGTCTGCCATCTAAAACACCCTCGACGTTTACATATCTAACACCTTCGCCATTTGCATCAAACACCACAAACAAATGTACCTGATATACCCCCTTTTCTAACAGTATCTTACCGTCTCTTATACTGGCGAAATCTGCATTATTGTTACTCTCTATTGAAGACCAGAAAATATCGACATTAGTGTCATTTGCTATACTCTGTGTTTGCGTTGCGGCGACAGTTACCCACTTTTTAGTTTCTTCCAAATGCTCAGTAACTTGTTGCTGAACATTTGAAATGGATTGTTCGATATTTGTCATTTTTTGCTCTAAAGGTTGTACCTTGAGAACTATTTGTTCATCAACATATTTTTTGGATGCATAGATAAATGTAGGATCTACTTTTAATACTACAGAACTAGCGTTTGTGACTTCTAAGATAACTTCTAAATATAAATCCTTTGCACTTCCTTGTGCTAAGACGGGTTTATATGTTTCTGGCATTTTACCTATTGCCAACAATGCGTTATCTTTATCAAAAATACCAATTTCGCGAATAGTAAAACCACCGACTTCAGATGGGATAACACCTACTACGACGATTCTATTTTCGTTATCTTCATCAATAGAAACAGAAGAAATAGCACCTTCCCACACTTTATTTCGTAAGCTTGTCATATCCTTGGTTGGTGTGTAATATCCTCCATTTCCATCACCTACTGCAATTTTTGCAAAATCTACATCTGTTTGCATAATGGTTGCGTTTGCGAATGCTGCCAAACCCAAATCTGTCATAATTGTATAGAACTGTTCAGCCACTTTACTTCCCTCCTTCTGGATATACCGAGATTTTCTCAAATGAATTATGGGTTGCTATAACGGTTTTCACATTCGCCGTCGAATCTATGTTTGTAATTGCATATGGATAAACAGTTATTTTTTCTGATGCTAAAGTTGCTGTTGCTACGTATACGGTACTTAGAGTTGTAGCATATATATTTAATGCCTCTAACCAAGAACGTACATTTTTATATTCCATAACAAGCATTTCTAACAACTTTACTGTATCTTCATTTAGACCTTTATCAGTCACACGTAAATGAAGCTTGAAATGATATGGATCTCCACCATATTCAAACCATTCTTGTATCCTGCAATCAATATTAATTAAGCGAAATACCATTTCTAATGCTGCAGGTGTGCCCTTTAATCGATGCAATTCAATTGAATGTTTAATCAGATTGATTCTTTGTTCTCTAGTTGTAGCGAGCTCTAATCCTTCATTAACCGTTATATGACTTTCCCATAAAAGATGCTCAATAATTTCATCTGGTAGCGCATCTAAGTTCATTCGATAATTAATTTTGTCGGCCCATTCTAGCATGTTATCTAATGATTTTTGCAATGAATTTGCAAGATGCTTCACTTTTTCATCTCGCAATAAGTTATCCGGTATTTCACGTAATAACGTATTTTGATGTAAATTAATCATCTTCTACGCCCCCAAACACGACATTTTTATTTCGTATTTGAGCAACTTGACCAGGTTGTATCACTGTAAAAACTGGACTTGCAACCTCTACACGCTTCGCACCAGCTCTCACAATCTCACGGATTAGTTTAGACGGATTAATATCCCGCCCAATCTTTTCTGATTGCCAAATGATATAGTCGTCAATAGCACGCTCTATTTTGCCCCTTATGAGCTCCTTATCGATTGACTCGGTTTCGAGGTAGTAAGTGACGTCTAAGTCGTATTCAACGACTGTGGGCGCTTCTACGCTTAAAAAATCAGTCAATGGACGTACGTGTTTTGGATTGCATGTTTCATATACTGCATCTAAAATTTCTTGCGTGGGCAATTCACCATTTTGTAAAAGCACGCTAATATTGACTCGTCCAGGTATCGGCATGTACACGTAAACGTCACTAATAAGCGCAGATGCAGACTTAGCAAAGTATTCATAGGCACCTTCCGAACCGGCATTTGATAGTGCTTCAGGAGCCATGTAAATACGCTCTCGATAGGCTTCATCTGTTTCACTTTCAGCGCCACCATTCGAAATCGTAATGTTTTCGACTTTACTTACGTATGGTAGAGGCTTAACAAGCGTGTCAATCTGACCAAGTCCGAATCCATTGCCAATTAATCCGGGTACGGTACAGGTTAAATCGACATCTACAAAATCGACACCTGGTGGAATGGCCAATTCGTAATCTGTAGCAAAAAAAATAGCAGCTTCAGAAGAAGTTGCTAATGCACCTGCAGGGATTATTTGAGACGACGTTAACGGTACGGATAAATGCAAACGCAACTTAGTTGTAGCAGCAGTTGCAGTTAAACGTGGTGTACGCCATTCAGCGCCTTTATGCTCCAGCACATCTTCACGTGCGTAATACAATAAGTTTTGACGTGCAGCGTCGTTAATCGCAATGTTTTGCTTTGTAATGACGCTAGCAACTGTTAAAAAAATTAAATATAACGGATCTGCTTGTGCTAACTTACGACCTTCTACATTCTCGTAAGTCGTAATAATTTCATTCGTTAGCTGTTGTGGATCCGTTTCTAAAAAGTTTATTTCGGGTAAATTTGTTGTCATAGCTTCACCCCATTTCGAATACTGAAATAAATGATTGGATATACTTTCCCTTCAATTTCAGCGCTCATTTTTACTTCTTCTACCATTACGCGTGGCTCATATTTTTCAACTACCTCAACGACTTCTCGTACGTAAATTGGTAATAATACAGTAAGTGGTCTATCGATAAATTCAGCTGTGAAGCCAAATTCCCTGAAGAGTGGTACCGTAAACTTATACGTACTCAAAATCGTATTGATGTTTTGATAAATTTCCTCGAGCACCGTGGCTGGACGGAAATTTATGTTTTTAGGCTCATACGTCAATGTATAGCGTGTCATACATATTCCTCCATCGTCACGCTCGCGCTTCCCGAAAGCACATTACCGCGATTATCAAAGTGTTTCATGTCTTCTGACACGCTCGATATATACCACTTACCTACACCATATCGCTTCGAGCCAATAATTAATGTATGTGCTTCGCCACTTCGTACATATCGTACAAGCTTATCTAGCTCCTTAATGGGATTAACGCCTAAACTTGCTGTGAACATCATGTTAAACGTAATCTGCCCCTGACCTGGTCCCAAAAAGTCAGGCTTTGGCTTTGCTAAATGAATATCGTGTTTCGCCCATCTTGCTGATTCCGACCTTTTGAAACTGTCAAACGTTTTTACCTGCTTTTCTGATACCGTAAAAACAAGTGGTCCCCATGCGCCTATCATGTTAACCACCTCACAGGGTTTTCTGTTTTAATTTCTAGCGTTCGTTCTTCTTCAATCCACTTTACGTAGTTATTAGAGTCAATCCATATACCAATTCGATCTTTACCTTCCTCGGCTATTTCGGGTACTGGCTTATCAACCTCTGAATAAATTGTGCCGATAATCAAGCCGTTTTCTTGGCCGTTTGAAAGGAATAAACAAACTGCAGTTTCATCAATGTCCGGCATCCAATAAAACTTATGATGTAGCGTATTTTTTTGCATAACGGGTAGCCAAGGAGAAACCGTGTCGTCTCTGTCTTCAAAAAGCACACGTGCCGTGCATTTTTTACGATCAACAGCTGTAATTTTGCCGTACCTAACAACCTCAAAAGGCACTCCATGCATCTCTTTAATAAGGCAACACCTCCCTCAATGAAATGTCAGTCGTGTATCCACCAGTTACTTTGTGACTGCTCGTTTCGATGAAGTATTTGCCATCAAATGCTTTGAAGCCTTCCACGTCAACAGTAATACCCTGAACTAGCCTTTCGTCTCCTAAAAGCGTAATTTTGCCTTTTCGAGCACCTTTATTTTTATTCCTTGCTTCAGCTTTGGCCCAACGCATAGCTTCATCTAAACTTTTAGCACGCTTATTAACCTTTAAAATCGGTCCTTTTTCTACACCTGGCACAACATAAATGTATTTGAGCACTTTCTTTTGTACATCGTCAAAATATGAAACTTCCACTTTTTGATACTGCTCTTCTGCTGCCGTATCATTGAAGCTATATGACTTAATATCTGCTTCACCCTTACGAATTGTGCGCACAGCTTGTTTACTTTCATACGATTTTTCATCGTATACGACAAGTTGTTCTTTCGTTACTTTCACTGCGAAGCCTTCTTTTTTTGCTAACTGTTTAGCAAAAGATAAATCTGTTTGTCGCACTTGATCGACACGATCATACATATAATCAGGTGCATCAAATAGCAATTTAAGTCCTGCTGATGTAGCCAAATCCCCTAAAATAACGGACAACATAACGTTTTCCCATGCACGTGTATGTGCTGTCTCTTTACCTCCACCGACAAATGGTACAGATAAAGCTTTAATACTAATCGTATCCGGTGGACCTTTAAAGCCAACATCATCAATATAAAAAGTGCCACAATCAAGTTGCAGCACTTCTTTTTCTTTGCGCCAATTTTCTAGGCGTATAGATGCTTTCACAGTATCGGTCTTTTTAGGAAGCCAAGGACCGTGCCATTTACCGTCTCGATCATCTATATCAATTTGTATGTCGTCACTACGTCCTTCGTTGTCATTGTAAGTAAAAGATATTAAATTGGGTGATACATCTGCTGTAATGTTCACACCTGCATACTCAACATCAATAATTGCACGTCTCGTATTTGTCATAACATCACCTCATCCACGGTGGTAAATCTGATGCAGTAACTACTTTTTCGACGTCTGGTACGGTCAAAACAATGCCCGCACGAAAAACGACTGTATTAATATGCTCTAAATTCGCTTGCATAAGCTGTTCCATCATCATTTCGTCACCGTACACTTTATAGCAAATGCCGTCCCATTCATCACCTGAAATCGTTGTATATGTCATCAGAATTCCACCCGCCTTTCATTACGCGCAATTTGTGCTAAACGAGCTTCTAAATCATCTTTATCCTGCTCAGCGTGCTGTTGAACACGCTCTAAATCATCTGCATTTTGCACGTTATATTGTGGATTGTAATTCACCTGAATCGTTGTACTTGAGTTACTATTATTACTAATAGTTTCCGAAAGTTGTTCTGAATTGATAGCTGGATTGTCGCTGGCATATGTTTTCATAGCAATCTGGTGTTGTATGTTTTCCATCGTTCCGGATTCATTTAACATTCCTAGTGCGTTACCGGTTTGTAGCCACAAATCTTTCGAGCGTTGCGAATTATTCCACGGGATAATTGCTTCTGTATCTCCACCTTCACCTACCCAAGCAAGCGTTGTTGAATCGACAATGCCACCCTTTGCGAATCCCGGTAGTGCTCCTAGTAATTTACTAGCTGTACCTCGAATTGGCTCTGGAATCATACCGGAAATTGCACCAATTACAGCACTACCCATAGACGCTATACCATCTATTAGACCGTTAATGATGGATTTCCCAACTTCAAACAAATTGATCCCGCTGAAGAACGAAATAATGTTATCCATAATAGTTGTAGCTGTAGTGAGAATTGCATTCCACGCACCGTCCCAATCACCGCGCAATAATGCCATAGCAGCTTGAATTAGTCCATTTACAATCGCTAAAGCATTAGTAATTAACATTTGCACAAATGGAAATACGAACTGCACAACGGCGAGAATACCGTTAATCGCTGGTACAATGACACCGTTTATAACCGCTACTAATGTTTGAAGCACCATTACTACGACCGGAATGATTGTTTGGATAATACTTAAAATAATTGGGAACACCATTTGAATCACGCTCAGCACAAGTGGTAGAACTGTCTGTGCTAGCGTCAAAATGACCGTAACCACTGTTGTTAATAAAGTTGCTACAATCGGTAAAACGCTCTGGATGATTGTTAAAATCATCGGGAATACCATCTGTACTACACTTAATATTAACGGGATAATCGTTTGTGCTAATTGCATAATTATCGGTACGATTGATGCGATAACACCGATGATTATAGGTAAAACTGTACTAACGACGTTCAAAATTAACGGAAACACAGTTTGGAATACTTGTAACAGTAATGGCAACGTAGTTGTTGCTGATTGGACCACCGTTGAACCTAACTCTGCAAAAACAGGGCCGAGTGCTGTAATACTTTCACTAATAACTGTCATCGTTTCAGCTAGCTGAGGACCAACACCATTTACAAATTCGGCTACACCGTCTCGTAAAACGTCTAGAACTGGTGCGAATGCCGTTTTTATCGACTCCCAAGCCGCGCCCATCCCAGCAGCTACACCTTCATTTGTTTGCGATAAACGATAAAGGAATCCAATGACACTTACAACCCCACCGATTAATATGCCAACCGGACCACTGACGCCTAAGAAAGCTAGTCCGATTGATGCGATAGTTGGTGCAATCATGGAAATGATGCCTGGCAAACTCGAAAAACCTGCTTTGATGCTATCAATCAGCCCGTCTACGATGCCGTTTCCGCTGAAAAGCCCGCTTAGCGTTTGACCGATGGAAGAGCTACTTATCGCTTCCGCAATTTTCGTTGGTAATGATTTAGCACTCGTTACAACGCTATCCCACATAGTTTCAGCTTGATTAGCAATAAAACTAGCCGTACCTACTACTACATTTTGAACAGCACCAAATGAAGCGTCTACAACGGCTCTGAATCTATCAGAAGTTTTATATGCCGTCACGAATGCCGCCGTTAAGCCAACAATCGCCGCAATTGTGATTCCAATCGGATTGGCCAACATTGTTAAATTTAACGCTGCCATTGCACTACGCATCGCAACAAGAATCCCTCGTAAACCTCCACCTGCGAACGTGTAAGCGAGCATTGCTGTACGCTGTGCGTATAATAATTTAGGCGTAATAGCTTGCACGACGTTAAACGCTGTTTTGGCAAGCGCTACAGCCTTTAATGTTGCTTGATACGTAACAAATGCTACTCCTAAACCAATAACAACCGGCGCAATTGCGCTGATAACATTTTTAGTTTTTTCAAGCGCACCTTCAAGATTATTTGATAAATAATTTGCAAGGTCACTTAAAATAGGCAAAACTGCATCACCAATCGGCATCACTAAATCTACGAATAAGGTTCGTCCGATGGATTTTAAAGCTGCACCAACTGAATCAAACCGTACTTCATTTATTTTTCCCATCGCACCTTCAAAATCCGTCATGGCTTGACCTGCGCTTAACATCGATAACACGACATCTCCACCAAGATCTTCCCACTTCGTACCGAAGAGCGCTACGCCGAGTTCATTCTGCTTCACTTTGTCGTCTATTTTACTTAACTCACCGACTGCTATAGCTGTCATATCAGCCACAGAAGCTTCACCTTGACTAAACGCCTGCCAAACACTCATTACTTCTGGTCCTAACGCACTGACAGCTTCCATTGTTGATTTGCTACCATCAGTTGCTCGGATTTGAAACTCTTTCATGACATCATTCAGATAATCCAAATTGTAAACGCCATTTTGAGCGCCAGCTTCAAGGATGCCAAACATTTGTTCAGCTGAATATCCCATATCTGCCCACAAAGGTGAATATTCGCTAAGATTATCAAACATCTCATTACTAAAATTCAGCCCATTTTGAGCGCCTGCAGCCATCATGTCGAAAGCTTTTGTACTATCCATACCAAAGTTAGTCATTAAGTTGTTAGCAGCTCTTGTGACTTCGTTAACTTCTGCATCAAACGTATTGGCCAACATCATTGCATCGCCTGTAACGCGTTGAAGCTCACCATCGTCAAGATTATGCATATGATTTTTAACTTGCATTAGAGCAGCCGTGACGTCGTCAAATGACTCACCATGACCTTGCTTAAAAACTTCTTTTGCCACATCTCCTAGCGCTTCCATTTCAGCGCCATATGTGCCGGTTTGAGCCGATAACTTATTAAGCGAATCGTTCATTTCAACGACTTGCCCCGCCAAATTAGCAAAAACAGCCGTACCACCAATGGCGGCAGCGGCTGCTCCTAACATTTTCATTGTACTGTCGGCTTCATTAAAGGCAGATTTGAAGCTACTTGTTAGCTCTCCGCCCAATCTAAACGCAATTTCAAAGACTTTTGACACTAACTTTCACCTCAATTTCCCCTTCGTTTTTCTTGCTCTTTTAACATAAAATCAATCGTTTTTTTCCACTCAAGTAAACGATCTAACTCCATCTTCAAAAAAAATTCAGCTGATGATTTACTGTTTGTAGCACAGTAAAGACAAATCAGCCGAATCGTATTTGCAGGAGACTCTTTTATTCCCCGCGAGTTAAAAAAACCATTGTACGTGCAGTGACTTTATTGTAGTCATACGCCGATAATTTACGAATGACACTCACATTTATGCCTGCTGCCTTTGACGCAACAATAGCTAAATATGGCTTTGATAAATCTTTCATCATCGTCATAGCAGCATGTTGTGGATTTTGAGCATTAAATTGAACTTCTGCTTTCTCAATATCCTCACCAGTTAATGAATCGAAGTTTAATGTGATTTTGTCATAATGATCCCCTTCGAATTCGATTGGGCGTTTAAATTTAATTACGTTTTCTAACGCTTCTTCTGTTGATGCACCTTCTACAACTTCTTTGTTTTCAATATTTTTTTCTGGCATATTATTTTCCCCCTATAATCCTAAGTTTTTACGTGCATTTGCCATTACATCTACACCATTAATCACGAGTACAGAATTGTACTTGTCGTATTCAATTTGCACTTTACCGTCTACAATAATTTTGATGTAATGTACCTCAAATTCATTAGCCGTCTCAGTAAAAGAACCAATCGCCAATTTACCTGGATTGTAATTAATCGACACACATCGCGTTTTTACTGCAACTTCTTGATCAATATAACCGTTCAACGGGTCAAAAATCTGTTGGTTTCCACGGAAGTCCAACGTATGCACTTTAGGCTCAGATAATTGTGCAGATTCAGGCGAAATTGTACGCCAATTGATTTTTAAAGTTTGTGGTCCGAAATGACCAACTACGGGAATAGTAGATTCCCCCATCACTCCTGCGCCACGTAATGTTTCTGTTAGCGATTCAAAAGACGGTAGTTCAACATCTACAATGCCTAACCAGGTCGTCGCGTCTTTCCAAGCCGTGAAACTTTGTAAAATTTGATCAGTTTTTTTCATCCTTCAATTCACCCCTTTTTATTGGAATAATGTGTTGTAATAGTTCGGATCCAATTCAAATAACCCGCGTAATTCTCTCGCTGGAGACGCAGGTGTTAAGAAGATATGGAATTTGTAAATACCATCCATCAAATCTGTTAACGGATTTTCTTCTTCTAAAAATTCGACGCGACCACCAAGGATAAATTGACGAGCAGCTTTACCGTTTAAGTCGATGTTTTTGCTATCGATGATGTTATCGATTAGCTTACGATTACCCGGCTTATCGACTTTCTGGAAGTACGTTAAAATGAACTGATTTTGCTCATAGATGAATACGCGACGAACCGAAATAAATGAATCTTTGGGATCCGTGTTGCCTGGATAACATGACGTACGATGTCCCCATAACTTCCACCCACCAATGAAATTCAGTGAAGTAACAATTCCCTGACCATTTAAATAGTTTGCTTGCTCTAAACCTAGTAAAATTTCAGTACCGTCTTCTAATACTGCAGCATCCATCTGCAAATTATTATTTGATGGTTCGTGATATGGATAACCCTCATTTTGAGCATCCACTAAATTTGCTAAACTAGCTGCTTGAGTGGATTTGTGATACTGGATTCCACCTATAGAACACTTTGGCCAAAATACAAACACGTTGGGATCATCTAAGTTTTTCATATTTTTGTATTCAGGGACTTGTGTATAATCTTTTACCTCGGATGTTGGTACATCAACAAATGTCACCGCTTGGAATAAACCGTTAATATTATTCGCTTTGGCTTTTAATACAGCTGCAACAAGTGGATTCGTTGAGAATTTAGGAGCAATCAGAATACCAGGTACTTCACGGAAACGTGGAAATACGGTATTAACCAGTTCCAATCCTTTGTATGAGCCGTCTAATCTTACACCACCAACGACATCTTCAGCCGTTACAAGTGATGCGTCTAAACGTTCAAATTCAACCTTAATAGTCTCCTCAACTTCGGTGTAAATGTGTAATTTCCCATCATCGTCAAATTCAAGTTCGTATAGAGTTTCTTCTTCCGTATTTTTGTAAGTCGTTTCACCATTTTCACTCTTTACAACAACAGTCGCTTTTAATACGCCTTCTGCTTTTAGAACGCCTTCGCCTTTTGTAATTTTCACTGTTTCATTGTCTTTCGCTTTATGTTTTTCAGGATCAAGCACGTTAATCATTACAAGTGGTGCAACTGCAAATAAAGCAAAGTGTGAGCTAATCGCTTCACAGATTGTATATTTGTCAAAATCATCGTTATAGCCCATTTTTTTTACCGCTTCACTGTACGTATATGCCAATTGCGCTTTTTGTACGGCTTCAGTTGGATTATCCAATAAGTGGATAGGTGCTGTGCCAACTACAACTGTTAAACCTGCCATAGAAACGACCGGTGGAACAATAGACGTCGGTAACTCATGCGTATAAGCACCATGTTTATAACCTGTCATTAGCTAGCACCTCCCGCTTTAAATTCATAGACTTTATTGAAATAACGATGCTCTAAAGTACCTTTTTGTTTGATTCGAGCCTCGATTTCAGCCATTTCTTTGATTGGCACAATTAACTTCTTAATTTCTGGACAGTCCTTGATGAACTTTTGTAAATTTGGCACTTTTAATGATTCAACAACCGTGTATTTTGTTAAGCCGAGTAAATTTGGCCCAACGTAAATTAACTGCTTTACTTCTTCCTTATGAACCGGCTCTTTTTTGGCCGTTGCTACAGATTTAATGACTTCGCTAACTTGTTCAGCTTTTACAGGCTCAACTTTATCTTTAATATCGTTTGCCACTTTCATAACCTCCTATATATTGCATCGTCGGGGATTCAAAAACTACTGTGATTAGACCATAGTAATATGGATGCGTTTCAGCATCATCGTCACTTAAAGCCCATTCATAATTTTCGTTTGATAGTTTGAAAAATTTAGCCACAACTGGCTGCTCACACAAAGCGTCCCAAACATGTTGTATGCACATTAAAACGTCATCGTAGCCTTCACCGTGATGACCATCGTTCTCAACACCAAATAAAAAATGAACGACTGTCATTTGATTAGACACATTCCCTTTTTTACTACCTGTATCCGGCTTAACAACAACAAAAGGAAACACGCTGTCTTGTGTTTCCTCTTGCCCTTTTATCTGCACGCCATTATCAAATCGTTCAGGTACTTTATATCGATAAACATTAAACTTTTTACCTTCTAAGCGTGGGAAATCCGCCAATATTTCTTGTGAGCGTTCGATTAAACCATCTAACAAATCCATTGTTGTACTCACTATTTAGCCTCCCATTCTGCTCAATAATCGATTAATATCATGATTAATTCGCTTTTCATACATAATCATAGCGTCTCGATTCACTTTTTCAACGACTTCTTCATTACCCGCCATTTGCGGTACAGAAGGACCCATCAGACGATCAATCTTCTCACGTTTTATAAGCTGACCTTTTCGTTGGCCGCGCTTTATTTTTCGTCCTTTATAGCTACCTTTTGACGGGAATGCCATTTGGCCGTTTCGTTCAAAAACTTTTACATCGTTTAAATCAGCATTAAATGCTCCTGGTATTACTTTTGTTCCACCTTTTTTTATAGCAATTTTCAGCTGAGATTTACGATTCGGATTAACTGTACCTGGCGTCACTTTAAACTTATTCAAACCGATTACTTTACCACTAAGGCGCACTTCACCTCGTAAGTTAGATGCATTAGCTTTTAGTAATTTTAATCGTTCTTTGATTGTGCCTGTTTTAACATGATAACGTTGCCGAATTTCTTTCGGCACATTCGCTTTAGCGTTAGTAACAGCACGATTAATTGCACCAGCTATTACATTTGGGGCTTTATTTTCCAATGCCCCCAATTGCTCTCGGACTCGCTGTAGCTCAAAATCATCAACTTCTACAATAATGCTCATCGATCAGTACGCCTCGTAAGCACAACACGTAAGACGCCTTCGGACTCATCTGCACTTACAATGCGATAACGTTCTCCGTTGAAGTCCATATATTTATCAGGCTGTGGTGGCTTGGTAAAGTTTGACGATGCAACAAAGAAAGCAATGTCTCCAGCTGCAACTTGATTTTTATTATCGCTTTGAGCTAGTCCGTCCGTGTCAAATACAACATCGAGTTCTACACCTGCAATCGTTGCCTTTTCAGCAAATTCATTAAGATTAAAAAAAGTTGCTACAACGTCTTGAGCAACAAAATCTTTAAATGTTTTGGACATCTAAGTCACCTTCTTCTTCATCGCCGTCATCTTCTAACTGCTCTAAGAAGTGGTTTTCCTCGCCATTTTCAATAATCAATTTGATTAGATTTTCTTTGGAAATGTTCCCTTTCCACTCCAATCCAATCGATTTAGCTTCTTCTTTCAGCTCGTCCCATTCGAAATTAAGATCTAAAATTTCTTCGATAGACTCTTCTCCGTCCGGAGTTTTATTGTTATTATCATCGATTTCTTCATTATCATCGTTTAAAACGGTGCTGTAGTCACTAGGTAATGTAATAACACCTTTTTTCACGAGCTGTTTCTGCTGATTTGGATTAAGAAGTCTAGAATCGATTGTGTCGCCTTTTTTATAATATTTACCTTTATGACGCAACCATGCTTCTACGTTATATTTTGGCATGAATTACACCTCCACGACAGACGCAACAATCCAACCGTCGACGTTGCCTGGCTTTGGCACTGGACGAGAAGATAAACGCACCATTTTTTGTTCGTTTTGATGGTCAGACCAAACTTTCGGAACGCGACCACCTTCGTAAGTTTTAAACTCTTGGCTACCTTGCTCCATTTGCGTAATCGCACCGTATGCAAAACCTGCGAATCCCTTTTTGGCCAAAACAACTTTATCAGTTGGAATGTATGGATATTCAACACCATCATCATCAAGGTACCAATCATCATACGTGTAAATTTCTACACCCAAGCCGGGTAATTTACCGATAAATGTTACCGCATCTGACTTGATACTCGGCTCAATGTTACCGAAATTCATCGATTTTTTGTCCATCATTTCAATGATTTTAGGATTGTTAACAAATCCTTTTTCAGCATCTGCACCTAATAATAAGACGTCAGGAGCTGCACCCGCTTCTTTGATGATATGGCGGCGCCACTCTTTAATATCCTCATAAGGATTAGCATCAATATTTGCGATATACTCACCATTAGCATCTTTAATCAACCAATTTTCAGTCAATGTTAGATTTTGAGTGAAGTTAAAGTCTAATTCTTGCTCAATAGTTTCTAAAGAATCACCTGCATACCCCTTCATAATTACTTTGCCGTTTACCAAAGTTTGAGCAGCTAGCCATTCTTCACGTCGCGTTACCATGTCGTGTAATTCGATTAAATCTTTCGCAAGCAATTCTCGAGAACGCTGTGCAGGTGTTTTTGCACTCACTACACTCTCACCTGCCATACGGTGCATCACATCGTCAATTGTAAGCGACTTTTGTGGTGCTACACGTGGAGCAGTATAACGCTCTGTTTTGAAACCTTCACGAGACATCGTAATACCGCCTGTACGTGGCGCAACAAACGGCGCCATTTTACGTTTACCTTTCGTGTAGTCGACAATTACTTGCTCTGTCGGGAATGTTTCGTCATTTTTTGACGGGAAGAATGTATCGCGTAAAAACGTGTGCGTCTTTGGTAAATGCTGAACTGCCTTTAAAATTGTAGTAGTTTGATATAAACCTAATGTCATTTTATTCGTGCCTCCTTATAGTGCGGCTTTAATGTAGATGCCGTTTTTTCGTAATTCATCTGCATGATCAACGATGTTTCCATCTACAATCAATGCGTTCAAGTTAAATGAGCCTGAAACATAAACTTCTGCAACAACAGCTGTACCAGCGGCGTCACCTGTTTCGACAGTTTCCGTTAAAATAGCTGTAGCTGGCACCGTTGCGCTAGCCATCTCATATTCACCCGCATCGTTTTTCCCCAATGCTGTACCACGCAATACAGTCCCTTGTCCCGCCGCCAACTTAACAGCGGCAGTTTGCACCGGAAAAGCTGCATCATAAAATAAATTATCGGCTGTAAACGTGCCGATTTCTTCGCGTAATTTTTTCATGCTTACTCGCCTCCTTTGAAAATATCAGCCAAAGCTTGCGCTTCTTTTTCCATAGCGTCAGCTTCATTGTCGATAGCAGGTGCAGCTGCGCCCGGTACTTGATCAAGAGGTTGAGCATCCGTTTGCATGTTTGTTAGTTGTTGTTGGCTTTGCTCTTTTTGAGCTTTTAAAGCGTTAATTGCAAATGTTGCTGCAGGTACAGGGTTCACGTACTTCGCATCATTCACTAATGCATCGTTTCCTGGTACTGCAATTTCCTCAATGCTTTTAATACGTGCATTTTCAGCTTTAACACCTTCTGTATATCCCATATTTTTTACTTGCTTGAACAGTTCTGGATGTTCATTTTGTAGTGTTTCAAGATTCATTGGTGAATCCTCCTTCGTATTATTTCCTGGCTCAGATGCCGGTTCGGTAGTTGTTGAATTAATCGGCTCAGGCGCAACACCTTTGTTCGCCAAAATTTCCGCTTTAATTTTGTCGATTACTTCAACTGGTAATAAATTATTGTCAGCTGTAGAATGATTTGCTACTGCATCAGGTTGCGAGTTTGCAAATAATATTTCATCGATAAAACCTGCATCTAATGCTTGTTGTGCTGTCATCCACGTATCTTTGTCCATCATTGCTCGTAATTCATCACGAGTTTTTGACGTTTTAGTTAGATAAGCATTGATAATACTCTCATCAATATTTCGTAAGAAATTACCTGCATCGTCCATCGATTTATGATTACCAGCTGCGTATGTTGATGCACCATGTATCATAAATTGGCCAATTATAGACATTGAAACTTTATGACCTGCCATTGCTATAAAAGTTGCTGCCGAAGCGGCAATCGATGGTATTTCCACATTTACAGTACCGTTGAACTTTTTGAGCGCATAATAAATCTCAGCACCTGCATAAACAGAACCACCACCACTATTAATTTCAACCAAAATTTCTTTTTCGCCCGAAGCTTCGGCTTCTGCAATTGCATTTTTTACGATACTCGGACTAGTCGCTGCATAGCCTAACCATTGATATACTTCGATATGGTCATCACTTACGATACGGCCTCTAACATCTATTTTTTTCACGATTTTCACCCCCTCTCAACGTAAAAAAGACGTTGCTACTTATCGTCAGCATCGTCTTCTTCGTCATTATCATCTTCATTTTTTTTAGTTGACTCTTCAACTAGTACCGCTTTTTGGGCTACACCGAATCCTGCTTCACTACGTAGTTTCTCTTCTTGTACACGTAATGCATGATTCGCAAAGTAATTCCCACCAGTGAGCTCCTGCGTTTCTTTTGTGCGTGTGCTGAAACCATTTTCGACACGTAAAATTGCTGCTTCTACTTCTTTTTTCGGATCCAACTGACCTTGTGTTGGTCCAAGCCATTCAGCTCTCGTATATGCTTTTCGAATTAATGGGTCATTGAAAAATCCGGGTGCATTTATACGACCAAGCGCAACGGCTTCTGCAAACCATTCATTATAAATCGGCTGACAGAACTTTTTAGCTAACCAAGAACGTCGTTTTTTGAACATCTTCCAAGCTTCTAGTAATGCACCACGAGAAGCCGAATACGAAGAAGTGAAGTGCTTCATCAATACTTCGTATGGAAGTTCTAATGCTACACCAATTTGACGGAAAATCGCTGTGACAAATCCATCAAAATTAGCATTTGGTCTTCCCGGATTAGACTCTTGAATCGATTCACCTTCACGCAAAAAATTTACCGATCCGTTTCCGATGTTGATTTTTGAATCATCTTCATCTTCATCTTCTAAGTCACCACCGAATCCACCGCCGAATTCGTTTTGTTGGCTAGCTTCTGTTTTAATAAACAGTGAGTACATGCCGTTAATAACCGCTGCCATCAATTCTGCGTCCGTGTAACGGTCAATTTGCTTTAATGACTCGATAACCGGTGCAAGTAATGGTACACCTCGACGTTGTTCTGGTCGTTCAAGTTCAATCAAATGAATGACATTGACACGACTTGTTTTCTTACCATATTTCTCCACACGGCGCCAATTATTTCGAACGGTTAATGAACTGTTTGGATGCTTATCGGCGATATGATAAGCAATCACCTCGCCTGAAGCGTCAGTTTCGACACCGTTAATTAAGCTTTCGTCCATGAAATCGTTAAAATTTGGATTGCAAACACGATCCGCTTCTATTAATTTCACTGTGGTTTGATAAATAACATCTGCACGTTTCTTCATCGGTAACAACGCAAAACAATCTCCACTCATTAACATCGATAAAAAAGCCAATGCTTGCAGCTCATCGAAGTCACACATACGACTAGCATCACAATTTTCAGATTCTGCCCAATAATTGAACTCACGTTCGATTACTGTTTCTAGCGCATCGGCTTCTTCAATTGTCATCCCTAAAAACTCATAGTCAATTTGAGCATTGAGCTTTAATCCTACGCCAACGACATTCGTCACAAGTGTTCTGAATGCACCGCTAGCAATGGGCGCTCCCATATACAAATCGCGTGAACGTTCGCGCAACGATTCAATATTACGTTCGATGTCATCGACTGGTGAACTTAAAGCAGTCATCCAACCCATCATGCTTCTTTTTTGACCGCTTGCGCCATGTTTACCATAACCACTACCATCACTAGCTGTTACAACAGTATCTTCCATTTGCTCACCTCATTTCAGTAATCACGAGGGATAAATTGCTTTGTCCTTCGTAATCTTTTACCAGTCACTCCGACCACTTTTAATTCGGCCACTTTATCTTCCCAGTATTTTATCCGTTTAGTTACTTCAGCTAAGTTTGCCCGAGTTAAATTACGGCTACCGATGGTGTAACTTTGAGCTGTCGCAATCGCACGTTCTGCATCTAACCACATTTGCAAACTTTCTTCTGCTTGCTGTAATGTAATTGCCATATTAAGCTCTCCTTCTCCTTCTCTTTTTTGTTCTTACGCCACCTAAGTATTCTTTTTCAAAGTTCGGGTTCACAATTTCAATTGCAGCTGTGTTGTAAACGCGTAAGTCAAATGGCTCGTTTCGCGCCCGAACCTTTACCCAAAGATGATACGGTACACCTTGTTCGTAGCGCACTTCTAATTTTTCGGCTGTTAGACCTAAGAAGTAGTTGAACTCATACCCCTTACCTTTTGGAAAATGACAAAAGTTTGGACCTGGTTCGTTAACTTGTAGACTCGACATGACACGTGCCTTGCCATCATTTACTCCAAGCGTTACAAGTAGGGCTTTTAATGGTTTCGGTCTTGTAGTACGAGCTATTAGTGGCACATATTCACCTTTTTTAACCGCTGCCCCTTTGATTGCATAAATGTTCCGCGCTTCACGTGCTTTGCAGAAACGATAAACTTCTTGAGTAAAGTGTCCACCACTGTCCATACAAGTACAAGTTATCCCGAATTGTTTGCCGTTGAGTTTGGTCCATCGTTTCTGTAAATAAGCATCTAGCCTTTCCCAAACGTCTGGTAATTTCAAATCACCGTGTATAATCTGATACTCAATGCCCCACGACTCACGACCAGCACCCCAGCCAACAACCTCTATTTCAAAACGATCATCTTGAACGTCTACCGCTGCGGTCAAAACCTTTACAGCTTCCGGCACCTCTGCTTCGTACATTTCACGGCGTTCAAAAAGAATTTCTTCATCGACTTTTTCACCGGACTCTTCCCATGGCTTTCCGAGAACAGTATTGACCCACGTCTTTACTTTCTCACGGCCATCGCGTTTAGCTGTTAAAAAATCTTTAACAATCGTTTCCCAAGCTACCCACGGACTCGAAAACTGATTCAAGTGGAATCCACGTCGACTAGTATGTTGCTTTTGCGCAACCCATTTCCCTTTACTTCGCTTCCATTGTCGCTCTCCACTCAAAGCTCCACATTTACAACAAGCATGATTTACTTCATCTACAATAAATTCGCCACTGTCTGTCTTATGGTATTTGAATTTTATTTGTTCCCATTCGATTGGTTGATATTCTTCGCATTCAGGACAAGCAAACGACCATTTTTCGGCTGTGCTATCTTCATATAATTGTTCAATCCTAGACGTTCCACTATTAAGTGGTGTTGATACATAGACAAGTTTCCGGTTGAAATCGAAAGTCGTCGTACGCATCTTCGCTAAATTGATTGGATCTCCTTCATCTCCAGCTGATACCGGATAACGATCAACTTCATCACAAAGCAAAACTCGTATCGGACGACTGGATAATGATGAAGCGGCGTTTGCACCAACAATAGCGATGGATCCACCTAAGAAGTTTTTCTCATTAATGGTATTACCTAAGCGTTTTGCAGCTGCAAACTTTTTTTGTAGCGGCTCGCTCGCTTCAATCATTGAAGTCAGTCGAGTTTTTGAAAAATAATTGATTAGCGTTTTGTCAGGTAGCATGAACATAATAGGACAAGGATCATAGTCAACGTGATAACCAATCATGTTCAGCATAAATTCAGTTTTACCCACCTGAGCAGAAGCCATAATTGCCACTTCTTCAGTGTTCACGTCGGTTATGCTATCCATAATTTCACGCATATAAGGTGCTCGGTCTGTTCTCCACGGACCTGGTTCAGCTGATGTAGCAGTTGTTAAGATACGGTGTCGATCAGCCCAATCCGAAACCGTTAAATCTGGACGAGGTGTCCATAACTTATTTATTTCCTCAAATAATTCAATGGTTTTTTTAGCAACCAAGCTACTATTTATCCTTCAAAAATTGCTTAGGGTCATATTCAACTAAAACAGTCAAAACGTTATTAATCTCATCAAGTAATTTCTTTTCAATTGTTTTAGCTGACTCCCCTTCTAGTTGTGGGCTGACACGTACTGGAATAGATAACAGTTTTGACTTCGCACTTAGAATCATGCCGCCCATAACAGCCCGAACATCATCAGCGTCATGTAATTGCCCTCGAAGTTGCTGCAACTGTAACTCTGTTTTTTCTTTTTTTAACTTTTCATGTTCTGCTTTCACATCAGCATGGGTCATTTTTTCATCGTCAGTTTTACCTCCTGCTGCGTATTCGATGTAAGCCAATATATTCTCGCCTAAATTGTACTTACCGCGACTACACTGAACAAGAATTTCATCGCGAGTGAGTTGTCTAATCCATTGCGGCGTTTTTCCAACTAACTCGGCAAATTCACTTGTTCCTACTTCCGTTTCCGCTAAACTTACTTTCGTTTGCTGTTTCGCCATTTTGCACGACCTCACTTTCGCTTTTTCGTAAATTTTGAAATTGTAAAAACACCTGACATTAGATGAAGCAATTTTTTTTACTTTTACGCTATCCTCGATTTCAAAGCGAAAGCGAAAGTAAAATTTTTAACAAAAAAATCGACACCCCGTGGGATCGCGAGTGCCCGCACCGTTTTAAAGTCCCAGAAGAACCTATTGTTTTTCTGAATCGAATTCATTTTGTTCTTTATTTGCCTCGATTAGTAATGACTGAGCTTTCTTAATTGGTATTTTCATTAAGATATCAAAGCGCTTATCAATCACATCAACTGTACGCAAAGTCTTCCGTTTCATATGAATGCTTAGGCACAGATCGACCAGGGCAGCTACTAATACAAAGAGCGCTAACACACGAATGATTAAGGTTAGCGCAACATCCATATAGATTATCCAACTCACCGGTCTGAATCCCCGATGCTAATACACGTTGGCATGCTAGAAACAACATCTGCCAATCGAGCAATAGCATTTATTTCATTCGCACCTAACACATCGTTCTCAAGATTCTTGATAACGAATTGAGCAATAGCATCACGCATTTCATTTACTTTATCAGTGCGTGGTAGACTTAACGTTCCCCTCTGCAGTTCCGTGTGTTGTTCGCCTTCGCACTGATTTGACAATCCTTCAATATCAAATACGTACTCAATACCTTCTGTCGAATCAACTGCAATGAAATTAAAGATGCGAACGTTGTGACTTAATGCGTGATTTAAGTCATCACCGTATGCATTCATGTAAAAACGCTCTTTATCATCAAACGATTCTGCAGGTACAACAACAGCTTCTTTAATACCTCCTGCTTCAATACCGATTACAACAAATGCTAACTCTTGCTCACGTGCTGTACTGAAAATATCTTTTAACATTTTCTTGTTTAACATTTAATTCTCTCCTTTGATTACATAATGAAAAGCCATGCAATCAATTCGCATGACTGGAATACCTTATTTAATTAATCGCTACCTTCTAATCGAGTTGGTAGACCTTCATCCATAGATTCCTCCTGCAATATGTTAGCAACTAATTTATTAATAGTTGCAGGACCTAATTTTTGTATTTCGTTTAAAGTTAGAGAACCCATCACCTTTTGACTGATTGCTTCAATTTTTATAATAGTATCCTCACCTAGCATTTCAATAGCTGCCTCTATGCCCATTCCATTGACAATGCTAGATAGTATGATTAATTGCTCTGCTTTCGTGAAGTTCATTTACGTTTCACTCTCCCACTTACTTTATGGTATCTATCCCTGTTCGTTCCCATTAAATAACGTAAGTCTGCATCAGATAACTTTTCTTTACTTTTCTTCTGCTTGATAGGCCTTGTTGGTTTTGGACGATGAACAGCAGCATTTAATTTACGCTTTGTGTCATCGTCAATTAATTCATATATGCGCATTGTGTTCACTACCTTCCACAGATTGATAGATTATTGCCTACAGCCACCCATATTCCTTTCACGGAACATTTGGATGTCGTTTTCAATTTCTTTTAATAACGCTTTATCAGATTCAAGTTGTTGTTTTGTTTGATTTAGCATTTTAAGTTCCCAATCTGAACCTACTATTTTTTCACCTGATCCAATGCGTTTTTCCTTATCCGCAATCATAAAACGCATAGCATTACGTTCTGCCATTAACTGCTTATAACTACGACTTACAACCATTCGACTCATTTAGATAACCACCTTTCGTTTGCATATAAAAAACGATAGTTCAACATGAACCACCGTCTATTGATTGCATAATAAAAAGCCGTACCGCAATTGGCACGACTTAATTAATTAGATTCCTAATTTTCCATACACGCTATCCGAAAGCATTTCTTTTAAATGTTTAGTTTCGTTTTCAAGTTTTTCTTTATCAATCTGAATCTTCGAATCGATTAAGATTTGTTGTAAAGCTCGTAACTCAGCAGCATTTGAAATTGACATATCCAAAGCTTGCTTTAACATTTCTTGTTCTTTTTCTGTCATCCCTCTCACCTCCTAACCATTTACAATTGTAAATGAATTGGAAACAAGAGTATGTAATACATATTTGATGTGTAGTTTATTTTTCGTCAACTCGTACACAAAAGTTGCAACTAATATGGTTGGTTATTGTAACGCCGACCAACACGGCAATGATTATGATATTCCAAATCGCTCTCAAACGAATCGAGATGCACAACTACCCACAAAACAAAAAGTCGATTCGTCTGAGAGCGATTTAATAAGTAGCAAAAGACCACCCAATATACTGGATAGCCTTTCGTTCAACCTACCTCTATCAACAAAACTAACACACTATCATCATATTATTAATTTGCAATACATTCATTAATTTCATTTCGATTTAATTAAAATGAAATTAAATTAAATTGCATCAATATACTTTACAACTTTCATTAACGCAGCGTGTTTATTGTAAATGGTCCCTTTAGTGTATCCTGTCTCTTCTGCAATCTCGTCAAAAGTTTTACCTTCAATATATCTCGAATACAAAATTGCATGGTCTATCTGTTCGAATTTTTTGACAGTGTTTTTTATATCTTCCAAGCAATTTCGCTTATAATTAATTTCCTTTTCTATTCTTTCTATGTGTTCTTCTAATTTTGCACCATTGCTTTCAGGCGTCAATTTGGTGCCAGACAAATCGCCGTCTATATATCTCTTTAATTCTTTTTTGGTACGCAATAGATTATCTTCTAAATACATAATTTCTAATTCTGTGTCACGATAATCTTTAAGCCATCGGAATTTTGTCATGGTTAACACCTTCTTTAAAATGGATATGTTGTATTTGCTACGCTAAAGTCTTCTGTTGTTTGCTTTTCATGTTTAATTGCACCTTTAGGAAAACCCTCTTGGTATAAATTTTGTTTCATGGCTACAATGTGACAATTTGGGTGTAAATGAAAATTAATGTGTTGATCATCTTCCTTGCCGCGCACGTATATGGATGTTTCACCTTTGCCGATTTTTTCCGCGCATCCATAACATTCGTGCTCCTTGCGTGTTGTTACAGTTCGTTTGTTTGATACTTCGAGCATACTCCCTCTCCTTACCCATAAAAAATCTCCGGCATTTTGCCGAAAACTTTTCTATTCTTTTTTATTCTTTTCTCACCATCAATGGATAATTTTTTTGATTAGATGCTTTGGCTTTCTACTAATTACCTGGTGCCGAATAACAGGCCGTGTAAAATCAATCTTGTGCCTTTTTGCTTTTTCTTCAGCAAATTCGGTTTGACTAAGGAATAAATTGTATTGATCAAAAGATAAACCATATTCCTCAAGCCATTGTGCTAAAGGTCGGAGATTTTCAGATATTGTTTCAAAAACTACCTCAAATGCTTCAGCAAATGCAATAATCGCTGTTGTGATTTGTGTGGTGTCGAATCCGTTAGCAACAATAATTAATTGATGTTTTTGAACTTCTTGCTCTATATATTGCTTTGATGTTTCATCCACCTTATTAGCACATCCTTCCTGCTACTCATTTTTCTCGTATTGTTCAGCAACTCCATACTTTTTTAGAGACTAAAAAAACAATGTACATAATAAATGCACCTATAAAAGTTCCTATAAAGATTCCTTGTATAAATGTCATTTAAACCTCTCCTTTACTACACATAATGTTTCAAATACTGAGCAACTTTAACAAATTAGTTGCAGTTGCTCATCTGATTTCATTGCATAATCACCTGATAAAATCACTTCAAAAATTGCTTCAAGTACACATACTGCAATACTGTTTCCGGCTAAAGCGTATAAAGTAGCGCTTCTTTGATGTTCTTTGATTGGGAACACTTTTAACATTAGATCAAAATCCTCATCGTCAAAGTCCATTAGGCGCCACCATTCGCGCTCAGTTGGATATCTGTATCGTCCATCTGCCATTTTAAATACACCTGCAGCTGGGCAACGATCTGGACGCTCTGTAATAGTGTTGCAAAAATCAATAATGGTTTTGATGTAACGGAATTTCGTTTTATTGGCTTCTATTTCTTCTGGTGTGGCCAAATCTTCTATTCGATTTAGCATAGATGGAATGTTAACCACATACTTCTCAATGTTTTCAATTTCATGATCCGGTTGTCTAAATTCACTCATAGAGCGTAATGGCCGTTTTCTAAGCTTTCCAAAATCAAATAATTCTTTTCCAAGAATCGATATACAGAAAACTCGCTCTCTTGTTTGTGGAAGACCATAGTCCATAGCGTTTTCAACGTTGAAACTATTTGTATATCCTAAAGACTCTAGTTCTCTTAAATACTCATTAAAAATTGGTCGTTTATCTTTAAAAAGGGCACCACGCACGTTTTCCCAAATGATGAACTTAGGACGCCATTCGCCCATTTCCTTGATGATACGAATTGTTTCAAGCAGCAGTTCCGAACGCCCTTTATCGTCATTACGATTAGCTATCGAATTATCCTGGCATGGACTGCCATGCACTAAGACGTCTGGTTTTAAATCCCACGTTCGGACATCTTGCGTTTCATAACGAAAAGGATTCATAGCGTTGTAAGCCTTTACCCTATTAGCTTTCCATTCCACATAATCAATAGTTTTTATTTTTACACCTAATCGCTTAGCAGCTTTTATATCAGCTCCAATACCACCAAAAAGTGAGAGTAATTTAAGTTGTTGCATGGAATACTCACCTCATCTATAATTCTTTCAAATGCTTAGGATTGATCCTAAACAACTTCTGCGTGTCGGTTTTTTACCCAGTCTTGTAATCTTCCTTGAATATCCGATAATATTATCAACTCTTCTAAACTGTGTTTAACCTTTATTTTTTCTGACGTTAAACGGACTATTTGAAGTGTGTTTAAAATTTTCGAAGTCTTCGTATCGTAACAAAGTACAAACGGCTTCGAATTTCTAAATACTAGCTTTTCTCCTTCTCCGTTAGTCATAATAATTTCAACAGATTCCTCATCAAAACGTAGCCGTCTAACGTATTTGAATGTAGTGCATTCATCTGCATACGGTGCAAATTTCAAGGTTATCTCCCTCTCTTTATAGTGATTTAGCAATATTCTTTGTTTCAGCTGCTTATTAAACTAAATCCCACGGTTCAACTTTCTTCATAGCTTTAACTGAAATCTTCACGTCAATTTTTTCATGGCCAAATTGCTGAACTGCCTTCATAGCATTCTCAACTTCTTTAGCTGCTTCTGCCGGAGTTCTATTTGTGATGCTCATGCTGAATACTTCCATTTTCTTTTGTTTACTTGCCATCTCATTTACTCCCTTCACAAATTTGATTCATCATCTTTTAAATATTCATTTTCCGCACATGAAGTCCCATCGTTCATTTCCTCATAATCGGTTACAGTACCTGGCGTACCTTCTTTAACCCATTTATCACACGAATGATTTGGCTCTGTCTGTTTGTATGTGTTAATACCTGATACACAGCAACCTAAACCAATTAACCAATGACCACAGCTCCAACAAGAACCTGCCATCTCATTCGCTCCCTTCTTTAGTCAATTTATACTCCAAACCAAAACGAACATTAATTTCTGCTAAGTAACACTCTAAATCGATTAACCCTTTATCGTAGTCAGCCTGAGAAGACACACTTTCAAAATTAACCTTTGTCCCTTTGCTATTAGCTTTTAGCCATTTCTTCGGATTTTGACCATCGTTTAACATGTGCATCCAAACGTGAGCCTTCGCTTTGGCGTATTCAATCTCTGACAGCTTGTTTGTCAAACGTGGGTAATTTATTTGCCCGCTAATAACACTTATCTTGCCTAACGACATATTTACTTCTCCTTCCCATTGCTACTGCTGTAAACGAGCATCGGATAAAGTAAAATCGTTATCAATCCATTTGCTACGATATTTATCAATTGCTTGTTGAATGCAATATCTCGCAATGGTGGATACCAATCTTGCTCTAATCCATATTCGTATTCTTCTTTACTTAACGAAAAGATTAAATACAATGCTCTCGTATAATAAGCAAAACCTAAAGTTAAATAAGAAATAACAGCAATTGTAATGACTGTATCGATCAAATCACAACGCTCCTTTGACAGAGTAAAAAGCGTCCACATAAAATGGCTGGTTGTTATGCATATGAATGAGTAGTGTATGTTGCTCTTCTTCGTTACGATAAGCATGTTTTGATACATCATTTGCTCGAGTAATGCCTTTAAATTTATACTGTCTATCCTCGAATGTGATTGTTAACTCTGCTTTTTTATAGTGCTCATATACGCTAAGCAACGTTTCATATTGCCCCATCAACATGTTCCTTTCTTCGCATGACGGTGTACATTTTGACATTATCATTAGGTTGTAACTCACGCTTGCGATCAGCATGCTTACCGATGTTTCGAGTTAAATTTGCAGTACGGCGTAAATCTCCACCAACGTCTTTCGTGTAATCTACACCTTGTTTGATTACTTCATATCCTCTCGCTACGAGATCCGCTACAGCTCGTTCCATTTCAGTTGGATCGTTCCGTCTGATTATGATTGGTCTGTTTTTAGGATCATTTCTTTTAGGAAAAGACAATGTAATACCCCCTCAAAATTCGCAATCACCTATTAATAAGGCAATTGCGAATCTTCTAATTTACACTTCTTCGAACAATAGCTATAGACTGGTATAAACGAATGCGCTCGGTAAAACGTGAAACGTTTCCGAATCTTTTTTCCGCATACGTAGCAGCACTCGTTTTTGATGAATCGTTTGCTCATTTGTTTAAAATACCTTTGTTAATGAAATAGTTACGGAAACCATCGATAAATCTACGTCTTTGTTGCTCTTTACATCTATTTTTTAACCAGCGCTTTTGCCGCGCTTTTCGTCGTTTCGCTTTGCCCATCGTTTATCCCCCTTTGGAATAGCGCATGTACTACGAATCAATAGTTATTTTCCTGGCGCTCATGATTCACTTTGTTTTTAGCGTAATAAGCTTCTTCGATTTGCTCCCAAGTGAAGCCTAAAGACTTACTTAAACCTAAGAAATTACTGAATAACGCATGGTACCAAACATATTTTTCGTCATTTGAATAATTCCCGAATGTGGAAGCGTACCTGAACACTTCACCGAACTGCTTAATTGTTTCGTCTTCACCGAAGCTAAATACAACTCTTGAAAAAACTGCTTTATAACCAGTTAAGTTTAATTCCAATCCAATACTCAAAATAAAGTGTAAGCAGTCTACGTATTCTTCAAGAAGAGGATTGGTTTCGCGTGTACTGTTTTCATCCACTTTTATCAATTTGTGAATCCTTGGCTCTTGGTCGTTACTCCATTTCTTAAATCCGCGCCATTCATTCGCACACTCGCCCAATTCAACTTGTAATGCAAGCAGCTTCCAGCCAATATTGTTCTGCCCTTTTAGTTCTGGATGCTTTTCTAAAATGCGAGCATCAAGATCACGCTGCTTATTAAATAACTTTGAAATATTTATCATTTTTTCTCCTTTAAGGTTTTTACTTTACCGTTGCCATTAACAGCTCTCCTATTTCGAGTAACTCATCCCGCACAGGACATTCCATACAATCATCTGAATATCTGTACGTATTACGATAAGGACACTTCTTGCACCGATTGTTAAACAGCGACGCTTGTCTTTCTAATGCTTGTTTGCGTGCATGAGTTTTCTTCATTTTTGCCTCCGCAATTAACCATTTTCTCTCAAAGCTTTTAATGCCTTGATTCCTGGACCTTCAGTAATATTTTTGAAATTTACTACAGTTAAATTTGTAGCGATATCCAACTTCTTTTGAACTGTTGCTGATACTTCAACGATTACGGAATTTTCGTTTGTCTTCACGACTTTTCCAGTAAAAACGTTACTGCCGCGCTTGAATTTAATCTTTTGCATGTTGGTCCTCCTACTCTATTAATCCGAATTTCTAGATTTTTTGAAAATGCTTTTCGAGTACATCTTCGCTGACCTCTAACCAACCAATTTTTTCATCAGCTCGTCCAGATAAATTTTCTAGATGTACAGCGTTCAATCCGTGTGATTTAGTTTCGTCTCGGCGCCATTTTGTATCTTCAGCAACCATTTCCGTATGTTGATTTTCAAAAATCACCGGTAAAGGAGAGATACATATAAACATGTGTACTTCTCTTGCTTTTGCTTCCCAAACGTCTCCGCATTCTTCGCTACAAAATCTAAAACGGAAAAATGCTGTTGAATCTTGTGCATTATATTCCTTACTGCAAATTTCACAGATTTTGTTCATTAGCGTCGCTCACTTTCTCCACTCGGTAGCGCTTGTATTGATTTGCCGCGCTTTGGATTAATTCATTACCTGCCTTGAACGCTTCAATGATGCTGGTATATTCATCAATCTTTTTACGTCTTTTGCTGTTTGCTTTAATTGCGTATAGTGCCCACATAACCGTTATCCTTTCCGTTAAAATCCCTCGTCGGTCATAATCATTTCTATTAAGCGTGTATCTACTTCAAATGGATAATCGTCTGATAATCGCTCTAAAAGCACAGCATTACCTCTACTGCCTTTATAGCGATAATCATTTAATTCACACCATTTCTTTATGCGTTCTTCAAACGACATGAGCGCACCACCTTATTAATCTTGTAATCCAGCTGCAGATAAATAGTGAACAGTGAATCCGTTACCGCCTTTAACACGTACGCAATGTTCACGGAAATAAGAAATTGGTATCGACTTCGAGCCACCTGAATCTTTCTTTTCCCAATACGCTGCTAACTGCTCAAATTTTAGATAATAAATTTCTGGCTCATTTTTACCTTTGAGCCAAAACGCAACGATTAAAAATGATACCGCGCCATGTTCATGCCACATCTTTAGTTTTTTGTATTGATGTTCTTCTAAATTCGCTAATGGGAATCGTTCAACAGCTGATTCTTTTGCGTCGAATATAATAGCTCGTCCCCTGTAAATACCGTTGTAATCAACCCATCGAGGTCTATCTAGATAACCCGACACCTTCTTACCACTTACCTTACTAATCTCAACTGGTGGTGGAACTTTATCGATATCAGCTATACCTGCATTGCGATATTCGTTATTTGTCATATTAATGAGCATTTCTAACTTAGCGCCCTTCTTCACGTTCATCGAGCTCCTTTTCGGTTAAATCCTTTTCTTGCTGTTTTTTTGATTGCTGTTCTTTCTCGCGTTCATTTGCTGCATGAAATAAATTTGCAAAACCTCGCTCGTTTGATTCACAGCCTGGACCTCTATTCATCTTGCCTTTTCCTCCTTCGCTCTTTTTTAGGTTCGATTTGTTTCATCCGCACGTATATATATGCACCTGCCACATATGGGCTATATTTAACTTCCATATCGTTAAACTTGTAACCGGCATAGAGTTTCTCAAAGAGTTCATGCGCCATATTTTCTTCTGTTGCAATCTTTTCCGCGCGTCTACGTGTTACTTTGCTATCAGCAATCGTTACTTTTGGTTGCTTTAAATTACGGCTTGCTGTGTAGCGTTTTTGGTTGCTACCGCTTTTTTCTTTTGTGATATAACGAGTAAGCCCTTCTAGTCCAAAGTCGTCTGGTTGAAGTCTACGAGTCTGTGTTCTACCTCCACCATTCCATAATTCTTCAGCTACATCACGATCAGCAAAATTCATAATCATATGATGGTGAACACGCTTCTTCTTTTTTCCCTCAGCATCCTGGTACTCTGTCACATAGACATATTTGAGCTCGGGTAAATTGTGCTTTTTGATGTGCCTTTTTAGTCTCCGGATATAATTTTGCATATCCTTTTTTGCTTGCTGCAGGTCAGCCGGTAAACGAGCATCTTGATATGTGAGTGTGATCCAAATATCTTTCTTCGTAAAATTCGTATTTACTATTCGGATAAGATGTTTTTTGGCATTTTTATCATTCAAGTTACTTTGAGCTAATCGAATTTCTTTTTCCTTCTTCGAGCGCTTTCCGCCAGAAGCCCCTGGTGTAATTGGATAAATCTCACACTCTAGCATTTCTCCACTTTTAATTGTTTTTACCCGATACTTGCTCACTTGCTTATCTCGCAACTTTTCCATTCGTTCTTCTAAACTGTCATCGTAAGCGCTACCTTCAATCACAAATAAATCTTCATAATTCTCTATGTTGTATTTAGGTATCGACATATTCATTAACCCCTTATTTTTACTGCTCGTTTTGCTCATGTGTGGTCGTAAACTTAATACTTTATTACAAGGACGATAATTGACTCACTACCATTTTTCGAGGTAAAATAAGGGTAGTTTAATTGGTAATGAGTCAATTGATTTTTGCCACTTAAATTATTTTTTTAGCCTCTGCGAGTGCGATCACAAAGGCTCATATTTTTTTATTTGTCTTAGACTGGCTTCCGCTAGTCTTTTTTTATGCTCAAAAGCTGATGTAACCAAGCCGGCCTCATTAAAGCTTTTCTTCTAATAGAGATTTGAGTTGCTTTAAACCTTCATCCGACAAAATTAATTTACCGCCTAGTAAACTATGATTATCGTCTGATACAGTGCCTGTTACCGCGCACGTCATGTTCGCTTTATATTTCTTCAACACAATTTTGTCTTCATCTACAAAGATTTCTAATGCATCTTTTTCGGCAAGATCTAATGTGCGACGTAACTCGATTGGAATTACCACACGCCCTAATTCATCCATTTTTCGAACAATACCTGTACTTTTCATACCTTTTCACTATCCTTTCGTTTAATAGAACCTATTTTTGTATACACTTCAGCTATGATTACACCTGTTTTCGTTAACTCGGGATTCGAATGAAATAGTTTGTTTTGATTCATCCTTGCTAATTGTGCCCGACTAATTAACACTAAGTTATCGAGCGAAACATTTTGCCTATTGCTATCTAAAAAGATTAAGCAATGTTTATCTGGCACTTTACCTTTCGCTTGCTCCCAGATGTATTTATGTTTAAGCATCCACTTGTTCGGCTCTGCGACTTTTATTTCTACATACCCATCCACACTAACTCTTTCGCTTCCTACTGGACGGTGATTGGTTGCTAGTTGTCCCTTCTTAAACCAACCTTTTTCGCCACCCAATTGCAAACCTTTCATACCTTTATTCCATGACGGTTTACCTTTTTCAAAAGCACCCGTTCTGCCAGTTTTAAGCTTTTTACGCTTGATAGCTGCTGTTATTTTTCGTCTAGGCAAATCTAAATTAAAACGCTCGTTAAATAATTCTGTTATTTCTTGATGACTGCGATCATATACAATTTCCGCTAAATATTCGTACTGTTCTGCTGTCCAAGTGTGTTTCATACAAATCACCTTTCCGGCATTTCAAGCATTTTCGGTTTCTTAGCATCGATATTTAATCGATCCGGATTATCGTAGTAACGCTGTACATTTAATGCCAATTGACCGTTTGCTACTATATTTTTTGCTACTTCGGAAATTGCTTTAGCACGTTCGATTTCTGTTGCTAATGCCTTTTCGTCAAGCTCTTCGTCGTTAAGGCGTTCTAGTTGCGCAAATAAATGATTGTTTAAATCACCTAACGTGTTTTTCACCATATCCACCGTCCTCTCTTTTTAAGTCAATACCTTCGACTTTTTCGCCCATCGCAATCAATGCGTAACGTATGCCTGCTTTAACACCATCTTGATAGCTTTTTAATGGATCCGGCATTTGTTGATTGTAAATTTCAACTAAAGCCTTATGAGCATCGTTTATTGGCGATTTGTTTTGTTCTGTCTGTTGGTTTACTACATTCATCCGTTACGCCTTTCCAACGATGAAGGTCATTGCTAAGAACTCCCTTTTTTCTTCGCTAACTTTTACTTTGGCGAATGCTGGTGTACAAATTAAATCATCATTTCTTCGATTAAAGATTTTCCGCGCAATCGCGATTGCTTGAATTGCTTTATAAGTTGCTTTACCACCGATTGCTTGAACTTCTGCAACCTTTGATTCTTTAATGTTTAATATAATTACTTTTGCTAATTTGTCTGGATTAGTCTTGCTGCTAACCATTAATACACTCATGATGAACCTCCTGATTATTTTTTTAGATACATAGATTTTTATGGTGCCAGTCTCTCGATGTACGGTTAACCGTGCCCGCACTAAAATTGAAATATTTGGTATAATCACCGTAGAAAGCGAGGTGACACATTATGCGTACCAGAGAAACCGATATAACAGATATAGATTTGTTAGTTCTCAGTATTTCATTAGAAACATATATAGAAGATGCTCATCATTTCGATAGCAAAGATGTGTATGAAACCAACAAACCTATAGCTACCAATTGTTTAAATAAAGTTGAAAATCGTGTATTGAAATTTTCTAACGACGAAATTCTTGTTATTCACCGCGCATTAAACTTGCGTAAAGCCAAAATTTCTTTTTTAACTAATCGTAACGATGATGCCAAAAAGCTAGAGAATCTTGATATTCAGTCAAAAAGTATCGATTTATTGCTTCACGCCTTCGATGCTTAAGTTCTCACCTTCACGAATTGTTTTCACACGATACTTGGTTTCATCATTAAAACTCGTGTTCACTAATTTTTGAATGCGCTCAAACCTCTTTGCTTCAAGCGAAGAGGATTTTACCTTCTTCTCCATCATTCTCACCTCACTCTCGTTGATCTAGCGTTGCAACCGCTGTATATGCTATAAGGACCAATGTGACGTTGCCACCGTCGCAATTTGGCTATAAGCACGGATAAATAACAAACATTAACTTACGATTCTGTTTTCGTTGCATTTATGCAACTTCGATATTAAAAAAATATTGATCCACATCTTTGTTACTCCAGTTAAAATGTGAAGCTAGAACTTTAATTTCCGATACCTTAAAGTCTGCATTTCGTTTGCCATTTAAGATAGTACTAAGTTTTGTTCTACTCATTCTTAACAATGAGGCAACATCTTCATGTCTAATATTGTGCTCGGTAAAAAAAGCTTTTAATTTTGGATATCCCTTAATTGGCACTTAAACCCAACCTCCTTTGTTGCATATCAGCAACCTATATATTTAAAATATTATAGTCAATTTGTTGCATTGTCAATACTAATATTACAATATTTGTATTTAATTTATCTGTATTCAATCTTTCCATTGCAAATTTGCAACATGAGTAATATAATTATATACAGAGAGGAGGAGTAATAAATTATGGCGTTTCAACACAAGTTAAAATATTTTAGGGAACTGAATAAACTTTCCATGGACGAGCTCGCCAATGACCTTAGAAAAAAATACGATCTTAAAATTAATAAAAGTACAATTTCAAGATGGGAAAGCGGAGCAGAACCGAAAGGAAAGGATGTGCAATATTTAGCCCATTATTTTAAAGTGAGTCCTAGTGAGTTAATGGATTTGGAATTGGATCAATCTGAGAATGTAATTAAATCCGAAGAAAAGGAAGTTAAAGCACCGCTATTTGGGAGTATTGCTGCTGGAGCTATGTCCATCGTAGAAGGAGTAACGACTGATAACGTGCAATGGGTAACAATTCCAGCGCAATTTTTAGGACGATATGCTAAGTGTTCTGATTTATTTGCAATGGTTGTTAATGGAGAGTCAATGAATAAAGTAATACCTCATGGGAATGTGATTATCGCAAAACCACTACAGCTAAATCAATACAAAGATGGTGATATAGTGATTTTTAGTTATAACAACGAATATTCATTAAAGCGATACGCTCCAAATGACTCAGAAGATTACTTAATTTTTAAGTCTGAATCTACAAATAACGCTTTTAAAGACATAATTATCCCGAAATTCACCGAAAATAACTTAAAAATTTACGGTAAAGTTGTATTTTACGGAACAATCCTTTAATATGTTTATTAAGTTAATTAGCGCAAATTAATTTAAAAAGAGAGTCTGCTTATATATGCAGGCTCTCTTTTTTATGCTATTGATTTTTATTACCCTTACCTAAAAATTCCTCCACCAGTTCACGTAACTTACGAGTTGCTGGGCGCACATCCCCGACAATCATCGAAAGAATAGTCATCCAAGAACTACGATCGTCGTTATGGCGATTAATATAAGTTAAAACCTTTCGCAACTCCCTCATTTGCCCATCCGTTAATCCTGACACAAGATTTTGATACACATACCCATTTACAGCTTTAACGTTACGTGCAGCGTGTTCCAATAATATTCCGGTAGTACGCGTTGGTGTACAGTCTAATGCATAAGCAAGATTGGCTATATGTTCATAATCGTCTCGTTTAAATTTAATATTTACAAGTTCGGAAGGCACTTGTAAACGTTTCTCTATCGTTTCAGCATCTATATTGCCGTTATAGTAAGTGTTACCTAATACCACGCCTCTTTTAAAGTATTTTGATAGTTTATTAAGTGTTTCATTATCTTGCACAACAAACAATGCCAGAAACTCACATACATCCTTTATCGGTGTATTGGTGATGTGCGAAATGCGATGAATCGCCTCTTTTACATCCAGTGGAATTAACGGCTTCACCTGGCGTTTTTTATCTGACCTTTCCCTTTTCTCCCCTGCCCCACTCATACAGAGCCTCCTTTTTCAAAACTTTATCGATGTAATCAAGAATTGATTACCAACGTTAGTATCACAGTATACGAGAGGGTAGAGGATTGTATGTATGTATAAACTTGGAAACAGTTGTACATACTGGGTGTAAAAAAGGAAGGTGTTAGATCGTGCGAATGAGTATCGAGCGCTTAAAAGAGATTGCAGCAGAAGCTGATAGACACAACAAAAAATATAACTATCCCACTGTGCCAAAAAAGAAGAAAAAGAAGGACAAAAAAACAACCACCAGGTGAGTACACTGGTGGTTGTTAATATGTTCATACAAAGCATTTACTATAATTTACGTGCATTGGAGACAGCTAAATATAGCTCTTTTACATCCTGATCCGTATCACGTTCAAAAATTTCTTTAATCATAGACAGGCCGTAATAACTCTCCATTTGCGTCATTAAGTTAGCTAGTAGAAGTGTTTGTTTTCTACCTTTTGTATCGCTCATAATTTCATTGAATTGCTTACGGTAAGCTTCTAACATTTTAAGATTCACAATTAATACACCCCTTTATTTAAATTAAAAATCTGGTGTGTCTGTTTCTTCTTCAATGCCACCTTCAATACGATCTGAAATGTCTAATTTCCCTTCTTGAATGGTTTCTGTTGACACATTGACTTTATCAGTTGCTACTGGATAGCTTGTTTGAATCGATGCACTTTCAAGTTTCTGATTTAAATCAATTATACCCTGCTCAACATTATCTACTTTGTTTACCAAAACCGATAAATGTTCAATGAGAATGTCCATCTTTTTTTCTTTTTCAATCAAATTAACTACGTAAGGCGTCAGTTTCCTTTGATTACCCAACTCTTCAAGTTTTTTATAAACATCCTCAGGCATCTTATTTCCAGTGAGCGTTAATCGCTTTTTTTCCATAAATTACCCCTGCTTTATTTTGTTTTTTCGGACAGGCTTAGGATCTCTAGTGCTGCTAAATTAATTGTTCGTGCCGTTGGACGGAATACCTCATCAATAGTTTCTTCTAATAAATCACTTAAAAAATAATGGTTATTCTCCATTATGTCCTCATTCGTGCTATGTTTCACGCATTCTTTGATGTAAGGCTCCAGAATCGGTGCTTCGCCACCGAAATAAACGAATTTCAAAGCTTCCTTTGTATTTCCATCAAAAGATTTCATTACTTGATACACTAGGACTTTTGAATAATCTTCTAACGCTTGGACAATCTTATTTGTTAAATCGTGCTTTTCTCCAGTATTAGGATTTTTTAAGATGTACTGTTGTGTAACATAATTATTAACAATAAACTTTTCTAAACTCCTTAAATCAGAAAAATGTTGAATTAATTTTTCTTTTAATAGTTTTTCTAAATGTCCCAAGAACGGATCGATTTGAACAACCTGGAAACTGTCTTTCGAAACAGGTGTACCCAACCCTTTCGCTAACAGAGTTGCATCCGTCGAGCCGCCACCGATATCTACCAGAACCGTTTCGTTAGAATCAAACTTTCTAGCTTCTGTTCTTTTTTCAATAACAGTTGAACCTTTTTCTTTATCGTTTATTACTTTGTATTTTAAAGCCCAGCGACCTACTTCACTTTCAATATAGCATTTTGCGTTTTTCACATTGATAGTTAGCTCAGTTTCCATTCCTACTGTAAGCAATTTAACAGTATGTTCCCCGGTAAAACGATTCACCATATTAGTTTGAGCGATTGAAAATTTGTCCTCTTTTTTTAGCAGCCATATCGGTAACATCATTTTCATGTTCTCAACTTCAATTTTTCCAGCATTATCGTTTGAATTGATTTTGTATGCATATGTCATAGCTGCTAAAAACGTTGCATAGGGAATATTACTACTTATTTTGTCGTGCATTTTCCCCACGTGACTATTCGCAAAAGGACTAGTTTCAGCGAGTTTACCGACCATGAAGAAGCGCTCTTCACCCGAAATAGTCGTTGAAATTAATAATCGATCAAGTAAATCAGCCGTGTCTTCAATCGCGTTTGGGAACAATCCATCAGCTTGTTCTTTCGTTACTTCTACAACACATGTAGGGATCTCAAAGTAATAGCTGTCACTTAAAAAATTACTTGTTGAATTACCGAAATCAGCATTAAATCTACTAATATTCATCATGAACACTCCTTTTAGTACACAACGTTGTGTATTTATATTTACAGTATAGCCCATTTTAGAATAAAGTCAAACGATAAGTACACATATAGTACGCATTGCTTTAAAAGGTTTAATCATTTTCGTATCACCCATGCAATTTTGCTAACCTAGCATGAAACTCCGCTTGTTTTGCTGCAAAGTCAACATTTTCATTCGCTATTGTCCCTGGCTTCACTTCTTCATCACGATTCTTCATCCAAGCCGGTACCATTTCAGAGCGCGTATTTTCGAAAGAACGAACTTTATCTTGCATCCAAGCCGGTACGTTCTTAATTTTGCGTGTAGGAGCCTGAGAAACATTTTCCACTTCGTATGCTGTACCATCCACAATCTTTTCTGCAAGCTCACGAATTGCTTTGCTCATTAAACCAAATACGTTGTAATCTTCTTTACCCGCTTTTACTTGACGTTTCCAGTATTCGTATACAGATGCAACTGTTCTACGGAAAAGTCCTTCATGTTCTTCAATCTTGATATTTTTTGATACTTTGTTTTTTGATGTGAATATTACACCAACGATATTGTAAATATCCTGGGCATTATCAAAATACACAGATAATCCTTTTAATGCGTTAGGTAGCTTATCAAGCAATGCGTTCTTTTTGAAAAGCTCCTTATCAACCAAATTATTTTCAGACGGCTTTTCTGTTATATTATTATCTTTTAAAGATAAATTATTGCTTAAAAGACCTAGTGTTTCCGTTTCATTTTTTGGCGCTTCGTACTTACTCTCGCAAGGCTTTTCAGCGTTCGCTCGATGGGACACGACCGATGGGACATTCGATGAGACACAAGGAAGGACACTATAAATATTAGCCCCTTTGATGCCATTTAACTTAGTCTTGTTCTCTTTATAAACAATTCCGAATTCCACCAATTCTTTGACGGATCGGTATACGCTTTTCGTACTCATGCCGATTTCATTTGCAATTGTTTTCGCTTTTAAATGTGCAGCGCCAAAATAATCAATAGCGTGACCAGCAATATTGTATAGTACTTTTAGTGTGGCTTTCGTAAGTTTTCCTTCCACACGCTTAATGTGTTGCTGCACGTTTTCATCCATTTCTTTTTTAGAGTTAAAATTTGAGTAATCTTTTAAATAAACTAAAGACATAATTTCCCGCTCCTTTTTTTTGGGAACGAAAAAAAGCACATATATCGTGTTAGTAACATACGATACATGCGCTTTTAATCAACAACTTCATTTGTTAGCATTATTTAGCATTAATTATAAAAATTTAATACTTGAAATATTACGTAATAACCATTAAAATAACTGTTATTAGTAACAAAGCAAGTATTAATTTCATTAGCTAATCATATAGCTAACAAAAGAAGTCACTGGAAAGGTTGTATCGTGGGAGAGCACGATTCGAGCCGAATTAAGGAGTGTTGGTAGCACAACTTAATTCTTCTGGTGACTTTTTTTGCGTTCGAATTTGTTAAGTAAATATTAAATGTTGTGGATAAGATTTGCAACAAAAATTTTTTTGTCCACATATCCACAACCCATTACAAACTATTTTTATCTTCCTCATAATTTTTCACTAACTTATAGAAAGTCGACTTCGGTAAGTTTGCTTCTCTCATAGCCTCTACAGCTTTTATCTCTCCGGCACGCCATTTATTATAAGCTATTTCGAACTCTGGTGTGATTTCTGCTGCTGGTCGACCAAAGCGAACCCCATTCTTTAAAGCAATGTCGATGCCTTCGCGTTGTCTAGCACGAATCTTCTTCCGTTCTTCTTCCGCCATCCATGCCAGCAATTGTAATACAATGTCTGAAATCAAGTTACCTACACTATCTTTTTCAATAGAAGTATTTAATAATGGCATATCTAAAACAACCATATTTACTTTAATTTCTTTCGTCAGTTCTTTCCATTCGTTTAATATTTCTTCTTTATTCCTTCCAAATCGATCTAATGATTGAATATAAAGAGTATCTCCCTCACGTAACACTTTTTTTAAAATTTGATATTCGGGTCGATTAAAGTTTCTTCCGGACATTTTATCAATAAAAATATCTCTACTATCTATTCCTAAGTTTAGTAGTGCTTCAATTTGTCTTTGTTCGTTTTGATCGGCGCTACTTATCCTTACGTATCCGAATTTTTTATTTTTCATACAAAGATTCCCTCCAGAAGTTTCTATAAAATATATAACACTTTATAGACATGTACGTAAAGTGTCTAAATACTTTTGGGGACACTGATTTACTTGTTTTTTTATGATGTATCTCAAGGTACACTTTTTTGGACACGATATTAAATTTTTGCAGAGTTCGAATTTTGTTAGTTGAATCTTAATTACACCTTTAGGCTACACCTTTAGGTTACATCTAAGGTGTAAGTTAAAAGTGTAACCTAAAGGTGTAACTAAGAAATCCGCAAACACTTGGTATTATTGGATTTATATCGTTTTTTAAGTCATTTTTTAAAAACCCCGACTTAATTACCCCTTAGGTGGACTTTTTTTATTTTCGTATATTTTAGTCGCTGAAGAAAATAGGGTGAGCAAATTTTTATCGATGTGTAAACTTTATTGCAAATAAAAAATAGAGTGATTTCTCACCCTCTAACTTGGAATTTTTTGACTTTATTATTAAAATTTTGATGCACTTGTATTTTCTTAGTTGAATCTTACTGATATTTTTATGTGATATTTTTAGGTGATATTTCAGGTATCAGTTAAAAATATCAGTTAAAAATATCAGTAAAAAATCCGAAAACCATTGATACGATTGGTTTTATAAGCATTTTTCACTCAAAATAAAAAAAGTCCGACTTAATTACCCCCTGGTCGGACTTTTTGAAAAAATGCAAATTTAATTGATTTGTGAAAATGCTCTAAACAGAATTTTATTACTGCATATGGAAGCGATTGAAAGCATTTCGTTTGCGTTCTTCGGAAACTTGAGCATAGCGATTGGTTGTTGCAGCTGACTCGTGCCCCATAAGTGCCTGCAAATCAGCTAGCTCCATTCCAGCGTCTAAACTTAACTGAGCAAAGGTATGTCTTAACACATGAGGCGTTAGCGGCTTAGAAATGCCTGACGCTTCTCGAATCTTTTTTACTTGATATTGAATACCTTCATGCGTTAAACGACGCACTGGTCGTCTTTCTGAAGCGATTAATGCTGGGCATTCATCTTTGCGAGTTTCTAAGTATTTTTTTAAGTAGAATTTGGCTTTCTCGCTTAAAAATACACGACGTTCTTTGTTACCTTTACCGTGCACAATAACTGAAGAATGCTCCCAATCGATATCTTCAATATTTAGCTTACATAGCTCATCTAAACGGCAACCAGTGCTGTAAAATGTCTCAATCAGTGCTCGTTGACGAATATCCTTGCATGCAGCACGAACTTGTTCTAGCTCAATGATCGTCAAGCCTTCTCTCACTTTCTTGGGAAGCTTTGGACGTTTAATCTTTGCACATGGATTTTTTAAAAGCTCTTCTTCCTTCACTAACCACCCGTAGAGCGACGAAATGATGTCTAGTTTTGTTACAATCGTCGATTGCATTAAATGCGCATGTGCAGCTAAATATTGACGTACATCGGCTGTTGTGGCTTTTAAGATGGATTTGCCGATAAAATTAGCGTAACGTTGTAGCTCATAGCGATAGTTGTTGATTGTATGATGTGAGTAGTTTTCGATTTTAATAGACGATAGAAACATGTGAATGTAGTCTTCATTATCGTCTAAATGTGCATCGTTATCTTTTTGCTTTACCTCATAATTAGAAAGCAGGTCATCAAGATAGTGAGCTAAGCGGGTTTCATTTATTTCGCTTGCTGCCATTTTGACGACTGTATTAATTTCATTTAATAAGTGCAATTTTGACATAATGTTATTCCTCCTAAAATTCAGTTGGAATAACGCGCGCGTTATGTTTTTATTGTAAAATCACTGTTTACTACCGTCAAAAAACCGAAAAATGTTTAGTAATGATTAACGGGAAACTTAAAAAATATTTTTTTATCGTGTACAATTACCAATAACATCCATTAAAATTATGGATAAAAGGGGGCAATAACATTGGCAAAAAACAAAGTAATCGCTGGTGATTATCAAGGGAATTTAATTACACAAGCTTTCGGCATCGTTAATATCACAACAGGATTTTTGAAATCATTGGTTTTAGATAAAACGACTATAAAAGAATACGAAATTATTGACGAGGAATCACGTAAGAGTGCTACAAGCGCTGTTGGTCGTGCGTTTGTTGGTGGTGTAATACTTGGACCTATAGGGTGGTTAGCTGGATTATCTGCTAAGAAAAAAGGGACACATACAATTGCAATTGAGTTTCTCGATGGGAAGAAGAGTTTGATTGAAGTAGATGATAAAATTTATAAGGCATTAGTAGCTAAAATGTTCTAAATAAAATAAAAGTTAAAGCCTTCCGCTGAGATTACTGTGGAAGGCTTTAACTTTTATGCTTTTTCTCTTTGTCTATGTAAAACTCGAATAGCATGGTAGCCATATTGTAATTTTATCTCCCTTAGGATTTCTTCATCTGTCATGGGGATTGCATCGTTTTCGTCGAAGAATAACGCTGCTGATCCTTCGATTTCTTGGTCCATGTGTAGAAATACAAACTCGACTAGCACAATACATTTTTTATTCACTGTTCCATCTCCTTTTCATCAGTATATCATTCATCAGGGCTTCTTCGAATTCTATTCTTTTTCCATACTCGTTTACCTTTTGGTTAAACTTGGTGCAAGAGATGCAGTAGCTTTTGTTAGATAGTCCAACACGTTCTCCGCAATATCTGCAACGAAAATAAATACGTTTTTTAACCTTTTCCTTCTTTCGCTTTTTACTGACAGGCATAAGATGACCACCTCCTTTCCGAAATAATTCTGCGTATGGGTAATATCTCCTTCAAAATTGTCCAAAATTAAAATTTGGACCAAAGTGTTGACAAATAAAAAGAACACTATTTTCGCTTGTATATATAACGAGTTAAGTTGTCTTTTTTTATATATACTTTCCCAACTAATACCAATAAAATGGAATTGAAACGGAGGGATGGAATATGTTCAAAAAACTATTTGGTTTTACAAAGAAAACTGGATCTAACAAAGATATCGTTGTAACTGAACCACCTACACCTTTAAAGAAAAAACGTCACACTTTTACATTCACTGTACGGGATATGGATACTACTAACGATCAAGGTAAGGATATTCAGGAAATTTTTAAGAAGTATATTGATAAATACTGTAAGGAAAATGATATCGATAAATTTAGTGGATTAACTGATTCAGAAATTAAAGAAGAAAAAAATCACGGTGGGATTATTTCGGAATTTGATGATGTAACCTTTGATAGAAATGAAATAAAATTCGTTCCAGGACCTAAAGGGACATTAAAAATATTAATCGATTTTGATTTCGACACACTTCATATCGGAAAAATTTCAACTGAAGATGTGAAAATTTATAAAGATTGGTACGGAGAAAAAACGAAGAATATTCAAGCTAGCATTACTGGTGGGAACGTTAAGAAAGTAATTGAAGAAAATCAAAAGAAAAAAATTGTAAAGGAAAAGCAGCCACTAGGTGTAGTTATCAATCTTTATACTGAAGAACTTATTTAAAAAGGAGAATCAATATGGGAGAAATACGTGCAGCTAATCCTGTTGAATTACAATTCAATCGCTTAGCATCTGAAAAGCTTTATGAATTATCAAGAGAAATTAAAACTGAAGAATTTTGGGAGAAGTCACCTGAATACAGATTTTACAGATATAATAAAATGTATTCTTTATATACGGAAATAACAAATTATAAGCCTTTAAATTCGTTTATAAAAGAATTTTTTATCCTGAATGAAAATGATGCTATTAAAATTCAAGGTGAACTTTATCAATTTATTAGAAATCTTTTTGCCCACTTCCCTTACTTTGATACATGGGATGAAGTTTGGATTTCAAAGGAATTTGCAAGTTGGAATGACGCTACGAAAAAAAGGACTATTCATCAATTTTTAGAAAAATATGTAGGGCATGAGCCGCTAAAATACCGATTCAACTTTAATGAGAGTGATGACTATAAAGAAGTAACGCTTAATTTTCACCAGACATATAACGACACTGATAGAATATATTTAAAAGACCTTATTAATGAAAAAGATGGAGTATTTCTATCTATAGTAGGTATGAATACTATATTGAGAGAATTAGTTAAACAACCAATCTCTGAATAAACGAAAAAAAGCCCGTTACCACAATGAAGTGATAACGGGCTTGTACTTGTTTAAGTACGTTCTTTTCTATGTGTTGAATTTATTTCGTTGAGAAGCTGCTTGTCATATTTAATCAAATTGTTTCGCTCAATAATATTAATTAATTTACTCGCATATAAAGGGTCCGTTGCATATCCAGCAGCCGCAATTGAAAAACAAGCTGTTTGGTAATCGTACTCACTAACTACGGATTTATACCGTAATTGCGATGTTAAGTGTTTAGCGTGATCTACAATGCTATCGGACCAGGTATCGTATTTACGGAATTGACTTGCTAATGAGACCTTTTGTCCTCTAAGATGTTCTGCAGATACTTTGGTATAAGTCGGCCCCTTCCAAGTATTATTAGCTTTTAATCCGAAAAGATTATTAGCTTTTGTAGCAAGTTCGGATGTACCCCAACCTGTTTCTAGTGCCGCTTGTGCAATGACAAGTGACGGTAGAATCTTATGTTTAGCACATGTACTAACTATGCCTGGGGCAATCTTGTTTAGAAAAGCTTGTACTTTACTCATGTTATGCCTCCACTGCATGTGCTGTTTTTAAAATGTTGAGCTGTTTCATCTTTTGAATAGCATTATGTGCTGCATGTTTTGATGGATAAGTACCTGTAACGAAACGCCACGACGCCCCATCTTGAACAATTTGTGTGTACAATTCACTAGCAATATTGTTATTTGCTAATTTTTGTTTAGCTACTTCAGCTGCTTGCTTGCTGTTAAAAGTACCTGATTTCACTCGATGTGGCTTGCTATTTGTTTGCTCATATTTGACACCATGATATTCACAAACTGTTTTTGCAAATGCTTGTGCAAATGCGTTAATCTCATGTGCTTCATCCATTTTCGATACGTCAGCACGACTATTAACGAAATAAGCTTCAATCAAAAAGGCGGGCTTTTTCGTATTTGCTAAGAAGCCTAAATCAGTACGTTTCTTAGCACCACGATTTTTCAGACCGACTGCAGCTGCTAAATTTTTAGCGAGTTGTTCTGCGTGTTTGCGGTTGGGCTCATCATAATATAATACTTCGACACCAATATCTTCATTACGAGTACCGCCTCCGCTACTATTTAAATGAATAGAATAATCTGCTTTACGATTTTGTTTATTGTGCCAAGCAACAATCGTATTAATATTGTCTCGTTGCGTTCGAGACGTATTATCATGAAATTTCGCTACTGTCATTACATCATCAACGAGATTCGCAATACGATCAGTAATTTTTCGTGCTTCTTCTACTTCTTTCACCAGTCCAATTGCTCCAGCGACATACTTTGAATGTCCAGACGAAATAGCGATACTCATAATGTATCACCTACCCCAAATATAGTGCTTTCCCCTTTAATTACAGTAGCAACATCATAATTTGTTTCTAATAAATGGCGCATTTCATCGAGTGCAATATCTACCAATCGTTCGAATGTTGAACGTGGCATTATAAGGTGTAACCATGAGAAACGCGCTTTGAACATATCGTATACAAATTCCAACTTTAGTTTTCCGGTACCGCTTTTTAATTCTTGCTCTGCAATTGAAACGGCTAATAATAACCATTTTTGCAATTTATGCGTTTGCTGTGTGTACGTTAGATAAAATACATAAGCAACGGCACCTAATAGCACTAATAGAATAACAATCGTTGCTGCATGTTCTGTTAAAAAATTCATTCTACTTCCTCCTCTATAATAGGCTTTGCGCCATATAACGACGCCAATTTAATTTCGTTTTCACGTTTACTTTTCCAATAGTAAAAGGCAGTTCCAGCGGATATTTCCGCGAAACCGCCTGTTAAAATGATTGCTACTAATTGTACATCACCGTTTTTACCATGCATGACCATTTGATAAGTTAAATAGCAAGCGAACGCAATAACAATAGAACCGCTTAACCATGAGATTTTTAAAATGGTTTTGCTAAATTCTTTTTTCTTTTTCTTTTTTTTATCGGTATCAATCATTAGAGGACCTAATTTAATATACATTCGATCACCTACTGTTCATCGTTTGCTATACCTTCAATCTTGTTAATACGTTTATGTGCTGAGCGTACAGAAGCATCGATTAACGCAATTTTTCGCTCTTGTTCGATTCTCGCTTTTTGGTCTGCTTTTT
>Ga0233373_1000004_pt1 | contig 44802 bp, 31 predicted proteins | sample ElkDunMinimDraft_5_FD_180685 | JGI IMG/M metagenome (GOLD analysis project Ga0233373, IMG submission 180685) | Fecal eukaryotic communites from dung pellets of Tule Elk in California, USA - Elk Dung E0 | ecosystem: Host-associated > Mammals > Digestive system > Large intestine > Fecal | place...
CTCTGCCATTTCAGTATAAAGACGTTTCTTTGTTATTTCTTCTTTATTAGTAAAGGTTGTGAGCATACTCAGTTGCGACTTTGATTCATCGTCAATCATTGATGAATAAAGTTGATTTTTTGCAACCTCGTTGACCACAAAATCGCCGAATACGGGCAAGGTCATTGTACCGAAATCTGCCCCGCCGTATTTACTGTAGTAAAGCACAAACAACTGTTTTAACTGCCCTGCATCAATACCGAAAAGTTGTGCAAGTTCTTCTGCATTCATCGGTTTTGTTAATGCTTCGGGGTCTGCGAATTTCTGCATATCATCAAGACTTGCCACCATATCGCTACTTATAAAGTCAGAGAACATTGGGTTTGGCACGATTTCGTTATTGATGAAATTAAAAAGTTCACTGATTGTCATTGATAAATATTTACCGCCACTGTAATAGCTGTAATAAATAATATCAAGAAGTGACGAGTCAACACTGATTGGCACACCCATACTGTCAATCATATCAACCATTCCCTTGGATGTAAACTTTTTACCAAGAGTATTTGAATAGGTCATTACACTCTTTACGTTTTCATCGAATTCAAGTTGTGATGCCATTTCTGAAATCATATGTTCATCCTCATTATTATAAAGCATAACAATGGGGTTTGAGGGTGTGAAAACCTCGGCAATCGGGTCTTCGGGTGATAATGAATAAACTGTTTTCGCGGTGGTCTGTAAAAATGATGAACCTGCAAAAATAACTGCAAAAAGAATTGCAAGTACGTGACGCAATTTGAATTCCGCCTTTGAAAGACCACCCATTGGAATATGAAGTTCTTTCTTTTCGCTATCTTCAATTTGCTCGTCAAACATAATGAGAAGTGCGGGAAGAACTGTAAGTACGCAAATCATACTGAGAAGTACACCCTTTGAGAGTACAAGACCTAAGTCCATACCAATCTTAAAGCTCATAAATACAAGCATTATAAGACCGATAACCGTTGTCATACCGCTACTTGTAACTGATGAAAATGCATTACACCAAGCCGCTTTCATTGCATCTTCAATAGTTTCATGCTTTTCTTTTTCTTGACGATAACGATTTGCGAGAATAATTGAATAGTCCATTGAAAGCACAAGCTGTAAAATTGCAGCAATTGACATTGTAATCTGCGAAACCTCACCGAGCGCCAAATTTGTACCCATATTGATTACAATTGCCACACCTATTGTTGCCATAAAGAGAATGGGTTCAAACCAAGAACTGCTCATAACAAAAAGAATGATGAGTAGAATCACGATTGCAGCAGCAATCATAAGCCACGGCATTTTCATACTATTTGAGTCATCATTCATATATTGCATATCATAATCTGCAAAATGCTCTTCAATAGTTTTTTCAATTAGCACTTCTTCGGGTGAGCCGTATGTATAAGAGGTATTTACAACAAATTTTGTGTACCCATCTTTGTTGTAATCTTCACTATCTTCAATATATGAAACACTTTCAACATAATTTATATTTTCAAGTTGTTTTCTAATAGTATTGATTTCATTTTCGCTAAGATTGTTGAACATAACGCGGATTGTCTGCGTTGTGGTCATATCTTTGAATTCCTGCTTCATTATTTCAATACCCTGACTCATTGATGAATCTTCAGGCAGATATTTAGTCATATCTGTATTGATTGTGACTTTTGGAATAAGTGCAGCACAGAATGCACAGATAACAAGCATAACTGCTAAAATAATTTTATGTCTATCAACAATAAATCCCGCTATTTTTTTCAAAATATTACACCTCGAAAAACCCATATGGGTACAATTTTACTATTATAAAAGGTATTATACCACATATTTGTTAACAAAGTATTGCTAAATTTATTTTTTTTGAAATTTTTAGAATAAATATGGCGGGAGCTCATAAATGAGTCCCGCCATATCAACCCAACTACTTATCTTGTTTTGCCCTACATAGTAAGCGATTTCAATTTAGTGGTATATTGCATCGTTGCCCCTTCATTTTGTACTAAAATCATTCACCAGCTTTAAAATTATAAGTGGGTTTAATTCTTTTAATTATTTCTGCCGTTGGAGTAATATTGTTTACAATATCCTCAATATTTTTATATGCCATGGGGCTTTCGTCGATGGTGCTTCTGTCAACTGAGGTTGTGAAAATACCTTCCATTGACTTTTCAAAATCTTCAAGACTTATGATTTCTTTTGCTTCGCCACGGCTGAAAAGACGACCTGCACCGTGGGGTGCTGAGCAATTCCACTCCTCATTACCTTTGCCGATACAGATTAAACTACCGTCACGCATATTGATAGGGATTAAAAGCTTTTCACCCTTTCTTGCAGATACTGCACCTTTTCGCACTGTATTTGTTTCGTGGTCAATGTAGTTATGGATTGTTTCAAAGTAAGAGAATTGTGATAAGGATTTACCAAAAAGTCCACCTAAAATTATTTCGGCAATCTGCAAACGATTTTCGGTTGCAAATTCCTGACAGATTTTCATATCGTGAAGATACATTTCACGATATTTACCTGTAAGATAGCACAAATCCTTTGGCACATCAGTCCACTTTGCCTTGAAATTCTTTTTAAGCTCTTTAAGTGCTGACTCAATTTCTTTTTTTCTGTGTGCAGCTTTATACTCGGCAATGAGTTTTTCTTGCTCTTCAAAGAGTTTGTCGGCACCACGCAAAATGTCATATGCCATTTTTTGATAATGCTCCGCAACCTGCTTACCTAAATTACGGCTACCAGTATGAATTACAAGGTATTTATTGTCTTCATCGTCAACGTCTACCTCAATGAAATGGTTACCGCCACCGAGGGTGCCTTTGCTTCGCTCAATTCGTACTGAATCTTTAAGATTGCGATAGCAATAAAGATTTTCCAAATTAGGAAAACGGGTATTTCTACACACGTGTACGTTTCTACCACTTGGTATTTTTTCGCGAATTAAATCATCAAGTGCTTTATAATCTATTTCAACTTTACCAAGCTCAACGGTGAGCATTCCACAACCGATGTCAACACCCACGATATTGGGTATTACCATTTCACCCAAATCTGCCGTAAATCCAATTACACAACCCGCACCCGCGTGGACGTCGGGCATTATTCTAATTTTGCAACCCTTAACAAATTCCTGATTGCAAAGTTCAATAATCTGACCAACGGCAGTATTTTCAATTATATCTGTATAAACTATTGCGGTATTGTATTTGCCGCGTAATTCTATCATATCTATCACTCCTTTTTAAGAATGGTTGAGAGTTGAGTGAGTAAATCCTGTGAACCATTGACAGTGATATTGCCAACATTTTCGCAAATTCGCTCAATGTACTCAAGCTCTTTTAGTTTGTATAAGGTTTTATTTTCGTCCATAAGCTTTGCGGTGTTGAGTAATGAACGGGTTGACGCCACCTCTTCACGACGGGTAATGACATTAGCCTGTGCACGTTTTTCTGCAATGAGAACAGTGTTCATTATCTCACGGATTTCACCGGGCAGAATAATGTCTTTAACACCAGCATCGAAGAATTCCACAAAGAATTCTTTTTCTTTAGCTTTTAAGCGCTCAAGAATGTACTCACCCATCTGTTCTTTGCTTTCAAGAATTTCGTCAATATTGCATTTACCCACATAATCACGCATTGCGAGTTGTGCGACTACGTGAATCTGCTCTCTGAAATCTTCAATTTCGTTATAAGCCTTCACATAATCAGTTATGCGGTAACTACACACTAACGAGGCACGTACTGTTACCTTATCTTTAGTCAGAATTTCCTGACCCATAATATTCATTTGTAAAAGACGTGTATCAACAATCTGCACACGTACATCAACGTTTGTACGCCAATAGCGATATGTACCGGGCTCAAGTATTTTAACAAACTTGTTGTTAAAATATACAAGTCCCTTTTCATATTCTCTCACATTTACCTCAATGTAGTGATAATGGGGACTGAGTTTTGAAAAGTCAACCAACTCATTTTCATCTACTTCGGGGTTTTCAAGATTGATTTTAATGAAATTGTGAGTGTGAGCATCCTTCCAGTAATCGTATTTGCCTGAAAAGAGAGGACTTACGAATTTTTCATCGCAAAAGTGATAGGCTTTTTCGTTTGCCCCTACTTCAACCGTTTCGGTCAATTCTCTGAACTTCTCATTTTTACGCAACTGCTCAGGTGAACAGAAGGTTGATTGAATGATTGCAGACAATGGTACAACCTCGATTTTTTTATCACCGAAGGTGTAATATTTACCTGAATCGAGAACTTTTATGAATTTACCGTTTTTGAAAAGAAAGCCTTTTTGATTTTCGTTAATAATTGTTTTCATATGTAAAACCTCCAAGAGTTAATATTGCGTGGGTAGAATTCCCCACACATTCTGCGGCTTTGAAATTGAGTGACATTCGGTAAGAGCGGAGCTTATGCTTGACCCTTACTTGCAATCAGCGGTATCCTTTCAAAGGCAGGGCAAAATGGGTGTTGCTCATATGAGCGGGAATTCGTAGAATTTTCTTAATGTTGATAAAAATCTATCCAAATTAGAATTTCCCTAAACCACAGGAAAGGTGGCTAGCCCTTGCAGGATTCGAACCTGCTAAAAATGGGGAGTTGAACCCCGTCGATAAACTCGACTGCCAGAGTGCAAGGTTCTTTGGCATACATTTTGGGATACCCTTATGCACCGCAATGCGTTCACACATTTGCAAAAAGCAACCTTACAAGCCATATTATATTGGAAGATTTTACTATTATCACGGAAAAAAAGTTGCGAGAATGTGCAAATTTTAAAACTTAAGTGGTAAAATTCGGCTAAACGATTGTGTTAATCTCAGCAAATTGAATTTTTTGATTTAAATGCAAAATGCAAAGTGCAAAGTGTCGGGTCTGCGACGCGATTGTATAAATAACAGGTCATTCTGAGGAGTGAAACGACGAAGAATCTCTGTTGAGTTTATTATTTGCTTTGATAGAGATTCTTCGCTTCGCTCAGAATGATACATAAAATCACAATATCAGGACAAATTCAATTTTAACGAGCATAAAAAAACTGCTATGCGCAATACATAGCAGTTTATTTTAGGTTGAAATATTTCTGTTTTACAAGTCGTTGTTTTATTAAATTTACAAAGCTTTGCGGTTCAATAACTTTCAAAAATGGACCAAAAGAAAGTACACGAATTACCAATTCGGTTTCATCAAGGTTTTCATAATAGATTTTGAGGAGGTAATGATTTTTATCAACACGTTCCGCCTCTTTTCTAAAATGGGCAAAATGGTGCATCACTCTTTCAAGGGCATTTCGCTCGTCGGTAAGCTCCGCAATAAAATACTTTTCTTTTTTAGGCTGGGAGTCAGAGTGATTCTGTTCGGCATCACACACCACCTCAACAGTTTTAATACCCGCGATATTTAGATAACTTGAAAATGGACAACCATCAATTTCCACTCTAAATTTATCGTCTTTTTCACTGTATTCAATTCCCGTAGGTACGCAATAGATTATGCGGTCACGTCCTCTATTGCTAAAATAGTCAACGGCAACTTTCTTTTTTTGTTTTATTGCAATAAGAATTTCACGGAAATTATTTATGTAATTTTCGTCTTCAAAGGGGTCACCATCTGAATACTTATCAAAAATCACATAATCATCAGGCTTAAAAAGTGGCTCAACATCTTTCAAAAAATCCGTATTCACATTGAAAAGTCGAATACGTTTATCAAGTGAAATTGATTTTAACCAACGAAGTTGTAATTCTGTAAGTGGCATTGTGGGTGGATTTTTAATCGGTGTTTCCAAATCACTATCAAGCAACTTCCATTTTTCGTCTTTCAATGCGGGAATAATTTCGAGAAAACTTTCAAAAAATGCCTTTTCATCACAGATTTCTTGCATTTTTTTGTTTGTCAATTCGCCATTCACCGAAAGTTCAAGGATTTTTGCAACGGCATTATAATATGAACCATAAATTTCGTGAAAAAGCATTATTCCCCACCCCCTATGCCGTAAATTTCATACATAGTTTCAATATCTTTTTTAAATCTTTTGTCAAGATATGGGTCTGAAAAATTAAGCCTTTTAATGCGACAGATAAAGCTTCTAATCCAAGGCGAAAGCTCATAGGCATCATAAACATCGGCATAGAATAGTGCGGTATGCTCATCAAGACGCACAACCTCTCCGCAACGCTTTTCACGGACAAGTCTTTGATATATATACTCTTCATTATCACCGATATGTATTGTAAATTCAATATGCTCAAGTCGGTTGATATTACCTATTGAAACGCCCCACATATGCTTTCTTATATTTTCATAACTCTCGAGGCATTCTAAATAATCCTCTGCAAATTCACCCACTATAGCTTTTTTGATGAAATCAAGACGAAATACCCTCACATTATGAGAAACACCTGTGAAATGATTATTCCCCACATAAGCTATGAGATATTGCCTTCCATTCTGCACACTTACAAAAATTTTAAGGGGTACAACCTTTAAATTATCTTCACTTCTTTTTTTAGCAGAATCATACACAATTTCAACTGACTGATGACGAGTTATCGCAGAAAGAAGTGTTGCAATAATTTCACTGTCAAGTGCGTGGGTTATATAGTGGTGCTTAAACGAGAAGATTTCGCTATTATTCTCGGTTTTGTCAAGAAGAAAATTACCGATTACACCACAAGCACCCGCTTCAGAATAAAATTCAAGTGCATCTGACCAACACGACAAATCAATACTTTCAGCACGGTGATAATGCACCTGCTTGCCCCGTTTTTCTACCTTTACAAGACCCAATTCACAATACTCTTTAAGTTTTTTACGTACGGTTGACTCGTCAAATGACATTGGCTCTGTGAAAAAACTCATATATTCGTCAATTTTCTTTGTGATTTCACTAAGAGTAAATGAATTTTCGGGCTTGTTGAGAATATCAAAAATTATGAAATGAAGAGTTATATCGCCATTTGTAAAGCTTTTCGCTTTGAATGCTTTGTAAAGCGGATTGCGTGATACATTTCGACTGTCAATTGAGATAAATACATTTTTACCGTCGGCATTTCTATGAAATCCCATATAGTCACCTAGATAATTCTCAATTCGACGCTTTTCGTTGTCATAAGAACGGGCAGATTTATCGTCATATTCTTCACGAGTTTTAAAGCCGTAAACATAAAAATCCTTCATATATCCGCGGATTCGCTCAAAATTTTTAATAAGCTCTGAATAAGACATAAATCTCACCTGCCTTTAATAACTTTCACTTTATTGTGCTAGATTTCAATAGTTTAATTGGGCGATTCGTGAATCGCCCCTACAATTTTGCACTTTGCATTGAATTTCATCTCATACCGAGATACATATTCTTAATGTCCTCAAAAGAGAGTGGAATAATATTTCTCTCCATAAGTGGTGTCATACTCATTTTTGTGAGTATTTCGATTTCTTCTTCAGTTTTCACACCGATTTCAGTCAGTGTCATTGCCATTCCCATTTGTCTTTTAAGGTCAGTAATGGCATCTGCCATTTGGTATGCGTCTTTAAATCCGCAATCACGGGCGAATTTATTAAGACGGCCATTTTCCGCCTCAGCATTATATCTTGTAAAGAAATCAAGTGTCATTGCACAGGCTTCACCGTGTGGCACTCCGTAAAGGTTTGTAAGCGGGAATGAACAAGCGTGACTGCCCGCCGTGCGTGGATTTGAAAAAGCAACACCCGCAACGATTGATGCCTCTGCCATTTTCTCTCTTGCTTCAAGATTATCGGGTTCGCTATATGCTTTATAAAGCCACTCAAAAACTAATTTTGTGGCATGTACTGAACAACTTTCACAAATTGGCTGATGCAGAATACTCCACACACTTTCTAATGCGTGACTGAGCACATCAAGTCCCGTTGATGCTGTAACTTTCGGTGGAACAGTCAAAGTAAGTCTTGGGTCAACGATTGCGGCTTTGGGGTACATAAGCGGGTCATTCATTGTTGATTTAACGTTTTTCTTTAAATCTGTAAGCACTGAAATATTAGTAATTTCACTACCAGTTCCGCTTGTTGTTGCAACTGCAAACATTGGAACAACCTCGTCTTTATTTATGGGTTTTCCGCCTGTGTGATAAGATTCAATAACATCGTTACCTTTTGCAATTGCACAAGCTGCCTTGCAACAGTCCATTGGTGAACCACCACCCAAAGCAACGGCAAAATCCGCATTATTCTCACGAAGAATTTTTACGCAACTATTTACATTATCGGTTGTGGGATTTGGTCTAATGTCACTGAAAACTGCTACTAATCTTCCGTTGCAATCTTTTACAATCTCATCTGCAACTCCATTATTTTTAAGGGTGTTTGAACAGACAAGGACTCCCCTTTCGTAACCATATTCTTCAATAATCTTTGGTAATTCTTTTATCTTATCTGTTCCAAAATAAATTTTTACGGGCAAACTGAATTCCCAACTCATAAAAAGCACTTCCCTTGAATTATATTTTTATTTTTCATTTCTCTGTTTATTGTATTAAGCACATTTTTCTTATCAGCACTCCACAAGGGCTCAACAAGATATTTTTTAGGCGCATCACCCGTTATTCTATGAATAACAATATTCTGTGGTATTCTTTCTATGCAAGCAAAAAGAATTTCCATATATTTTTCAATAGTCAATGGTTTAACAATGCCCTTTTTATAATCTTCATATAAATCAGTATCTTTCAAAATGTGCAAAAGTTGAAGCTTTACACCGTAAGTACCACATTTTACTGCAAAATCAACAGTATTTAAAATATCTTTTTCGCTTTCATCGGGTAAGCCGATTATTATATGCGTAATTACTGTAATCCCACGTTTTTTTAATTCTTTAACCCCGTTTTCATAAACTTGATTTGGATAACAACGGCGGATATACTCTACGGTTTTCGGATTTGCGGTCTGAAGCCCCAATTCAACCCACACGGGCTTGATTTTATTTAATTTTTCAAGCATATCAAGAATACCCGGTGACAGACAATCGGGTCTAGTACCAATTGAGAGTGCCACAATATCGTCACGCATTATGGCTTTTGTAAACACATTTTCAAGTTTATTTATATCGCCATAGGTATTTGTAAAGCTTTGAAAATATGCTATGAATTTATTGCTTTTGGTTTTATTCTTGACTCTGCTTTTTGCATTTTCAATCTGAGTTTCAATATTTTCACCATTCTCAGCAAAATGGGACGAGCCATTATGACAAAAAATGCAACCTCTTGTATCAAGAGTGCCGTCACGGTTAGGACAAGTACAACCAATATCCAGCGCCAATTTATACACCTTTTCGCCGAATTGGTTTTTAAGATATTCATTTAATGAATAATACCTACCGTTCATTTAATCACCGTAAATATTTTACATTAAAACAATATTTTTTGCAACAATATATATGTTGATACAAAATACGATTCACAAATTTCCCTCATTTTATTGACAGAAAATATAAATTCATTGTAAAATATATTAAATATTGTTTTAGAATTGTTTAAGTTTAAAATAAAGGAAGTGATACAGTATGAGAAAAAGAACCATTATGAATAAATTTCTTATGAATACTGTAAGAATTCTATTTTTCCCTATTGTATTACTCATAGTAAATGCAAAGGTTAAAAAATATAAACCAAAAAACAAAAATTTTATTGTTATTGCAAATCATTCTGATGGAATGGACCCAATTTATATTACTTGTTCTTTAAAAAGATATATCCGCTTTGTTGCAGGTGACCACGTGGTGCTCAACCCTTGGGTAAAATTCTTTTTTGTAACACTTCTCGGTTGGATTGTAAAGGGTAGAGATAATCCTGCATCTGTACTTGTAAATGATATGAAACGCAGTGCCGAAGAAGGTGTTCCCACAGGTCTTTTTGCAGAAGGCACAATCACACCAAATGGCGAAACCGGATTTTTCTCGCCGAGAACTGGTCAGCTTGTAAAAGATTTAGGTGTGGCTTTAATTACTTATCGAATCAAGGGTGGTTTCTTTCACACTCCACGTTGGGGTACTGGCTTAAGACGTGGGCCCATACGTGGTAAGGTTGTTCGTGAGTATTCTGTGGAAGAACTTCAGAATATGACTGTTGAAGAAATCAACGAGGCAATCAAACGTGATATTTATGTTAACGCATTTGACGAACAACGTAAACGTCCGAAAATTTACAAGGGCAAAAACCTAGCTGAACATATTGAGAGAATTCTTTATATTTGTCCTCATTGTGAAAAAGTGGGTACAATGCATTCAAAAGGTAATTACCTCACCTGCGATTGTGGGTATCAGGTTGAATTTGGTCGTGACGGATTTTTCCACCCAAGCAGAAAAGAACTTGTATTTGATAATGTTCTTGATTGGGATAAATGGCAAAAACCATTGTGGAAACAAATGGTGCTTGATGCGGGTGAAAATGATTTGATTTATGAAGAGAAAAATCAGATTGTTTATACCCTCATTAAACGAAAAAAGGTTGTTCTGTCTGAAGATGCTATTCTTCGTCTTTACAAAAATAGATTTGAGATTGAATTGAATTCAAAGCAGACAATTGAAATGCCCGTTGAAAAACTTAAGTTAGTACTTAACGTTTCTGTCGAGTCAGTTATGTTTATTGATTCTGAGCACTTTTTATATGTAAAGGGCACAAATCCACACGCGGCTGCGAAATATGTTGCGGCTTGGCGATATTTAATTGGAAAAGACTATAAGTGATAAAAATTACCGAGGTTTGAAAACCTCGGTTTTTTGTTATTTGTTGTTCTGCTTCTGCTGATTCTTCATTTCAGGATTTTCTTTTGAATTTGTTGGGTTGTTTTTATTCTTGTTCTGTGGATTATTTTTATTGTTCTGATTATTCATTATTATCACCTCGCACAAATATTTTGCCCGAGAACAAACAATTAAATATGGTTAATTATTTCTATATATGTAAAATTTTGTATATTTCAATTTGTCGAATTAATTGAAATATATTTGATTTTTATATATTTTATGATAAAATAAATTCAACTTAAATCTGGGAGAAAATTATGATTGACTATAAACGTTCAAAAAATTTGTTTTTAAAAATATATCCTGATGAAGCCTTGCAGAAAAAGGTTGAAACCTACATAAAAAAACACGAAAAGAAAATTTCGCGTTATCTTAAATTCTGCTATAAAAATCGTTGGGAAATTCACCTTAAGAAAGACGATTTCACAAAGCTTTGCCTTGTTTATGCTTTTTTACCCGAGGTTAAAAGCAGATACGAGAAAAAAGGAATCAATGACGAAATCTTTTTTGATACAATGAATGACATTAAAATCTGGATTAATGATTGCCGTGATAATCTTCATAGTGAGGGTCTTAACGAGCTCAACTGGATTATGCACCATATGAATATGAATATTTTTAAAATTGGTCGTTTGCAATACCAAAAAATGTTTTATTTTATGCCCAACGCATATAAAAAAGATGGTGTGGAAATCAAATTTGGCGACAAAATATGGAATGTACATATATGTCGCGGTGAAAAGCTTGATTTTGAGGCTTGTGAAAAGTCATTTGTTATGGCACGGGAGTTTATAAAAAAGTATTTTCCCGAATACCCCGATAATAGATTTATGTGCCACAGTTGGCTTTTGTACCCTAATAATAAAGACTTTATGCCCGAGGGTAGTAATATTCTTAAATTCCCTGAATTATGGGATGTGGTAAGTAGTCGTGAAGACCCTGCATCGGCTTACCGTTGGCTTTTCAGCGTAAGATATAAAAATAAAATTTTACTTAAAAACAAGAAAAAGACGGGCAGTTATGGTTGCACTGAAAAATTGCCACAGAGCACTATTATGCAGAAAAAAGGTGTTGAATATATCTTGAATGGTGGTACGCTTGGTGACGGCTTTGGGGTAAAGATTTTATAAATGCAAAAATGAATGGCGAGAGTTAACCTCTCGCCATTTTTATTTATTATTCTCTTTTTCTAATTTTTCAAAAAGCTTCGTGTATGGCATCAGCATACCTTCATTCATTTTGTTACCCATTTTTGATTTTATTTTATCATTGGCAAGCATTGCACCCACAAGATACATTGCGAGCATTCGTCCCTTTTTCTTCTGTGGAAAGTCATATTGACCATGGGCTTTATAGAATTTATGGTCGGCACGCATCATACCCTGCATCTGCCAGATTAAATCTCTAAAAATCTTCATTCCACCAATGCCAAGAAAATTCTGCGGTGGTACATATTTATTATTAAGAGCAAAAACCAATTTTTCTGCCATTTTGTCAATTTCAACATCCGTATTATTTTCGTCAGTTGCAACACCTGCAAGGAAATTGCCACCCACCTGTGCTCGACCTTCAATAATCGTCTGCAAATTCATTTCTTTGCTATAATTACCACTCACAAGATAGCCGAACGGCATACCCATTGTAACAGTGCGGTGTCCGTTACAGAATTGACGGTCATCATACATTTTGAAACGAGCACCCATTGAATGGTCTTTGATTGTAAATGCATAAACAATTGCCTGTGCAGTCTGAATATTATTGCGAAGATACTCATCAAAGCCGTCTTTGTATATACATTTACCTGAAACTGCACAATTAAAACAACCTAAACATCCGCCACTTAACGCATATTCACGAATATTTACAATTCGCGTTTTTAATGGCAACACTACACGGAAGCGGTCAATCATTGATTTAAGTTGAATGTTATCTTCTTCGCAATCGGTCACGATTACTACATCCCCCGTCTTTTCAACTGTGTATTCGGGTACAGTTGCGGGAATATTGGCAGGTTTGGGCATTTCTTCGGGGAACGATTCGTAATAATCATTCTGTATACTCCAACAAGTATAATTAAAGAAATCGAGTGCCTCTTTTTGTCCTTTATCTGTGAGCAAATCATCCATATCCGCTGAAAGTCCACGAATATATTTAAGCCCTAAATCATAGCAGTTATCTTCTATATAACGATGTGCTGTAACATCATAGAAATGCTTTGAGGTTGAAAGTTGTGTTGCAAATTTACCCTTTACATTTACATCATGTTCTTTCATAAGTTCAATGAACCTGTGCAACTGACAAGGGGCAATAAATGTGTAAACAGGATATGAGAAAATAAGCAAATCTGCATTTTCTAGTTTCTCTTTTGCAGATGAGAAATCCTTTTCGAATTTTTTGATTTGTTGACCAACATTGAGCACTTCAAACTCCTGGTCAGGATTTTTAAGCTGTAAGAATTTAATGGTTTGTAAAGTGATACTGTATTTACCCTTTGGGCTACCATTTAAGACTAAGATTTTCATAAATTACTTCTCCTCAGGATATTTCATATTCCAGTCGTTGCGTAATGCGGTCATAATGTTCATTACATCAATTGTGTAGTCAAGTCGCATTGCATTTTTGCCGTTTGCAACTGCATTTTCCATATTTGCGATTTCATAGCAGAGTGCGTCTTCTAACCTTCCTACTATGATTTCTTCAGTATGGTTGTCATTTGTGTATGTAATTGTTGCCTTGTCGGCTCTTGGATACTCAAAAATCTCGATATAAGCATTATCATAGCAAATTGTTGCTCTTTTAGGTTGCTTTGCGTGAAGCGAGAGCGTAACACTCGCCATCTGCCCTTTATTGTTTTTAATGATAATACTTGATTGCTCGTCCGCACCCGTTGGAGCAAATTTTACTTGGGACTGAATTTCTGTATTTTCTGTTTTCATAAACATTCTCACAAGAGAAAGTGCATAGACACCAATATCGAGCAATGCGCCACCTGCTAAATCCATATTGAAGAAGCGGTTTGTCATATCATACTCTTTAAAACTGCCAAAATTCACTTGAGCAAGTCTAAATTCACCCAAATCACCTGAATTTATGATTTTTTCAAGTTCGGCATAAAGTGGCATATTATAAATTGTCATTGCCTCGGCTAATATGAGGTTGTTCTTTTGGGCGAGTTTTACCGCTTTATTGAGTTCATCACTATTTAGTGTAATAGCCTTTTCGCAAAGCACATTTTTATTGTTTTCGAGTGCTTTGATAATGTAATCAATATGTTTATTGTGAGGTGTTGCGATATAGACGATATCCACATTCTTATCCGTAAACAAATCATCAATATTTTCATAAACCTTTTCTATATTGTACATCTCGGCAAAGGTGAATGCCTTTTCATATGTACGATTAGCGACAGAATAAACCCTGCCACCCATTTTGTTCATTTCACGGGCGAAATCGTTTGCAATATTACCGCAACCGAGTATTGCCCAATTGAATTTATTTGACATAATTATCACCTTTTTTATTATATCACAATTTTTTGTTGATGAATAGAGATATTTGTGATATTATTAGTTTTGGTGATGCATTATGAATATTAAAATGGCAAAACATTCAAATCCACAATTCGCAAGAGATAATTTCGTGAATCTTGACGGCGAATGGGACTTCGGTTTTCAAAAAGCGAAACCGGGATTTAAATTTTCAACTGATGGGCAAAAGGCTGTTGAAATAAGAAAAAATAACAATTACCCATATAAAATCAATGTACCTTTCTGTGTTGAAAGTGAACTTTCAGGAATACAGTACAAAGATTTCATAAACATGGTGTGGTACAGAAAAACTACCACTATCAAAAAAAATGATAATCGTGTATTTTTGTGTTTTGGTGCGGCTGACCACCTTACAACAGTGCTTGTAAACGGAAAAGTTGCGGGTCGTCATAAGGGTGGTTACACATCATTTGAATTTGATATCACAGACCTTGTAAACGACGGTGAAAATGAGATTTTTGTTCTCTGTGAGGACAATGTTAAAAATCCATTTGTTATTCGTGGTAAGCAGAGTGAATGGAAAAAGAGTCATGCCTGTGACTACACTAGAACAACGGGTATCTGGCAGAGTGTTTACATTCAGTATGTGCCACAAAATTACGTGAAGAATTTTAAGATTTATCCCGACCATAAAAACGGAATTGTTACTATCAACATTAATCTTGAGGGCAAGGCTGAGCTTTGTTGTGAGGCATTTTACGACGGAAAGAGTGTGGGTAAAAAAGCACTTAAAACCGCCTGTGGTAACGAAACTTTACAGATTGAACTCGATGAAACTCACCTTTGGGAAGTTGGTAATGGCCGTCTTTATGACCTTGAAATAAATTTTGGTAATGACAATGTTCATTCATATTTCGGTCTTCGCAACGTGCGACTTGACGGGTATAAATTCTTAATCAACGAAAAGAGTGTTTTCCAACGTCTTGTGCTTGACCAAGGATTTTATAAAAAAGGTATTTACACTGCCCCCTGCGATGAAGATTTAATAAAAGATATTGAACTTTCAATGGCACTTGGCTTTAATGGTGCAAGACTTCACCAAAAAGTTTTTGACCCGAAATTTTTATATTATGCCGACCAGTTGGGTTACATAGTATGGGGTGAATATGCAAACTGGGGACTTGATTACTCAAATCCAAAGAGTGTTGATGTATTCTTAAATGAATGGAAAGAAGCAGTAGCAAGAGATTTCAACCACCCCGCACTTATCGGTTGGTGCCCCTTCAACGAAACTTGGGACTACAAAAAAAGACGTCAATATGACCCATTACTTGCTACAGTTTACGACTATACAAAGGCAGTTGACCCCACTCGCCCCTGCATTGACACAAGCGGTAATTTCCACGTTAAAACCGATATTTACGATTTACACGATTATAGTTATGACGTTGACTTCTTTAAGAAGAATTATGACCGTTTTATGACTGAAGATTATCTTTATGAGCATGTGCTAAATGATAATCCCGGCCGTCAAAAATACAATGGTGAGCCAGTATTCATCAGTGAATACGGCGGAATTAAATGGGTAAGTGACGAGTCAATCAAATCGTGGGGTTACGGCAAGGATGTTAAGACTCCTGAAGAATTTGCTGACAGATATGTGGGACTTACTGAGGTTATTATGAGTAACTACAAGATGTTTGGCTTCTGCTACACTCAGCTTTATGACATTGAGCAAGAACAAAACGGACTTTACACATATGACCGTGAAAAGAAATTCGATGATGAAATATATCAGAGAATTAATGACGTTAACACAAAACTTGCTGAAATAGAAAAAGAATAGGATATACAAAAAGCAGTTTGGAAAATTCCAAACTGCTTTTTTTTAATATTTTGTTGCGGTACATTCGGGATAATCAAATGTATTATCAGGTTTATGTGTTTTAGAGAGTTCTTTTAAATTAATTAAGAAATAATCATACTGAATTTCATCAACACCTATCGGGTCGTCCCAAGTACAGTCAATGAAATAATAATCGCCATCAACCTTAACTACATTCCACTGATGAGCTCCACCTGCATCGCCCCACACGCTGTTACATTCAATTCCTAATTCATCCATTAAAAGTTGGAATGCTTCAGAATATCCGCTACAAATCGCCTTGCCTTTAACAAGACAACCATATGGTGTTGCTGACTGTAAACTTGATGCTGACCTTTCACGACCATTGACAATGTCATCTAATGCACTTTCATCGTATTCTGTATTGTTCACTATGTAATCATGAACAAACTTAACCTTTTCATAATCGGTATTGAATTTGTTTGCCTTTGCAACAATTTCATCAACCTTATTCTGTAACTCAACTGAATATTTATTTTTATTTGTAGAATACTTCCAATAATCATCAACACTCAACTCTACTTCAAAAGAATTAAGACCATATATCCACAAATGACCATTGTTATACCAGAAGAATTCAGGATGGTCAAAAACAAATGCATAAACGGCTGATGTAACAGATTTTTCATAAGCTTTAACGTCTATATTCTTAAATTTGAAAGTAGTTTTACCTTTTTGTGCAACCTTGTAAATCTCTGTATAAATCTCCTTACCTGCCTTATCAAGCTGATGATAATAATCGTCAGGTCTAGGAGAATACAATCCGTTTTCGTCTGTGTCTGATATTTCCGGTTTGGTAGTGTCCTCTATTGAGTCATCTGTTGTTTCTTCTATTGTTTCAGTTGTTGACTCAATTATTTCATCATCCAAAACGGGAAATTCGAAATTATTTGTATTTACACTTGCTAAAACTAAAAGAGCAATTACGGCAATGGTGATGAAGTCTAAAAAACCAAATTTTCTGTTATTTTTCTTCATTATTCACACCTCATTCCTCGATTAAAGCAACAAGGTCTTCTACTCTTGTTTTTACAACAGGGTATTTTTTAATAAGCATATCACTTACAATCTTGTATTTTTCAGTATCTGCAAGTGAAAGACGACGAATGCTCATAAAACAAATCACATAGAAAATACCTATTGTAATGTAGAATAGTGCAGTCATCATAGTTGTTGAATATGAACCTGCGAAACTATAAAATCCGTGAAGTAATATAGGAGCTACAATTGTTAATGCAAACCATTTGCCTGATGAGAATGGAGCAAAAATTGCTATGATATTTTTATCACCGAGTTTTTTCTCTGCCTTTGATGCCATATTGTATGAATGCCACATTGTGTAGAAATAACCCATAACCACACCGAAGAAAATATGACCAGGTAATGATGTGATAAGTCGCATCACCAATGTATCCCATCCACCAATAAGGGCATAACGGACATTTTCTGCAGTTGCAAATCCCAATGAAACGAATACCGAATAAACTACGCCATCAAAAAGACAGTTGAAGTTTTTATTTTTTCTTGTAATAAAGAAAAGTACAAGCCATTTTGCTATTTCTTCAACAATTGCTACGGCAACAAATGTATTTAAAACACCATGACCCGCCGCTGCAAAAGAAGATGTGTAATTCACACCACCATTAACGGTGATTACTAAATAGTCGGACATAATCTCTCTGAATGCACCCAGCAATGCATTTTCACAGAGAATTGCGGGAATATAGCACACAATACCTGCAACAAAAAGCAATAACAAAAGCATTGGTGGTTCTTTTTCTTTTTTATCTTTCCTAAATATGTAATTACAAAGCAGAAAAGAAGGAATAATTGCCACAAGGGCGATTTCAATATTTGCGTAGTTCATAAAAACCTCCTACGAGAACTTTATAATAATACAAATAATACCACATATCGACAAATATGTAAATGATAAAAGCTATAAATATAAGCTTTAAAGACGGAGAAAATTATATGAAAACTGTGACATATTTTGTCGAATTTTTTCGACTATTGTCGGATTTTTTTTAGAGTGTGAAAATACATACCCCCTACCATTTATAATGACTGAAACAGATGTAACATATACTTGTAAACTTCATTAAAGGAGGAAAAAAATTTTTTACAAACTCACAAGAATCACACAATTAATTATTCAATCAAACAATTATTAAAAAGGAGTTTTTCTATGAAAACTAAAATCAAAAAGTTAACCGCAGTTATTCTTGCAATCATCACAATTTTAAGTATGTTCACAGTTATGTCTTCTGCTGCAACAACAAATGCTTTTAAGAAAATTTCAAGTCAAAAAATTGCGAAAGTATTTGCTCTTGATGGCGACGAGAATATTATCCCTTACACTAACAAAAAACTCACAACAAGAGGTACAGAAACTTATGGTGCAAGTAAAAAAGCATACATCTCACCAGATGACGAAATCTATATATACAAAATAGACACGACAAACGGGGTGTGGGCATACGTTTCTTATCCTGTTGGTTCAAAAAGAGTTTTTGCTTATATTCGTCTTTCAGATATTACCACTGTTTCTACCAAGCACACCATAACTGAATCATCAGGAAAATTTTATTGTTCAATTAGACCAGACTCTACAAAAAGCTCGTCATATTTCGTAGATACTGGCGATACAGTGTTTGAACTTGCTAAAAATAAGTCCGGCACTAAAATTCAAATCTTATACCCCACATCATCTAACGGCTATCGTATTGCTTGGTGTGACTACAAAGATTATAAAAAGTATTGTCTCGATAAACCAACACAAAACTCAGACAATTCTTCAACTACCTCAACAACATTCCAATACCCTATGAAGAAATACAAAATCTCAAACGATTGGTCCAATAATGTTTCATTTAAACCATCAAACAGAAATGACCACATTGCAATTGATTTTATTCCTAATGGTGACAATAATATTTATGCTGCAGGTGCTGGCAAGGTTGTGAAAGTTGGTTATAATAATGCAAACGGATATTACGTGATAATTGAGCATAATATCGACGGAAGTACTATTTATAGTTTCTATGCACATCTTAAATCTTATTGCGTATCAGTCGGTGAAAAAGTGAAAAAAGGTGAAAAAATTGCTATTGTAGGTGCTACTGGTAGCTCAAGCAATCGTGCTATTCATCTTCACTTTGCATTTGTAAACCAGATATGGTCAGGTAGTTATTATGGCTATTCTTCAAAAATTTCAGGTAATAAGAAGACATATAGTGGTGTAACATACTATAATCCAAATTACATTATAAAAAATGGTAAGCTTCCCGCATAATTAATAACTAATAACCAAAACACAGGTAGTGTTCTAATATTAGAACACTACCTGTGTTATTTTATCATTTTTGAGAAAATGCGTCTTTAAGTTTGGTCAAACCTTTAAGTTCTTGATATGGTCTCAAATCATTATGAATTTTCGCACGGTCATTTCTATTGCCCTTTATATACCCTTCTGACCTCATATATGCAGTCCAACGCATATGCTCAATTTCACAACGATTTTTAATAAGCTCAGGATTTTTATCTTTAGTAATTACATCTTCAAAAATCTGTCTATGAATTTCTTTTGTCATTGAAGAATGTCTAAAATATTCAAATTGCTCATACTTCTTGAAAAGTTCTATCCTTTTTTGAATCTTTTTTTGCCTATTTTTTTCGTGTATTGCTTTATATAGATTTTGATAATAGGAATCATGCTCATATGAACTATCTTTGAGCATCATATAACAATACTCAATACTATATGAAGAGGATTCCCTTTCATTTTCGTTTAACTTATTAAAAACTTCTTCAGCCTTTTTACAATAGTCAGCTTGTTCCTCGATACATAAATCCGATAAATTTGCAATGCAGATAAAAGAATCAAAACAAATTCTTTCACTATTTTCAATTTTTGCGCTTTCTTCAATTATCTTCTCAAAAATTTCTTTTGCTTTTTGGTAGAGTTTATTATCTGCATAATACTTCGCTATATGTTCATATATAGCAACTCTTTCCTTCTCGTCAGGCAAATTTTGGGATAAATCAAAATTGGGGTCAGATGAAAGGTTTATATAAAGCTCAGCAACATCTTCTCTGTAATCTTTATAAAATCCGTCAGTTTTTTCTTCTATCTCAACCCATTTCACATGATGCTCATATGCTTTTTCTTCAAGCTCTTTGCGGTAAACCTTATCATATGAATACTGGCGCGACAAACCACCTTCAAATTTTATATTATACAACTGATTCGCATGGTTTTTAAATGCCGAAGAATTTTTCAAAGCAATATATCTGTGTTCATCGAAAACTGCAGCGAATATTGCAGGGCTATCTTCCGCATCTGAATTGTTTAATGTTTTTTCACAGTAAACCGGTACATTCACCTTGCCTTGCAAACGGTCAAAAGCACGTCTTAATTCAACCGCAGCTTCAATATTTATATCATCATCGCCTAGCAAAACAAATGCCGTTGTTGTTCTTGAAAGTCTAGCTTTTGTTTTTTCATCTTTAATCAACTCAGTTAAAGATTCATTACAAATATCGACACCAAAATAGAATTCAATATCGTAAAAAGCATCACCATCAATATTCTCTTTGTTCATTTCATAAAATTCTGAATATTGATTTTTTATCATCTTAAATCTTTTGTTTTCTTTTTCAGGGATTTTATCAATCACATTGATTTCAAGCTTATATCCCGTCATTTGACACATCCAAGCAGTTGCTTTAAGAAATTCAACACCATAACGGCCGAATCCAACAATGAGTACAGAAATTACTTTCTCGCCGTTCACTTCAACTGCACGGTCAAAGATTTTCGCCTTTGAAACAGTATCCCACGCAAAAGAATGTGACTCATCGACACGTCGTACCTTAAAACATTTCTCCGTTTGCACTTGCTTATTTTCTTCAAAATACTCATCACACACGTCGAATAAAGCACCCTTATCGGCTGAATCTATAATATACGCACTACTAACATTAGTTGCAAAAACAAAAACTTTTCTATTAAAATGTTTCTTATTATTTTCAATGATTGCAAGAGCCTGGTTAACATTTTTAGTTTCATCGTCTGCAATGAGAAAGAATTCAACCTTTTGCTCTTTTTTGCTCACATCAAGATTTGTAATCTCTCTATTAAGACAAATTGCTTTAATTCTCTTTGCTTCAAGAAGAAGACCTTTATTTGACTCAACATCTTCATCATAAACATCGCAAAAAACAATTTTTGCTTTTCTTTCATCTTTATTCCAAATATTCTTTGCAAGGTGTATTGAACGTTCATTTAGGTCAGACATAATGTATATGGGGTATGACGATGGCATTCTGAATCTTAATTTAGCAAAGACATTTTTAAATAATAACAACACATAACTTACCGTAGATAGCGGAGCTAAAATATGAAGTAAGGCACAATAAAAAAGATATAAGCCATTAAACGACTTACCCTTAAGAATTTCACCTGCATGTTCAAGAATAACATTTTTAAAATCACTATCTGCAATAAAAACTTTTATTGTATTATGAAAAGCAAGTGCAACATCTTTAAAGAAATCTATAATATTTGCAGGTACATATTCAAAAAGAGAGTTTGACAATAAAACTATAAATACTGCACAGAAAATTCCTATCATACCGTCATCAAGTGCAGAAAAAATATATTTTTCATAGTTTCTATCTGAAAGCTTCTTAATTACTCTATAAATAAAGAATGCAAGTACAACAAAAGATATAAATGCGGATGCAAGAATAATGGTGCCAGATGTTATTTCCATAAGAATACCCCCTTCACAATATAAAAAAATTATATCATTAAGGGGGGAAAATGTCTATAAATATGTCATATTTTGTAAAAAAGAAGATGTTAGTTTTTAGTTAAACCAACATCTCCTTAACTTTATTCTTCGATTTTATAACCCAATGCAATTATTAGTTTTATTGTTTCCATTGCAGTATTACGGTCATAGTCTTTTTCTTCTTCGCTGAGTTGTGAATAAGGTACGAGGCATGGTGTTGTTTTGATGTTGTCATCACGTTTTTCACCATATGTCCAACCTTGCGAAATTCGACTTTGTGCCCATACTTCGTGAACATTTTCAGCAATTTTTTCTGTTAATGCTATTAAATTCTCAGGCAATTCAACATCTTTTGTATCTATTGGATTAGGAATATACTCCGTTTTTTCCTCAGTATCTTCATACATATTGATTGCCATTAAATAATCAAGTCTTTTCTTCGCTCTTTCTAAATCAATTAAAAGCTCTTCACAACTGCCGTATCTTTCTTGACGATGATATGCCAAAGTTGTCTTGAGAATTTCCACAAGTTTATTACAAAGAATTTTATCTGAATTTATTTTTGAAGCTTTGAAAAGCGTTGAATTCATTAAAATGCTCTCTAAATCTTCATAATAATCAATATCATAAGTTTTTATATTTTCTGACACAATAATTGAGCGGAAAAGTACTGCACCCAACGAAAAGATATCTGTTCGGTTATCGGCTTTGCCCATTGATACTTCGGGGGCTTTATAACCGTGAGTACCCGCAACTCTTGGCATAAGGCTTGTATAATGAGTAAGTGAATTTATATCAAACAAGAACACGTCATTTGCTTCAATATTTTTCATACCATCATATAGCACCATAAAGTTTGATGGCTTTAAATCCATATGAAGAAGCCCTGCGTTATGAAGCGCACACACACATTCACTCAATGAAATCATAACATCTAAAATTTCACTTAATTTCTGTTCCGGATTAACATTTGCATTTTTATGGATTTCACTTAAATACTCTTTATAAATTTTACCGAATTTATCATTGGGAGTCCACACATAAAGTGTACCCGCATCTTTGTTTTCAGGGTCATATCCATATAAAAGTTGATAATTTGGCAAATAATTATTAAGCACTTGATGTTCACTATTGGAATTTCTTATTTTTTCTAATAAAGTATAAGCCTGAACATTGTCTTTTATTGCATCATTTAACCAACCTTTTTGCATTGCATTTAAAGGATAAAGTTGATTTTTATTATTTCTTGGCAAATAGCATTTAAATTCTCTGCTCTCTGTACTTGCATTGAATGTGGGATAAAGTTCTTTTAATCTGCCACAGATACCATTATGCTCTGCATAGTAGCATACTGATGAACCACCCTCACCTATAAAATCTAATATTTTGAAACTTAAAGAATGAGACTCCGCAGGGTTAACCTTTAATTCAATTGTGTCTCCTTCTTTAAGATAACTTCTTAAATAACAAACTAAATTCATAATATCACCGGTTTAAAAACCGCCCTTTCGTTTTATCGTTCAACTTATTTTAACACGAAAGGACGGATTATGCTTTTTCAGGGGTTAGTTTTTGTTCATATAGGTAGCAAAGAATACAAACATATCAAAAATATTCTTTTCACTGATTTTTTGATATCTTGACTCTTCAAGAATTTGATTAATGCCATTACAGAAATTTATATACAAATCGGGCACACTATCTGCATACTGACTGAATTTACCCTCAAGCTGGAAATAATAGAAATAAACTGAGATGAGTATTGTTCTTGTTATTTGGGTAGCATCATTGAGTGAAAAAAGGTTGTCATCATTAAGATAATCACCCACCATTGAAACAATTTCGTTTGCCCCATCTTCATTATATGACTTAAAGTATTTAAGATACTTTAAGAATGTTGAATCAAAGAGGATTCTTTCAAAATCGCCCTCGTATAATTCTTTTATTTTTCCCACAAGGTTATTGTAATGGTCAAATGCAGTTTTCTGTTCATTTGCAACGGTAATTGGTGAACCTGCGCCATTTCTTCTGTCAATTTCATAATTACGGCAGATGTACTCAACAAAAGCATCTTCATCAAAATTCAATGCATTGTCAGCAAAACTTATTTTATAATCGAATGTGTAATCATCTTCATTGATTACTGAATAATCTCTTTCAATTTTTGATTTTTTGCAACGTGTGATGAGTTCTTCTGCTTTCTCAATTTTTTCTTGTGGTGTTTTATACTTTCTCAAGCAATACAGATAGATGGTTTCTGCGTAATTCTTATAGTTAATTCCCTCGCCTGACGGTTCTTTTTCTTGAATACCTGGGTTACGCAAATATGAATCACTTAAAAACCTGAGAAGATTGTTATTATAATAATCTTCAAAAAGGTTTTTCTGAATATCACGTTGTTCATTATAAACATCATCAACATCTTCAATGAAATAGGTCATATCATATGCCATTGCAAACAGATAAAGGTCGGTTTTGGTTCTGCCGTTGGTGATAAAACGTGATTTTGAAAGGTCATCAGCAAGGCGGAGAAGTCTGTATTGTTCTTTGAGTTCATCTTTCTTTTGCATTGTTGGTGCATTTTCAATTCTTTCGAAAGCCACATCAAAAACAGTATCGTCAATATTTTGAAGGACTAAATCAGTTCTCTGCTGTGCTCCTCTGAAACGATGATTTTGTGCAATTTTTCCCGCTTCAACGCACTGCTCAACAACAATTTTCTTTACTGCTGCGGTGTAATAATCGGTATATTTTAGAAATCTTTTTACAATTGACAGACGTACGGATTCGCCAAAGCACTCGCTGCCACCAAGGCGAAGCACAATTCGTCTCATAAAATCTTCACTTTTAGGGAATTTTTCATACATTGAAACAAATTTTTTAATAAGCTCGGTTTTCACAACATCTCTGCCAGGAAATTCTCTTGCAAGGCTTCTAAGCACAACAATATCTTCAATGGCATTAGTATTAATCCCTGCCGCCATAAATTTTGCGTCAAGCTCTGCCTTTCTGAATATGTATGAGCTTTTGCCCTGTTCACTTTCGAGTTCTTCAATGAGCATTAAAAAATCTTCACGAGCATAATAATTATTGAATGATTTTTTAATATCATTCATTACGTTCTGCATATAAAGACTGATTTTTTCACTGATTATTGTATGCATTTCTTCAGTAATTGGTTCATTTTTTAAAACAATTTCAGACATCTACTACACCCCATAAATGTTATTAATTTATTATACAATTACAAGAGATTTTAGTCAATAAAAAAGCGATGTTGTTTTTACATCGCTTTAATTTGTTTTATTTTTTTAGTACTCCGTTTTCAAAATAACCTGTTTGAGTCTCGCCATTTTTTGTCATTGTGCCATAGCCAGTGCATTTACCATCTACAAAATCGCCCTCATAGACAGTACCACTCACCCAAACATATTTACCTTTACCCGTGCGTTTATCATTAATATAATCGCCTTCATAGAAAGCGCCATCTGCCCAAGTGCATTTGCCTTTGCCGTGGAATTTATCGTTTAAAAATGAGCCCTCATACACAGTACCGCTCGGCCATGTATATTTGCCTTTACCCGTGCGTTTACCATCAATATAATCGCCCACATAGACATCGCCATTTGCCCAGACTTTTTTACCTTTACCATGGGAACTACCATTTACAAAATCGCCTTCATAGAAGCCACCGTCTGCCCAAGTATATCTTCCAAAGCCTGTGCGGTTGTCATCAACAAAATCGCCTTCATAGACATCGCCGTTTGCCCAAACTTTTTTGCCTTTGCCATTGAATTTGCTGTTTACAAAATCGCCCTCGTAGGTATCGCCATTTGACCAAACCATTTTGCCTTTGCCCATACGTTTATCATCTACAAAATCGCCCTCAAAGACAGTGCCTGTCGACCATATATATTTACCTTTACCGCTGCGTTTACCATCAATATAATCGCCCTCATAAATATCACCATTCGCCCACACTCTTTTACCTTTACCGTGGATGTTGCTATTTACAAAGTCGCCTTCATAGGTAGAACCATCTGCCCAAATATATTTACCTTTACCTGTTCGTTTGTCGTTAACATAACTGCCTTCATAGACATCGCCATTTTCCCAAACTTTTTTACCATTACCATGTAAACTACCATTTGCAAAAGTGCCTTCGTAGAAACCACCATCTGCCCAAGTGTATTTACCCTCGCCGTGAAATTTGCCGTTTACAAAAGTGCCTTCATAGGCAGCGCCACTTACAAACAACTTTTTACCTTTGCCATTGACTATATCGCCTTGGTATTTAACACCATCTGATGAAGTGTGTATTTCCATATTCTTATCAAAAAACAAGTCAGGATTAATAGGCTGTACCACTATCTTTTCAACCTTGGGAGTTATAACTTTTGGAGTTGTAACTTTTGTTGCTTCACCTTTACAAGGATTCAATATAGCGGCTTTTGTAAGTTCTTCCATAAAGCCCTCAAATGTGGCACTACGTTCTCTATAAATTGCCTGTGAAAGTGACAACTGCATATCAATACCCAAAGGCAATTCAAATTCCTCAAGATAAACAACAAGCATATTCTTATGTCTCTTATGGGCAAAAGTCAATTCCTGACGACAGTTGTATGAACCCGCTGCACTTCGTGACATAAACACCAACACGCATTCACAAGCATCAAGATGCTCTGCGATATACTGTGGCCACTCTGTACCCGCTTCAATACCCTGGTCAAACCACACTCTAAAGCCTGCATTCTGCAATGCCTCAATTACAGGAATTACCTGACTGGCATCCTTATGAGCATAGCTAACAAAAATATATGGCTCTTTGCCTTCGTATGATGAAAGTTTTTTATATGTACTCATTTACACTCTACCTTTTCATAGATTTTCTTTATTATATCAAAGTTATTTTACATATTCAATAAGAGGGTGACAAAAAGTAACATAAATTAATATTTTTTTATCTGTGAATTTGACCTTTTTTTCATAACTGAAAGTATAGAATTTTATTACAGAAAGGAATGTTTTTTATGAGTGTAAAAATTGATTTTGACGGTCAAGTTCTCAACTGCCGTTTAAATGGTGAAATTGACCATCACACCGCCCTGCCCATTAGACTTGAAACCGATGACAGAATTGAAAATTGCCGTCCTGAAAAAGTTATTCTTGACTTTTCTGACGTGACCTTTATGGACAGTTCAGGAATTGGTCTTGTTATGGGACGGTACAAGCTACTCTCACAATTCGGTGGAAGCCTTGAGGTAACGGGGCTTTCAAATAATTCTTACAAGGTTATGCGCCTTGCGGGTCTTGACAGAATTGCAACAATACAGAAAGGAGTGAAATTAAATGGTAATAAATGAATTTCGTATGACATTTGACAGTCGTTCTATAAATGAGGGGTTTTCTCGTGCCACCGTTGCCGCATTCACCGCTCAGCTCGACCCCACCGTTGAAGAAATAAACGACATTAAAACTGCGGTCAGTGAGGCAGTTACCAACTGCATTGTCCACGGATATCGTAACACTGTGGGCAAGATTTACATAGGAGTAAAAATTCACAATGACAATAAAATTGTTATTACAATTCGTGACCGAGGGTGCGGAATAAATGATATAAAAAAAGCCCGTGAACCACTTTTTACCACTCTTGGCGGTGACCGTGCAGGACTTGGATTTTCAGTTATGGAAAGTTTCACGGACAAGCTTTCTGTTCGCTCAAAGGTGAATTCTGGCACTACCGTTACTCTTACAAAAATGATAAATGGCAGAGAAAAATGACAAGGGACGAGCTTATTCTCAACAATTTAGGTCTTGTTGGCAGTTGTGCAACCCGTTTTGTTGGTAAGGGTGTTGAGTATGACGATTTATACTCAGCAGGATGCGTGGGACTCATAAAAGCGGCTGATGGATTTGATGAAGATTTAGGCTTTGCCTTTTCGACCTATGCCGTACCCTCAATTCTTGGTGAAATAAGGCGAATTTTCCGTGACGGTGGTGCAGTAAAAATAAGCCGTACCTTAAAAGAAAAAGCAAGAGTTCTTACCGCGATTAAAGAAAAATATGAAAAAGAAAACGGCTATGAACCCACGGTTTCAATACTCTCGGAAAAAATGGGAATATCAATCGAAGAAACTGCACAACTTTTATGCATATCACAACCCGTGATTTCACTGACTGCTGACAATGAGGGTGAAGAAAAACAGATTGACGTACCCTGTGAAGATGAATACTCACCCATTGACGACAGAATTGCGGTGCATCAATTATTAAACAGTCTCCCCGACCGTGACCGCAGACTTATTGAACTTCGTTTTTTTGATGAATTAACACAGAGCAAGACCGCAGATATTCTTGGAATTTCGCAAGTTCAAGTGTCACGCAGAGAAAAGTCAATTCTCTCTGCAATGCGAAAAAAACTGACGGGATGAAAAATTTGATATTTTTATTAAAATATGATAGAATATGTTAAATACACATTCTATCATTATTTTTTATGTATTCGGGAGTATCTTTATGAAAAGAAATATCATAAAAATTATTGCGGTGCTTTGCGTTATAACAATGCTTTTCACATCTTGCGGTAATTCAATCGCCACACGCACAATCAAGGGAGTTTTCAATTCGATTGTTGCCGAGTATTCAAGCGATGAATTTCACAAAAGTGATATAAATAATTACACTGTTGTTGCTAAATCGGGTCTTATCGAGCTCCTTTTTGACAAAGAAACTGTAACACCCGCAATACGTGACACAAACTCAGGAAATGTGTGGACTGCACTCCCCCTCAATTCAGTTGAAAAGAAGCTTAATAGCTCAGTCGTTGAAATTGTACTCTCTGACGGTAGTGAAAATGTATATACTCTCAATTCACAGGACAATGCAGTAAACTGGGGCAATGTGTCATACACCGCAAGTGATGACGGAGTTTCAGTTAAATATTCAATCGCCATTGATGACGAAACCGGTAAAGCGGATATAACTACACTTGAAGACAATCAAATAAGAGCGGATTTGACACTTCTTTACACTCTTCGTGATGGTTCATTTTATGTAAATCTCAGTATGAACACCGTTACACTTCCCGAAGGTGTTTATCTTGAAGAAATTAGATTATTAAACCATTTCGGTGCTTATGACGAAAGTGGTGAAAATGATTACATTTTCGTACCCGACGGCAGTGGTGCTCTTATTATGACGGGTATTGAAGACAGTGAATTTACGCCTCTTACACTTTCTGTTTATGGCGATGACGGTGCAACAACTCACAATGCTTCGGCTTCTCAATGCCTTGTGGGTGCTTTCGGAATGAAACGTTCAAATGGTGCATTCCTCTGCATCATTGAAAATGGTGATTCAATTGCTAAAATAAATGCCACTAGAAATGGTGAAAATTCTCTTAACAGTGTTGGTGCTACATTTAAAACAACCGATATTCTCACCGAAGAAAGTGGTAACAAAACAAAAAAAGTACTTGGTTATGAATATAAAAATGAAATTACTCTCTGCTACCGTTTTCTTTCAGGCAAATCTGCCACATATTCAGGTATGGCAACCGCTTGTCGTGAAAATCTTATCAGAAAATCAGTTCTTTCATCAAAAACCGTTAATGTGAACGAAGAGTATCTTCCACTTGTTGTATCACTTCAAGGCGGTTACACAAATGATAAGGGTCACTACAATGTGCTTTCAAGCTTTGAACAAACACTCTCACTTATGACCTTACTCAAGGCTAAAGGTGTTAATAATGTATATCTGCAATACAATGGAATTTATGAAAATGCCAACAACGGTACAAATGCCGTATTTGGTGAATTTGAAAAGGATTTAGGTAATGCCCAGCAGTATAATGACCTTTATTCATACATCAACAGTCAAAAATTCTCATTATTTGTTGACACGGATATTCTTACATATAAATATGCTTCATCGGGAGCTTTGAATGTTGACGGTGCTAAAATCAAAAACGAGTGTGAAACCTCATTCCCCGACTTTACCACAGCACAAGGGTATCTTAAAATGAGTAAGCTTGAAAGCAAGATTGAAGACATTCTTACTCTTTCAACAGATGTGAAATTTGACGGATATTCACTCAATGATGTGGGCACATATCTTTATTCAGACTATTCATCAGATTTCTATTCAAGAAATACTGCGCAGAGAGAGATTTCTGCACAGATGCCCGTACTTGCAACATCAAAGCTTATGATGATTGGAACAGGTAATTTTTATTCAATCAAATCTGCAAATGTAATTTCAGAAATTCCCGTTTCTGCAGTTGCGTCACCCGAACGCACCGCATATGTGAGTGTGCCATTTATTCAGCTTATGCTTCACGGATTTGTTGAATACAGTGCAACAGGTATAAACACTTATGAAAACCCACGCACAGCCTTTTTAAAGGCAATTGAATACGGTTGCTTACCATCTTCAGAATGGTATTGTACAAAATTTAACGAAGAGCTTGACGGCAAATATTATTATGATAACAACATAAATGATATTGTAAGCTTTTACTTAAAAGCCAATGACACTCTCGGTGATTTACGTGACCAGCGAATGACCGCTCATTATGAAGAAATGGATGGTGTTTTCTGCACTGAATACAACAACAGTACAAAGGTTTATGTAAACTTTACCGAGTCCGCCGTAACGATTAATGGTGTTACAGTACCCACAATGGATTGTGTGAAAATTTCATAAAAGAAAAAGGAGTGAATTTCACTCCTTTATTTTTAAAAGAAAAAAGACGAGTGATTAACACTCGTCTTTAATTTTAGGTTTGAATTAATTTTGTAACAAAATTACTGCTCAATTGCGTAAACGCTAACCTTTTTTCTGTCTTTGCCCATTCTTTCGAACTTAACTTTACCGTCGATAAGTGCGAAGAGTGAGTCGTCAGAACCACGGCCTACGTTGTTGCCTGGATGGATGTGAGTTCCGCGCTGCTTAACAAGAATGTTACCTGCAAGAACAAACTGACCGTCTGCCTTTTTAACACCAAGACGCTTTGACTCTGAGTCACGGCCGTTCTTAGTTGAACCCATACCTTTTTTATGAGCGAATAACTGAATGTTGATTTTAAGCATCAAAAACACCTCTTTCAAGTTTCAAGTTGTTGGGATACTGACCTTCTAATTCACTTAAATGTAAGTAAAGACCGTCAGTAATTACCTTCGATTTTCTGGCATCTTCTAAATTCATTGTGAATTCAAAATAGCCCTCGGTCACTTCTGCCTCTGCTTCAATTTTCATTATTTCAAGAATTGTGTTAGCTGCCATATAAACTGCAGAAGAAACTGCACTGCAAACAATGTCCGTACCCTCTTCACCTGCACCACTGTGACCGCTTAATTCAAATGAAACAATTACATCTTCACAAAAGAGAAATTTTGCTTTTGTCATTATGCGTTGATACCGGTAATCTCAACCTTTGTGTAAGGCTGACGATGACCCTTCTTACGCTTTTCGTTCTTCTTTGGTTTGTAAGTAAATACTGTGATTTTCTTACCCTTACCGTTCTTGAGAACCTTAGCAGTAACTGTTGCACCTTCAACATAAGGAGCCCCTGCTGTAAGACCGTCATCAGAACCAACTGCGAGAACCTTGTCAAAAGTAATCTCTGCATTTTCTTCTGCGTCAAGCTTTTCTACGAATACAACGTCGCCGTTTGCTACCTTGTACTGCTTGCCGCCTGTTACAATGATTGCGTACATTTTTCTAACCTACCTTAAAATATAGACTCGCTATTGAGGGTGGGGTTTTACCACTTTCAGCACATTTAGACATACTACCCCCTAATATGCGGCTTGAATATGATAACAAAATAAGCTTGAAATGTCAATAGGTATTTAAAAGAATTTTGACAAATTGGATGTTGTAGAAATGTTTGATTTATATAACAGAATAAAAATCGGCGGGGTCATCACCCCGCCATAGTGTATTAATATTCTATTGACCAGTCTTCTTCAATTCCCAAGCCAACTTCATATTCGCCCATATACATAATGAGTCCTGAATTAGTACTGTAACTGAATATCTCGCCCGTATCCTTATCAATCAACACAGCACAATAGATATATTCATAATCCAATACAATATCATCAGTATTCAACCCCGGAACACTGCTAACGGACTCAGCAACAGTATCTTTGTTAACAACATTGATTACTGAACCTACTCCCTCACCTGCTACCGGGTCGGTTTCAGGGTATAACAACAACTCAATCTCATAATAAGAACCCATATCATAAAAACACAAGCCCTCTACATCTTCTTTTTGAAGATTACAGATTGCACCTGATGGTGGGAAATTATCATAAATTTCGTCGCCTGTGTAAACAGTGTTTGGAAATTCTTCGCCAAGCATTGATTCCAACATACTACCAAACACATTGGTCATAGTTCCTGCGCTAATATGGTTACGATAATTATATGAATTTGTTCTTGTAAGAGTAACTGCTGAAGCATCAGTTTTCACATTTTGGAATGCGGTCTTGAAATAGTCAAACTGCATATCAAATGAGTTCAATAATTCATTTGACTGACCGTTATCAAAATTTGAATACACAAGTCGTGTCTGCGTTGCACCCGAACCTGATGTTGTCATAAATGATGATACTTTCAATTTTATTGTAAAGTCTAAATTATATGAAATTTCAAGATTTACAAGTTCATTATTTTCAACTGTTGCCACAAGAAGAATGTTCTCATATTCAGCGGTTGAATCTTCTGCTTTCACCGACATACCACTTGTAATTTCAGACATACTGTCGCTTATTTCTTGGAAAGTGATGAAATCGTTTGTTACGTGGTTCAGTGCAGAATTGCCATTTCTTTCAGGATTTGTACAATTGTTCAACTGAACTGCATATTTATTGCCGTTAATTGTCCAACTCTTAATATCATTTTTGGTTAAGTTCATCGCTTTGAGAGCATAATTGGGGTAATTCGAAATTTCTCCATTTATTGCCTCGCCCGATTTTGAGCCTACACCAAGGAAACCGCCGATAACTGAATCAAGACTTGCGTTGGGGTCAACAGCCTGAATAATTGAATTGAGTGCGCCTGTTGTTGAGCCGAAGTCAACAGAGTCTGTATAATATGACTCTCTCGACCAGTCATATGACATATTAGATGCATCTGCAGTTAACTCATTAAAGAATTCTGCCATATCTTCTGTGGTGCTTATTGTGGGTGCATCTGGTAAGAAAGAATCTATTTGACCATCGGCATAACGCAATACAAGAATTGCATCACCTGCGTCAGTAACACCGTCAAAGTTTACGTCACCCGCGGCAAGCTGTTCCGAAGTTAACGCAGCATATCCTGCATCAAATTCCTGAATAAAGATTGCATCTTCATCGTCAATTACTCCGTCACCTGTAACATCACCCAATTCGTAATATCCAAGGTCACCGCTTATATCGCCATCGGCAAACGATGAAACCGGAAGAATTGCAATGAATAACGCAATTGTCAAAGTCAAAGCAACTATTCTCATAAATTTCATAAATAAACACCCTTTCAATAAAGTGTATAATATTACAAGTTAATTATATCAATTATTCATATCAAAATCAATATTTGCATTTATCCAAAAAATATAGTATAATATTGTGAAAAATTACAAATATGAGGTACATTATGAATATTATCGAAGCAATGAATGCCCGTCACTCTGTAAGAAAATACACTGACAAAAAGATTGAGAGCGATGTTCTCAATGAATTAAAGGCAGAAATCGAAAACTGTAATCGTGAAAGTGGGCTCAACATTCAACTTATTACTGATGACCCCGACACATTCACCGGTGCACTTGCAAGCTACGGCAGTTTCAAAGGCGTAATCAACTACATTGCTCTTGTTGGTGAGAAGAGTGATGATTTACAAGAAAAAGTTGGTTATTACGGTGAGAAAATAGTACTCAAGGCACAAATGTTGGGGCTTAACACCTGTTGGGTGGCACTTACCTTTAATAAACGCAAGGCAAAGCACAAGGTAAACAAGGGCGAAAAGCTTGTTTGTGTGATTTCTGTGGGATACGGTGAGAATAACGGTAAGCCTCACAAAAGTCGTCTTCTTGATTCACTTTGTTGTTTCCACGGTGATATGCCACTTTGGTTTATGGAGGGTGTCCTTGCGGCAATGACCGCTCCCACAGCAAGAAATCAGCAAAAATTCCTTTTCACTTTAGTTGATAAAAATAAAGTAAAAGCGGAGGCAACCGGCGGATTTTACTCTAAAGTCGATTTGGGAATTGTAAAATATCATTTCGAACTCGGTGCAGATAAAGAGAGTTTTGAATTTATATAAAAATAAGGTGTTTAGGCAAAACAATGCTTAAACACCCTTTTTATTTTTTAGTGACTGCTGAATAAAATAATTTTATCGTTCGGCTCAAGCTTTACACGGAGTTCTGTCAAGTCACCGCCGAATAAAATCATTTCGCCATTGTGCTTTACATAACCCAAAGCAAGAGTTGGATTTATTTTGCCATTATTAAGTGTTGGGTCAGTAGTTGCATCATACAACGCAGTAACAAGCTCATATGCACTACATTCCTCTGGAATTTCATCAAAATAGCGATGCACCTTTTTAGCATAAATTTCTTTACTGTCACCCTGTTGACCATCAATGTCATCATAGGAAAGAATATCGTTATAGAAATCATAAAGAGCTTCTTTTTCACCAAGCTGTGTAATCATTTTACTGATGTATCTATTACTGATAACAACATTATTCACACTGTAACTATTTACAACGTCGTGGTGCTTGGGGTCAATAATTTCAACGATTACGTCTATCTTACCCAAATCGTAGTCAGGGTCTTCTTCAATCTTTTGATTGATAATATCCTGCACATAAACAAGATTTGCAAGTGCGTTCGCATCAATATTCTCATTGAGTGCTGAATCATCTGAAAGAATAAGCACACTGGTGTCTTCATCATATGATGAAACGAAACGGTCAATTGTTGAACAGATAAGGTCTTTATCGTAAATATCTGCCGTAACAGTTTCAATAACGAATGGATAGTCTTTGTAATAATTCATCTTCTTGAGATTTTTCTCGTCATCAATAACAAGAATTCTCATAATCTCGTCATTTTCTCTATTCCACTCGTTTCTAAAAGACATAAAGCCTTCCATAATATCATTACATTTACTGTTGTGACCAAGAATGATGATATTTTTGTGTGATACCCAATAATCGAAATTAGGTTTTACTTTGAAATTAGAATGACGAATGATGGACTCTTTTTCAATGAATGCTTCATCATCAGTTGAATAGTAGCAATAATCAGTGCCATTACTATTCATAAAAGTCAACGGAATTGAATGTTTGTGACTAGCTAAATAAGTTTTTATATATTCCACTTCATTCTTTGTCGACTTTTCTTCCGCATAGAAGGTTGTTCCTTTATTTGAGAAAAGGTCACGGTATGCAAGGTTCAATTCGGGCATAAGTGAAAACTGTGAGAGTAGTCTGCCAAGCACCTGATTTACATATACGGGTACTATATTGCACTCGCCCTCAACCTGCTTACTTTTGATAATTTTATTTACAAGTTCTTTTGTCCATTCATCAGTAATTTCGACAATGATTTGCTGATTGTCGGCAGATTCTTCAGCACCTGTCATATCGGCAACCTGCATAAGTGTTTTAATTGTCTGAACATTGCCCCTTGTCTTACTATCTATAAGGTCCTTATGTTCATATTTACAAACTGTATTATTAATGTCGTTGCCGAGAATAATTACAGTTTTTGCATCATCAATTGATATATCACGAAGTTGTTTTGATGAAAAAACATCCCCCTGTTTAACGATAACTGTAATATTCTTTTTGAAATGATGACATGCTTTGTATAAATATCTGTTGATAAAATTCATATTACGGCATTTTTCATTAACCGCTTGATTTTCACGAGCAACAGTATCTGAAAGACGCTCGTCAATTTCTTTTTGTATTTCTTCTTTTCGGTTACCCACAAGTACTACGACCTTTTGCTTTTCGGCACAGTACATAAGGTCATTGACAATTTCTGAGGCTCTTGAATTCCAGTTTAGAATTATAATGTGGTTTGAAACTCTTACTTTTCTTTCACCCGCATTTGCCTTGTCAATGAAATGTGAAATATAGTTTGTAATATAACCGATTACTGAGCCTGTAAATGCAACCATACCCACAAGTACAATTACAAGACACACTATAACAGCTATTACACCAGCTTGACCAATATCTGAAATCACAAAGGAAATACAACCGGGGTCAAGAATCATTGTAATTGTGCAAAATGCAGCCTCAAAGAAATTCATTTTTTCAGTTCCCGACAAAGCAAGATTACTGATTATTGCCGCCGAAAACAGAATAAATAGAATGTTGAACATCAATATTACAAAAACTACTAATCCACCCGGATTTTTCACAAGCTGAATGCTTAAACGTTCTTTAAGTTTTTTCTTCATTCATTTTTCTCCTCAAACATTATTCAAATTAATCATCATCTTTTAACTGCTCTTTTTCAGGAAGGTCGTCAAATGGCACAAGACAATGATGAATTTTTGCAAGGTTATCACGCTTTTCACCATAGCAATAACCCTCAGAACGCATATATGCATTCCAACGACGATGTTCAATTACACGAAGTGCTCGTTTCTCTTCTTCAGTACGTTCTTCAATTGGCTTATCCGCACCAGGAATTCCAAGAACAAGTTTAAGCTTTTTATGCATCGCAGAGGCAATTGATGAACGATAGTTATATTCATATTGCCAAAAGCTCTGTTCATCGCCCCACAACTTATGTCGTTCAAGCGCCTCTTTTTCAAGTTGAGAATTCACAATTACTTTTTCTGAATAGAATGACTCAACGTCACCAATAAATTCGATATCATATGAATCATTTGAATAGTTTTTAACATTCTCAAGTGCTTTTCTTTTATTTGTGTTATAAACGATTGCCTGAATCTGAGAATTTATTCCCAATCTTCTTGTCAATATACGCAAATTGATTGCAGTTTCAATATTGAGTTCATCATCACCCAATGCAACCAAAATATATGTAGGTGTTTTGATTTTTGCAATTTCTTCCACAAAATTCTTAGATTTAATATCTGTATTGTGAATAGAGATTTTATAACGAGCCTCGCCGAATGGTACATCTGCACCGTTAAGCTTAGGGCTCATAAATTCGGGATATTGTGCGCAGAAACGATTTTTCGCATCAGGATTATTATCGAAACAATTAATTTCAATGTTATAGCCGTCCATTTGACAATACCACGCAAGTGCTTTTGTCATTTCCTGACCATATCTGCCGAAACCTAAAATCACTGCTGATATGAGGTTTTCACCATTTTCAACGGGTGTTGCATTATAAAAAAGCTTATAACCTTGGTCGTAAAGTATTCCATTAAGAAGTGAACGCACTCTGTTTATACGGTAAATCTTAAGGTTTTCATTAACTTTTGAAGAGAGCAATAATTCGCCCTCAACACCTTTTGAGAATACATATATTCTTGTATTTGGACGATTTTCATATACCGAAGCAAGACTCATTGTTTGCTCAATATTTTCTGATTCATCTTCACCTATCAAGAAAAATGAAAGGTCTGTTTTCGAATTATGAAAGTTAAGATTAATGTCACGTATATCTTTTTTGAAGCATACGCCGTGCATTGCCTTTGCCTGTGATATAAGCTCACTTGTGTATTCGTCATCATCGGAATAAACATCTGCGAACACAAAAATTGGATGTTTATTTTCAATACTTCTTGCTATTGAAAGTGATTTTTCATTAAGCTCTGAAAATACATAAACATCTGAATTGTAATGTTGAATGTATTTTGCATAAGCCGAAACATTCTTGAAAAATGAAAGCACAACACCGAATGTGAGAAGTGGCGCAAGTGCAAGAATAAATGCAGAATAGGCAAGATATAGTGTGCAGAGTGCACCGTCAATTGACGAGGTTTTCTCTACAATAAAATCGAAATCCATATTCATTGTAAATGTACGGAAAGTGTCAAATAATGTTAAGAAAAACAATTTGATAGCCTGGCTTATTTCAAAGCCTTCACTTTTCACATGTAAGGTCCAGCAAAGGAAATATGTTGATAAAAATGTACCGCCGAAAAACCATGGTAATGGTGCAGTAAATTTCTTTATTTTCAAATCATCCTTTACGGCACGAAGAATATATACCCCCAAGGCAACCAAAAGAGGTATAACAATTATTACAAAACTAATACTCCAACTCATAATATTCACCTTAATTCATTTTTTCTAAAAGCTCTGTTGCAAGGCTAATTTCAGCATTCTCTACAACATCATCACTCTTGATGATAATTTCACAAAGAGTTGAAAGTAAATCCTTATAGCTTTCAGCAAGTTTACAATTAATATTGTTAAGCATTGAAATGCCGTTTTCTACTCCGTCATCAAAGATTTCTTCTATGCTTTCGCAATAGTCCTCATAGATTTCTGATAATTCATCTGAAGTATAATCAAAATCGAACAACTCATTGAGGAATTCAACTTCAACGCAGGAAAATCTGCCGTCAGCAGCAATAAGCACTGTTGCAACACTTACAAGCTCATTTGAGAAATATGCTTCCATTTCACCGTTTTCTTCTTTATTCCATTTTTTTATTTCTTCAACAGAGTCACATCCGTGAATAAATTTTTCATATTTTAATTTAAAGCCCTCTGCAAGATTTTTGATTTTTTCCATTTTAATTTCCCCTTCCTAGTGCTTTAGAAATTTTTCCTTTTAATTTCTCTTTTTGATATCTTTGCATTGCATTTTCACTGAATGCAAGAACAATCATTTCAATGTCGTTATTAGTGATTGGTCCGTAACTATCACTCATTACAAGATGATATATTTTTTGAGTTACATAATAACCGTCAAGCTCTCTATATGTACCCTTGGGTATACCCTCAAGACCATAAGCCTTATCCTCATAAATATCACCAAGACCTAGAATATGACCGAATTCGTGACGAGCAATACGTTGAATCTTTTGAACATCATTGAATCCGTCTTCACCCGTTTGAATAACTATTAATTTACGAGATGTGACTGTCCATTTGAGCCCAAGATTTGCAAATGAACGATGTGTTTCATATTGCTTTATTGCTCTTTGTTTCAGTTCATCATTCACTTTTAGCATTTTAATATTTTCAGCCAAATAATTACTCGAAGTCGCATCTAAAGGCAATATGTAAACTGTATCAAACACATTATCCTCGTCTTCGATATTTATTCTTACATCAAGTTGCTGACCACCGAAGACTCTATACTCGCCTTCCCACTCTTTAATGCCCTTACACACAGCATTATAAATCTTTTTATACTCCTCACCTTTTTCCTTGATAAGGCACAAATCAAGAGTGAATGTGAGAATATTTCTGCCGTTTTCATATGTAAGCACCGCATCAACGGGAGTGAGCAAACCCTGACGATTAATTACAATTTTTTTGCCGTCGAAATCGGTCAGCTCGCCTTCTTTTTCGGGTATTTTACTTTGATATTCTTCACTGCGGTCTTCGCAAAGTTTTGCTAAAGCCATTCGCGAAAAGAAATATCCTGATTTTGCCGATTCCCACAACAATGCCGTCATATGTTCTTCTGCATCAATTTCTTCTTTCTCTAGTTTAATGTATCCCATACACAACAAACGGTATATCATATACTGTGCGGGTGGATATTTATTTAAAGATGCTTCGTTAAGAAGTTGAATTGCTTCGCCCATAGCCTCCTGCTCTTTCATATCTAGCAGAGTCATAGCCTTGGAATACATTTCTTCAAGTTCTTCTGTTGTATATTTAATGACGGACACCGACAAAACCCTTTCAACAACAAGATTTTACAATATTTTACCACAAATTACACACTATTATCAATAGCGGGTAAGTTTTTTACAAAATAAAAAATACTCACAGTATTTTGCACTGTGAGTATTTTTATTTAATTATGATTATCAGATTTTAGTGAAGTGGAATTTAAGTGTTGGTATTCTCGTTGGTGGAGAATACATGTATGAGCCACTTACTCTTACATCTGACTTGAGATTTGAATATTGAATAATCTCTCTCATCACACCATCGTCAACAAGCTTTTTGAAGATTGACTGTGCAATATCCATATCAGGACATCTAAAGGAAATTGAAGTTTTACCTTCAGAAATGTACTGACAAACCTTGTCACGAATCTTTTCAAAGTTATAATTTTCAAGATACAAGCCATTTCTGTAATGATAATTGCATTTAACCGCAGTACATTCAGGTACAGAGATATTATCATCGGGCTTATGGTCTCTGAGAAGTTCTTTGCTTGTGATACAGAAATAATCGTAACCGATTTCTGATGAGAAATTATTCTCTTTCTTGGTGTTACTACCGTCGCCCCATGTGGTATCAATGTAATAATAATCGCCCTCAAGGTTTACAAGGTTCCATGCGTGATATTCACCTGCATAACCTGTAATATAGGCACATTCAATACCGAGGAGGTTAAGAAGATATTGCATTGCTCTTGAATAGCCTGCACAAACCGTCTTTTTATTGACGAAAACACCATAAACTGAACGCAAATCGTCAACCTTATTGTTTGAGTCTTTGTCCTTATCCTGCTCATCAAGACCTATTGAATCGTAATCTACAAGACTGATGATATATTCGTATGCACGAAGTACAACCTCATAGTCGCTCATCTCACTCTTGATTGTAGCGAGGAATGGTGCAACAGCCTTGTCAATTTTTTTCTGACGCTCCTCAATCTGTTTAGGTGTTAGGCAATAGTTAAGCTGAACCTCAGTGATATTTCCTGATGTATCGTAACTATAAACCCAACCTCGTCTGCACCAATCAAGATAGCTGTGGTCATGGTTGATACTTACCATTATCTTTGAAAGCTGGTCCTTGTTAATGGTTGCAGGCATTGGTGATACCTTTTTCTCAAACTTCATTATTGCGTCGTGTATTGATGCATAGCAAAGCTGTTCATCAATTGAAAGCTGGTCATAGCAATAAAGCTTTACATCTTCAGGATTTCGGTTTCTTGCACCGTTCAATGGGTCATTGCCCGTGCCGGTTGAATCACCGCCTGAGCCATCATTACCATTGTCACCACCGTTGTTGTCATCAGTAGTATCAGTAATGTCGTCAGGGTCATCTTCACCTGTGAAACCGTCAATTGCACCAGGAATGAGCAATTCGCCACAGAAATCAAGGTCAAGTGGGTTTTCAGGGTCCATAAACGGTGTGTCACCAACAAGCACTGTGCCTCTTGAAATAGGATAATTTGCACGATAACGTAAGAATCCGTGACCGTATTCGTCATTTCTTATTACAGTGAGAATTTCCTGTCTTCGTGCTGCCACAGGCTCATTAAGAAGATATGCATACTGGATTTCTGCCCATTTTGCCATACCCTCATAAATCTGCAACTCATAATCGCCATACTTTTTCTTGATTGCCTTTGCATCCCAATTTACGTACTGCCAGATATGAGTAAGTTCGTGAGCAATTGTCATTATTGACGACATTCTTGGTGCGCCATTTTCAACAAGAAGACGATAACCATCTCTTGACTTGATTGCCACACCCAATACTCTGCCGTCTAAATCAGGAGTTGGAATGAATGCCTGACCCAAAGCCTTATGGAGTTTTCGTGAATTAACCATTTCAACACGAACACCAACATTTAGACGTATTGAGTAGAATGCTTCCATATTTCTCTTGACATCTTGGAAAATTTTGAGGAATTCTTCTTCGGTCTTAATTGCAGTTCTGCTACAGTGAATACAACGTTCTCTACCGTCGGCAAGAACTTCATATTCAACACCGAAAATTTCTCTGCCACAGAAATCGCAATATCTTGCGTGTTTAGCATTCTTAAGACGTTCAATTTCAATCTTTTGAGCAAGTTTTCTGCTCTTTCTTGCCTTTTTAAGTGGGTTTTCATCACCCATTGCAAACATTGTTAAGTAATTGAGTGCTGATTTGGTATCAAGTGAATCAGGCTCACATTGTTGACCGTATAAAAGATAATACCTGCTATGATAAGGAGCACGTTTGAACTTGAATTCTTCAGTTTCTTCGTTCTTGTCTTTATCTTTTCCCTTATCATTATCTACATCTTTATCTTTGTCTTTATCTTTATCCTTGTCCTTGCCTTTACGTCTTCTCTTGAAGAAATCACTTATTTTACCATTCGCCTTTAACTCATCGGGTAATTGGCCCTTTTCATTGCCATCATTACCATCATTGTCGTCCACTGGAGTATTATTATCATCGCCCACTGGAGTGTTGTCATCATCCACTGGTGTGTTATTATCGTCCACTGGAGTTTTCTTGTCATCGTCCACTGGAGTTTTCTTATCGTCATCCACTGGAGTATTCTTGTCGTCATCCACTGGAGTGTTATTATCGTCCACCGGAGCTGGCTTTTTCTTCTTTTTACCTTTGATTTTATCACGAATCTTATCAATAAGACCCTTGATACCCTTCTTCTTAGCCTCTTCATCTTCAGGCTTTTCTGTATCGCCTGTATATTTAGGCGGCTCGGGCTTCTTTGGTGGGTCAAGGCTCAAGCCGAGAGCTTCGTAATGCCAATCAAGGTAATCCTGAACAATCTTAAGAATTCGGTTGAGATTTCGTTCAACGGCTTCCATAAGACCCAAGTCAAGCTGACTGTCTTCAATAATATAAATACTATTGTGTGAAAGTTCACAACCAACACCCTCAATAGTATAAGTCATTGTCTTACATGATGTTGACGCATCAAGATGTGAATCATCAGTCACTGCACAAATATAAGCCTGATTTTCTGCAAATAATGTACGGAAAACCTCGTTTATAAGTGTTGTGATTGTATAACGCACACTGTCAGTGTAAGCATCGTCAAGTGATGGCAATTCAATTCTGAGTATTTCTTTACTGCGGTATTGTCTTTCGGGAATACCACTATTTTCGCCTTCAAACATAACTTTTTCAGCAGTATTGAAATCGTTATATTTACGCATATTGTAATAGCCATCAGTTTTTACGCAGATGTCTGCAAATTCACGGCTGATTATCATACCCGAAACATTACGGTGAGCACCAATCTTTTCAACTGGCTTAATGCCTGTAATTTCATATTTACGGATTTGTCTGTATGTTGGTCTGCCATTTATGTGGTCTGCCGCTCTGCGTACAAGTGCCTGACCGTCAGCAGTAAGATATTGCATTTGATAATATTTACCGCCGAATGTGAAGAACTGACCAGGAATATACTTTTGATAAATTTGACCTCTTAATTCAGCACCGAGATAATACTTATCGCCCTTTTCATCTTCTGCAATATATGCAGCCGATTTAAACTCAGCAACACATCTCTTTACGAATTGTGTACTTTCAATAAGATACACTGTTTCTGACTCATAAAGGTCAAAATTATATTTTTCTCTCTCAACAACTATGTCAGAAGAGAATTCAATCGGATTGTCTTTACCAATCTTAATTTTTCTTGTGTATGCCTCATTCAATGCCTTTTCATAATTGTCGGGTAATGTTGAAATATCTGACAAATCTGCATAGCATTTATAAAGCTCATACCAAATCTGCTTTTTGAGGTCGCAGATTTTAAGACCGATAAGTGAAAACTCCTTGATAAGAGTTTTTTCACTTACTTCCTGTGTGCTCATCATAAGAATAAGCTTAAGAATTGTATTTCTGTTTGTTCTTACAAAGTCAGAAACGATATATGGAATTGCCTTTGCGTCAGTTTGGAAAATTGACGAGTTAGCTGCCATATAATCTTTAAGCAAATATTCTGAAGAGATAACATTTATAAAGCCCTGTTCTTTTGAACGGGTTGAAAAAGCTCTGAGAATTTCAAACATATTGAAAGACTCGTCTTCAACTGTGAAATAATTATTCTTTGAAATCTTAGCACTCCAGAAATTAGGGCTTGTATGGAAATGATTATCCATTATCTCCTGCCCTGTGGGAAGACCTGCATAATTCATCAGGTCATAATAATATTGCTTATCAATCCAGTTCATATCTGATACGGGGAATGCTTCGCCACCATACCAATATGTATTTGATACCTGATTTTTAAGTGCAGCGAATGAAAGCTCAGTACCTATACCCAAATATCTTGAAATATTTGGAACAATTCTGTGATGCCAACATTCATTGTCTGCGTCCCAGCACATATGCGATGATGTACCGCTATGCTTGTTAGTTGCAGAAACCTCTGAAAGACTTGTCATAAGAAGATGTGACATTGTATCAACAAGTCCGTCACAGTTTTTATCGCACAAGCAGAATGTTACGTTTTTATCATCAATATACTTGATTTTCTTCACAAGAAGGCTAAGACCTATCTGTGCAGTTGAAACAAGTTTTGATGGTTCAATAATCACGCAATATTCCACATTCTCAAGGAATTTTGCATTTGCATTGTGCACGTCAATATCAAGCACATCGGAATAACTGATAATACCGATATCGGTATCCTTTTCCTCTTTACCGAGCACGTCAATCTGCCACATAAAAGGAACATTGGTTATTCTTTCAATACCCTCTTGAAGCCATTCCTTAATATCGTCTTCAATTGCGTGTCTGCCGAGAACTACAAGCACCTTACGGTGACGCATTAAAGTTCTGTTAAGAGGATAAATCGCATAAGGAATAAGGTCATTGTAAAAAGGATTATTGAAAAGCACACTCTTGCCGTTAAGCAAATCAACGGCAGAATGTAGATAATTGTGGTCAAGAATAAAATCAGGGGTTTTAAGAAGAGCAT
>Ga0233373_1000006_pt1 | contig 36579 bp, 35 predicted proteins | sample ElkDunMinimDraft_5_FD_180685 | JGI IMG/M metagenome (GOLD analysis project Ga0233373, IMG submission 180685) | Fecal eukaryotic communites from dung pellets of Tule Elk in California, USA - Elk Dung E0 | ecosystem: Host-associated > Mammals > Digestive system > Large intestine > Fecal | place...
AATGGCTGTTTATCGTGCAAGTGGCGCGGGTGGACAGAAGGTTAATAAAACATCTTCAGCAGTTCGTCTTACTCATAAACCAACGGGTATTGTGGTGTCTTGTCAGGTTGAACGAAGTCAGCACCAGAACAGAGAAGTTGCGATGACAATGCTCAAATCAAAACTTATTGAGATTAAAGAACGTGAGCATCTTGCAAAAATTGAAGATATTAAAGGTGACCACAAAGAAATTGCTTGGGGCAGTCAGATTCGTTCATATGTGTTTATGCCATATACCCTTGCGAAAGACCACAGAACATCTTTTGAAAATGGTAACATAAATGCAGTTATGGATGGCGACCTTGACGGATTTATCAATGCATACCTTAAAATGCAGTCACAAAAGAATTTAGAATAAAATTAGTTTTAAGCGGTGAAAAATTTTCACCGCTATTTTAATATCTTCCTTTCTTGAAAATTCGACATTATTTTGATTTAAACTATTGAAAAACATAAGAACAAGGTGTAAAATAGTAAAATGGAATATAAGATGAGTTACTATGCAATGTTGTGAATTAAAATCCATTTGCATATAAAAAAACGACAGAAGGAGGTAAATGTGTGAAATATCTTCGTATAGGGGTATCTTTGTTATGTGCTTTATCGGTTTGTGTCTTTGCATTTTTTTATATTAGAGAAATGCGGCAAGATAAAACTTACCCTGTAATAACTGTTGAAAAGGAAATTGTTGATGTTAGCCTTGATTTTTCGGATGAAGATTTACTCGAGGGAATTACGGCTTATGACGAAAAAGATGGCGACATTACCTCTAAATTAATTGTTGAGTCCATTTCAAAATTTATTGAAGACGGTGTTTCAATAGTTACATATTCTGTTTGTGATAATGATAATCATGCAACATCAACAACAAGAAGAGTGCGTTTTACTGATTATACAGAACCTCGCTTTGTTATAAAAGAGTCACTTGTTTTTGGTCTTGGTGCATCAATTGATATACAGTCTTGTGTTGGTGCATATGATTGCATAGATGGAGATATAAGTGATAGAGTTATTGTTACATCAACTGATTACAAAACCAATGAGGTTGGTGTTTTCAAAGTTTCATTAAGTGCTACAAATAGTATGGGCGATTCCATTCATATGGAACTCCCAGTCTATATTAAAGATTTGAGCCTTTCTGCTCCTCAAATACAACTTAGTGAGCATATTGTTTATACAAAAGTTGGCGAAAAAGTTGACTTGGTTGAATATGTTCGTTCTGCTGTAGACAGATATGAGCAACCGGTGGGAGTTCTTATTGATACCAACCTTAACATAAATAAACCCGGTATGTATGAAGCTCGTTATGAGACTCAGGACGTTGATGGTAGAAGAGGCTATGCAATAATGACTATTATAGTGGAAGAATGACAGTGAAAGGATTTGTATATGAACGCAACATTATTCGGCAAAAAGTTCACTTTTGAGTGGTATAGTGTGTTGAGAGATTTGCTTCTTAACAGTTGGCTGATTGTACTTGCTACAATTATCGGCTTTGTGTCAGCATACGTTTTTGGGCAGGTCGCTTACAAACCCGCATATACAAGTTCTGCAACATTGATGGTCCAAGTAAAAACTGGTACATATCAAGCATACACAAATCTGTCTTCAGCATCAGAAATGGCTGTTATCTTTGAAGAGGTTTTCGTTCAGCCTTCAATGAAAGAAAAAGCAGCAAAATATCTTGAAAAAGATAAATTTAGCGGAAGCCTCAAGGCATCGGTTTTGACGAATACTAATATTATTACATTGAGTGTTACAGCAGATGACCCTGAAACAGCTTATCAAGAGCTTAAAGCAATTTTAGAGGTTTATCCTGAAATTTCAGATTCAATTTTTTCTAATGCCGTGTTAGATGTCGTTAGTGCTCCTGAAGTACCCAAAGCGCCCGTAAATGTAAACGAAAATAGATATGATAAAGTTATAATCGGCGGGGTTGTGTTGGCTGTTATTGGCGCCATTGTAATACTATCGTTGATAAGAGATACTGTCAAAGATGAAAAATCATTTGTAGATAAAATAGGTGCAAATCATATTGGTACAATCTTACAAGAAAAGAAACATTATACATTTAAGGATTTTCTTGCACATAAGAAGAGTAAGCAATTGGTAACTGACGCTTTTTCAAGTTTCCGTTTTGTAGAAAGCTATCAGAAAATTGCAGCACGACTAGAACATTATAGACGAGTAAAGGGCGACAGGGTTTTTCTTGTTACCAGTGTGGCAGCAAATGAGGGTAAAACCACAATTGCAATAAACACTGCGATTACTCTTGCTAATAGAGGCAAGAGAGTGGCTTTACTTGATATGGACCTAATGAAACCATCCATTTACAAAATTCTTGAAATTGATTGTGCGAGGGAAAATGATTTAGGAAATGTTCTTTCGGGTGAAATTTCCTATAATGAATACAGTCTTCAACAGTATAGAAACAGTAAGGTTGATGTGGCACTTAATAAAGGAAGACACAGAGACTTTGCTGAATGGATAAATATGCCTTCAGTAAAGGCTACATTAAATGTTTTAACAAGGGATTATGATTTTGTTATTATTGACTCAATGCCAATTTCTGCATCAGCAGAGGTTAATGCAATATCTAAATTAGCTGACAAAACAATTCTTGTTATAAAAGCTGACTATGTTGAAACTGGTGATATTAATGATGCAGTGAATATGCTCAATGAAGGCGGAAGTTTTGCAGGATGTATTCTCAATTATGCTCACAGAGAATTCTCTTTATTTGGTCAATTGGGCGTAGATGAAAATTATTATACAAGTAAAAATTATGGCGGATATAAGAAATACGCAAACCCATATGTAAAAAAGTAATAAAACATTATTGTTTTTTTGAATGGTAAATGAGTTATGGAAAACAAAGAAAGAACACAACTTGATATAGATAAAAAGAATACTGATAGTGATGCAATAGAGATTCACCTTAGTGATTTGTTACGTGGTGTTTTAAAATATTGGTGGCTATGTGGAATAATTGTGGTTGTATGCACATTTGTGTTGACTGCATTTAGTTTTTTAAGGTTTACACCTATTTACAATGTGTCAGCAACTTTTACGGTACAAACACAAGAAACCAATGCTTTAGGTAGTGGTATTACATCTTATTCCTATTACTACAATCATACTACTGCAAAGCAACTTTCTGATGCTTTCCCCTATATTCTTGAAAGCAAATTATTGCAAACGGCAGTTTGTGAGGATTTGAACGTTGATATTATGCCTGCATCGATTTCAGCAACTGCAATTGCAGGAACAAATATGTTTACAATGACTGCAGCTGGGAAAAATCCCCAATCAACATACGATGTGTTAGTGTCTGCTATGGAGAATTATCCGTCAGTTGCAGAGTATGTAATAGGCACATCAAAACTAGTTATGATATCGGAACCGGTTATTCCTGATAAACCATCTAATAGCAGAAATACTTTACAATATATGGTTATTGGGTGCGTAATTGGAATTGCTTTAAGTGCAGCTTGGATTGTTTTTTATGCAGTATTCCGTGATACAATTAAAACAAATCAAGAGGTTAAGGAAAAGCTTAATCAAACTTGTCTTGGCGTATTACCTCACGTCACGTTTAAAAAACACCGCAAAGAATTTGATAACAGTATTTTGATGGTTAACTCGTTAACAGGCGACACCTTTATTGAATCAGTAAAGAAAGTTAGAAACACATTGGTAAGCAAGACTGATGGCGAAATAAAATCAATTATGATTACCAGTTCAGCTCCAGGTGAAGGAAAAACAACCGTTTCTGTAAATCTTGCAATTTCATTGGCAAAAATGGGAAAACGAGTAATACTTGTTGACGCAGATATCCGTCATCCAAGCGTAGATGAAGTTCTCAAAAATTATACGAGCATATCAGTGCCAAATGATAATCCAAACATCAGTCTTAAATATATTGATGAACTTGATATGGGTGTAGTCCATTTTAATGTGACTGAAAAAGATATGTTTGAGTTTATGCGTACAAGTTATCTTAAAGAATGCTTTGATGCTTGTAAAATTGACAGTGATTATGTAATTGTTGATGCTCCGCCTTGTGCGTTGACGTCTGACCCAGTTACTATCGCTGGTGCAGTTGATGCCTCAATATTGGTAATCAAGCAAGATACAATTAGAACAACAAGAATAAAATATGCGATAGACAGTTTGCTTTCGGTTGATGCAAATATTATTGGTTGTATTTTAAATTCAGCAGCTTTTGGTCTTAGTGGTTATGGCTATTATTATGGTGGTTATGGCTATAAATATGGCCGTTATGGTTATAGCAAGTATGGCTACGGCTATGGTTATGGCTATGATAAAGAAAAATAATTTGTAGATTTCAGGAATGGTAATGAGAACGAAGAGTTTCAAGGAAATCTTAACAGATGTTGCACATGAATGGAAATGGATATTTATGCATACCCGCAGATATTGGTGGGGTGTAACACTGTACATTTTAATCGGCATTGTTGCAACACTTATGGGTTTAGGTGCGAGTATTGCCTCTAAACATCTGATTGATGCAGTTGTCAATCATTTAGGAGCAGAAATAATTGTTAATGCTTTATTTGTAATCGGTCTTGCTGTGTCACAGGTTGTATTCAATGCAGTAAGTTCTATTGCAGTGTCAAAAATCGGAACAAGGGTTAATATGGAACTGCGTTCAGAATTTTTTGAACACATTACGTCTAGTGATTGGGAACAGATAAAGTCTTATCATTCTGGTGATTTAATCAACAGACTTGAGGGAGACGTATATTTAGTTTCTACAGCAGTTATAAATTTTTTGCCAACATTAATTACAAGGATAACACAGTTTGTGGGGTCAGCAATAATAGTTTTTTATTACGACAAAACTATGGCTCTTTTGGCTCTTATTGGAGCACCGTTCATTTTTTTGACTACAAAATATATGATGCAGAAAATTAGAGTTTATAATCAGCAAACTCGTGATACTAATGGAAAAATCATATCTTTTGGAGAAGAAACATTACAAAATTTGCAGATGGTTAAAGCTTTTGGCTTATCCGAAAAATATGCAACAAATTTCAAAGCTTTATTATTGCAATACCGAAAAGTTAAAACGGAATATGATAAATTCACAATTTTAACAACAATGGGAGTGTCGTTGATTGGCTTGATAGTTTCATATTCTTGTTATGGTTGGGGAGTTTGGCGCCTGTGGCAAGGGGCAATTACTTTTGGTACAATGACCTTGTTTCTTCAACTTTCAGGTAATCTCACAAATACATTTTCCGCTCTTGTTTCAATGGCTCCAAGTATTGTTTCTATCGCAACTTCTGCTGGTAGACTTATGGAAATCACACAACTTGAACAAGAATGTGATGAGTATAGCGAAGAAGCGCAGAAGTTATATTATAAAGCAAACAATGGTAAGATAGAGATTGTAGCTGAAAATCTAAGCTTTACATATAAAGATTCGGATGAGGCAGTGCTTAAAAATGCAAATTTCCGCATAAAATCTGGAGAAACGGTGGCTGTTGTTGGACCGTCAGGTGAAGGAAAAACTACATTTTTACGTTTGATTCTCGGCATGATTCGACCAACGGACGGAAGCATTATTTTCTCTTCAGATGAAGATTTGCTTTATGCTTCTATGAGTACTCGTAGACTCTGTTCATATGTTCCGCAGGTAAATAGTATTCTTTATGGAACAGTAGCTGAAAACTTGAGAACGGTTTCTGCAGATGCTACTGACGAGGACTTGATTGAAGTTTTAAATACTGCAGATGCTTGGGATTTTGTTTCAGCAATGCCTGAGGGCATTAATGCAAAAATAGGCGAAAGAAATATTAATCTTTCAGAAGGGCAAGCACAAAGACTTTCAATTGCACGTGCGTTGCTAAGAAATGCTCCCGTTCTTCTTATGGATGAGGCGACATCTTCGCTTGATGCAGAAACAGAGGAAAAAGTGCTAAAGAATATTATGAAACTTAACCCTAACAGAATTTGCATATTGACAACTCACCGACCAAGTATGTTAAAATACTGTTCCCGCATCTATAGAATTAATGAAGATGGCAGTTTTGAAGTTTATGATAACACAATAAAGGAGTAGCACTTTTATGCTTAAGGTTAAAGACGGATTTGTTCTTAGAAAAATAGGTCCGCAAACGTTAGCTGTACCAATTGGTAAAAGAACAGGTGACATTCACGGTGTCGTAGCATTAACTGATAGTGGTGTACTTCTTTGGGAAAAGCTTGTTGATGGTGCAGAAAAAGGCGATTTAGTTAGTGTTTTGTTAGAAAACTATGAAGTTGATATAAAAACAGCAGAAAAGGATGTTGATGCTTTCATTGAAGGGCTTTATCAACAGGGAGTAATGGAAGAATGAATAATTGCGAACAACCTTTTGAGCAGAAATTCCCTTATATAATAGGGGAATATGCAAAAGAGAATAAAATTCCTATTTCAGCAACTATTGAACTTACTCCATTCTGCAATTTTTCTTGTTTAATGTGTTATGTTCGCCTTACTAAAGAACAGGCAGAACAACAAGGTGAGTTGTTAACAAAAGAAAGAATTCTTTCGATTGCACAACAAGCCAAGGATATGGGAACTCTGTATTTGACATTGACGGGCGGAGAGCCGTTAGCAAGACCTGATTTTTGGGAAATATACAGTGAACTCAATAAAATGGGGTTTCTTATATCCATTATGTCAAACGGTTCGCTCATTGATGACGACACTATGAAAAAGTTTGACGAATATGGTATGCCATATTATGTTAAGCTTACTCTTTATGGTGCGTCTAATGATACATATAAAAAAGTTTGTAAAATAGAAAAAGGTTTCACGAAAATAGAAAATGCGGTTACTCTTTTAAAGCGTTTTAAAGTACCGTTTAATCTTTCTGCTACTATTGTCCGTGAAAATGCAGACGATTTAGTAGAAATGTATAAGATAGCAAAAGAATGGGGAGTACCCTTGCAACATACTGTATCAGTTGTAAAATCTGCAAGAGGTGCTACAAATTCTGCAGAAACATCAAGATTTGCCTTTGAAGAATTTGTGGATTCTCTTACTCGGGAGCAACTTGAAAAGAACAAGCTTCCTAAAAAAGATTCTGCATTTTCGTGGTGTGCAAGTTACGGGAAATCTTTTTGGCTTACTTGGAATGGGCATTTACAACTTTGTTCTTTTATGAATGGTCCTTATGTAAAAATAGGGACGGACTTAAATGCTGCATGGCTTGAATTAAACGAAATGCTTAATTCTTTGAAAGAACCTAAAGAGTGTGAAAACTGTGAATATAGTGAATTTTGTCAACGCTGTCCAGGGCTATTGTGTAGTGAAAGTGGAAGCGCTGAAAAAATTTCAGAATCAGTTTGCAATACGGCAAAGGCTTTATATGAAGCATATAAAAACAAAAGGGAGGAGTTAACTTGAAAAATAAATATATTCCGCCAAAATCATATTTGTATGAAATGAGTTTTCAAGAAAATATAGCTGACTCTCAAGCAGGTGGTGGCGACCAGCTTACAGGTACGTTTACCATTTTGTTTTCACAAGCAATTTCGCCTTGTCGTGACTATTTCACAGATGCAGTAAGAAATCCTTTGGGTAACAATGCAACATTCATAGAATACTTTATGGAAATGCAAAAACTAGGTGCCCCTGCGGGGTGTTTATCTCTTATTTAATGATGAATAAATATATTTTTGCAGATTGCCCTTTCAATATTGATTTTAAAAAAGGCAATAGGAATTATGATGACTATCTCGCAGAAAACTGCGATGTTAATAATAAGGTTATAACCATTTGTGATTATTCTGATATAGTTGCATTTTCATATGGTGTAGAGCATTTGACAGAAGGATTTAATAGATTCTTTCGTTCGCGAGAGAACCCAACTTCAGTTATGTTTGCAAATGACGACTGGTCACGCGTAAGCATTTGTAGAGGCGAAAATGGTGAATATAGCGAAGAACTTATGATAACGGCAGTTTATTCACAACTTTGTGCCTATAAAACACTATTTCTTCACGCATCTTACATTGATTATGAGGGTAATGGAATTGTTTTTGTAGGTCCATCAGGAATTGGAAAAACTACTCAAGCTGAATTGTGGCAGCAATATCAGGGTGCTCAAATTGTCAATGGTGATAAGGCTTTTATAAGAATAGTAGACGATATTGTTTATGCTTACGGTTCTCCTTGGCATGGTTCTTCACAATATAGTGTCAATATGAAATCTCAATTAAAGGGCATAGTTGTTCTTTCACAAGCAGATGAAAACAGAATCAGAAAACTAAATGAAATTGAGACAATGCAAATGTTTATGCCACATGTGTTTATGCCACATTGGGATGAAATTTCTGTAAAGCAGGTTTTAGAAACCTTAGATTTGGTTATTAAGAAAGTTCCAGTATGGTTTTTGGAGTGCAGACCTGACCAAGATGCTGTTGAAATAACAAAGAAAACAGTTTTAGACAATCACTAAGTTCAGCAAAAGGGATAATAGATAAAAAGAAACCTCCTATGGTAGAACGTAATTCTATCACAGGAGGAATTTTTATGTCTTGTTACTGAGATTTTTAATTAGTAACACTATATGGTATTTTTATTTTTGCTTTGCAGCCTGTTTCATTGCTTTTTCTTTTTCGTCACTTATGTTTACAATAAGAACTGAAACTGACCAAAGGCAGATGCCGAGCAATAAGAACATTAATGAAAAGAATGCGGCATCAAGTGTGCAGACAATCACATCGCCTAAAAATCCGATAATTGCAGAGGAAATGATTCCGTCTATATTGAAAAGCTGTGCAAGTGTGATTTCACCTGCGATAAGAGGATTTGCAAAGAAACTTGTGAATGAAATATAAGCTGCAAGTGTACTTAAAAAGCCTACACCTGAAAGGGCTGTAATAACTTTGATTTTGTTTGAGAAAAGCGCAAAACCAAGAATTACAAGACCGAGCACAAGTGCAATTGCGATGAATACGACTGCCACAACAACGGGTCTATAAAGTTCATTCTGAAGAATACTTGCTTTAAAATCAAAATCTTCATTTGAGAAGCTTGAAAATAAATCAATCCACTTTGGAAGTTCAGCAAGAGAAACACTTTCTTCTGTCACTTGAAGAGTGTTTTCACCGTTGAATTTATTGAATAAATCAGAAATATCTGTGTGTGCTATTGCGAAAGTAAATATGTTTGCAAAATAGAATGCAGGATAAATCGCAACGCAGGCAATTGCAGTAATAATTCTGTAAAGTATGTCAAAACCAGTTGTTTTTCTTTTTATTTTATTTGTTTTACTCATATTTAACACCTTACTTTCCCCAAGAAGAATTAAGTTGAACAGTTCTGTTGAACACAACTTTATCTTCTGTCGAGGTAATATCTACGCAGAAATAACCTTGACGCATAAACTGGAATGTGTCGCCAGCCTTGAGGTTTTCTTTGAGACCGCCTTCGATAAGACAATCGTGGAGAATTACAAGAGAATCGGGATTGAGGTTTTCTGTAAATGCCCCTGCACTTTCGTCAGATGGGTTTTCTTTGTTAAAGAGTCTGTCATAAAGACGAACTTCTGCTTTAAATGAGTCTGCTTCACTTACCCAGTGGAGAGTACCTTTAACTTTTCTGCCGTCAGGTGAGTTACCGCCACGGCTTTCTGGGTCGTATGTGCAGTGAACACAAGTAACATTTCCGTTTTCGTCTGTATCATAACCAACACATTTAACAAAATATGCGCTCTTCAGACGAACTTCGTTGCCTGGGAAGAGTCTAAAATACTTTTTAACGGGCTCAACCATAAAGTCCTCTTGCTCAACATAAATTGTTTTACCAAATGTGACTTTTCTTGTACCCATTTCAGGATGTTCGGGATGAATTTCAACGTCAAGTGTTTCTGTCTGTCCTTCAGGATAGTTGTCAATAACAACCTTCAATGGACGAAGAACTGCCATTGCTCTTGGTGCATTTGCGTTAAGTTCATCACGTACGCAAGATTCAAGAAGACCATAATCAACAACTGAATAAGCTTTTGAAACACCAATTTTTTCACAGAAGTTGCGGATTGCCGCTGCGGGATAACCACGTCTTCTCATACCGCTGAGAGTTGCCATTCTTGGGTCATTCCAACCATCAACAATACCTTCATTAACAAGCGCAAGACATTTTCTTTTACTTGTAAGGCAGTAATTAAGGTTGAGACGTGCAAATTCAATCTGTCTTGGTGGCATTTCTATATCAAGTGCTCTCAAAAACCAATCGTAAAGTGGTCTGTGGTTTTCGAATTCAAGTGAACAAAGAGAATGAGTAACTCCCTCTTTTGCATCTGACAATGGATGAGCAAAGTCATACATTGGGTAAACACACCATTTATCGCCTGTTTGGTGATGTGGCACGTGAGCGATTCTGTAAATAACAGGGTCACGCATATTGATATTAGCAGCTGCCATATCAATTTTTGCACGAAGAACTCTTGCCCCGTTGGGGAATTCGCCGTCAGTCATTCTTTTGAATAAATCAAGGTTTTCTTCTATGCTTCTATCCCTGTAAGGACTGTTTTTACCTGCTTCTGTAAGAGTGCCACGGTATTCTCTTATTTCGTCTGCAGAAAGGTCATCAACATAAGCCAAGCCTTTCTCAATGAGTTTTACCGCACATTCATAAATAAAATCAAAATAACTTGATGCGAAAAGACATTTATTCCACTTGAATCCAAGCCACTCGATATCTTCTTTAATAGCATCAATATATTCTGTATCTTCTTTTTGTGGGTTTGTATCATCAAGACGAAGATTACACTCACCGTTGTATTTTTTGCTTGTTGCAAAGTTAATGCAGATAGCCTTTGCGTGACCTATGTGAAGGTAGCCGTTGGGCTCGGGAGGAAAACGGGTCTGTACTTTGTTATATACACCATTTTCCAAATCTTCATCAATAAAGTCGTGAATAAAATTTGAAATCTTTGTTACTTCTTCCATAGTTTTGCCTCTTTATGCTTTATATGAATTTATCGCGTCGTCAATTCTGTTCATCACTTCATTGACACCTAAAATCTGCATAATGTAATACAAATCAGGTGTATTTGTGCGAGAGGTAATTGCAACACGAATAACTGTTGAAACATCACCAACATGACCTTTGAAAGCGTCGGGGTTTTGTTTGTATTCTTTAACATTGGGAGTAAATCCACAAGCAGAGCAAAGCTCTTTGATTTTATTGAACCATTCTTCTTTGCTGTCACTTTCTGAATACATATCCTTGTATTTTGTAAGGATTTCGACTGCATCTTCTTTTGCTATATGCTCAGGGAGAGTGTAGTCTGCATTGTAAAGTTCATTGTAGAAGAATGAAACATAATTCTCAACTTCTTCCCAACAAGCAATGTCTTTACGGGGTTTAGGATTATCTCTGTCAATATTGAGAATAGCGGTTGCTTTTTCTTTATCATCAACAAAGAGTGCGTAAAGCACTTCGTTATAATTCATAGCCCAATCTGTAACAAGCTTATAAACTTGTTTTGCAGTCATAACAGAAATCACATTTTTTGATACGTCATTAAACTTGACCATATCAAAAAGTGCACCTGAAACACTCATCTTTTTAAGATTGAATGGAAATTTAGCAATATCCTCTGTTTTGTTAGCCTTTCTCCACTCTTCAAAGTTTGAGTTGAGAATTGTGAGCATATATTCTTTAACAGAAGCCTCGGGGTAGCCCTTTTCAATGTAATAAGAAACATTAGCCTCGGGGTCTTTTCTCTTTGAAAGTTTTCTCTTGCCGCCGTTTTCTTCTTTCATAATTGGGGCAATATGAGCATATTTAACGGGTTTGAAACCGCAAGTTCTGAAAAGTTCAATGTGAAGTGGTACTGATGCAATCCATTCATCACCGCGTACAACGTGAGTTGTGTGCATTAAATGGTCATCGATTGCGTGGGCGAAGTGGTAGGTGGGGATTCCATCAGCCTTTAAAATAACAACATCATTCACGTTTTCGCTCATTTCAATTTTGCCCTTAATCATATCGTCGAACTTGATTTTTCTTGAAATATCACCCGTTGAGCGAAGACGAACAGTATAGGGAACACCTGCATTGATTTTTTCAATAATTTCTTCATCAGAAAGGTCACGGCATTTTGCATATGCGCCGTAATAACCTTTAATATCTTCATTTTCTTGCTTTGCGCGAATTTCGTCCAAATCCTCAGGAGTACAGAAACAAGGATAAGCCTTGCCATCTTCCATAAGCTTTTTAGCAAAAGCACGATAAATTGCACGACGGTGACTCTGCGTGTATGGCCCATATTTGCCATCTTCACAATCAAAGCCCATAACACCCTCGTCAGGGGATACACCAAAAGCCTTAAGACCTGTTACAATACCTGTAACACCGTCTTCAACCTCACGTTTTTTGTCAGTGTCTTCAATACGGAGCATAAAAACACCATTTGTGCTATCAGCGGTAAGCTTTGATGCAAAACCTGCGTAAAGTCCGCCAAAGTGTAAATATCCTGTAGGACTTGGAGCAAATCTTGTCACTCTTGCACCCTCGGGCAAATCTCTTGCAGGGTAAAGTTCTTCATAGTATTCTGTGGACTTGTCCACATCGCTAAAAATTAGTTCAGCAATTTTTTTGCAGTCTGTCATTTTGTACCTCTTATTCGGGAAGAATTGCGTTTGTTGTGATATATTTCACACCGTTTTTAATCATTTCGTTGAGCATTTCTTTTGTGTCAACTGTCCAGCAAGCTGCTGTAAGGTTATTGTGGTGAATTTTCTGAATCATTTCAGGATTCTTGAAATTACGAGAAGCTTCAAATGCCACGCCATTATTGTTTTCAATACATTCCTGAAGTTTTTCGTCTGTGATTGAGTGAACAAGAAGCCAAAGTTCCATATCTGGTGAAAGTGTTCTGAATTCACGAAGAACATCGGCATGGAATGAAATGAGAATTACGCTGTCTTCAATTCCATAATTTCTAATAATCTGGAGCAAATCTGCAACCTTTTCAACACGTCTATCTTTAACTTCAATCATTGGACGGATGTTTGCTTCCTTACAGATTTCAATAAAATCTTCAACAAGACAAACTGTTGCGTCAGGATAATCTTTGATATTTGCGCCATTTGTAAACTTAACCTTTGAAAGAGTTTCATAGGACATTTTCTTAACGTCGCCTTTTTCTTTTGCCATTGACTGAAGCATACAGTCGTGAATAATTACCCATTTGTTGTCAGTTGTGCAATGAACGTCACACTCAAGTGCATAATAATTATATTTTGCAGCCTCTTTGAAAGCCTCAATTGTATTTTCTGGACAAACAGAAGAAAGACCTCTGTGAGCGGTGAGGTGAACACCTTCTTTTTCACCCTCTGCGATTTCAGAGAATTTAAGAGTATCCTTTGCATTTTTTGCGCCGTAACGGATGTCAACGTATTTTTTTCTTGCTAAAAGAGCAAGGACGGTGGTAGGAATAGCAAAGCCTAAAAACTTTTTTGTACTTTTTTTCATTATTTATCAACCCCAAATTTAGTTTTATAAATGCACATAATTATACAATTATATGTATTATACAACAACCTATAAAAAAAGTAAACTGAATATTTAAATTTTTTTGGGAAGTGAGGCTAATAATAACCATCAAATCGCACCTTGCTATTTAAGATGATTTGTGATATAATCTCAATATATATGCGTTCAAATGAGGAATGAATTATGTCAGAAATCATTTACAACCAAATATACTATTTAGGACTTCAGACAATTCGCTACGGAAAACGATTTTTCCGCTGGCTTTGGGGTCTTATACTAAAGCCTATAAAAGCAGTAGCAACTTTAATTTTCACAGTGATAATTGTTGTTGATAAATTTGCTTTAAAAACCTTTCACGAAATTGTTGATGAAATTCGTGACCTTGTTGCAGATTTCAAAAAAGTATCTTTTAAAATTGCTGTTGATGATGAAGGCAATAAAAAGGGTGCTTTTCAGAGATTTGGTCACTATGTGAAGGTGGCATACAATAAATATAAAAAAGTATTTTTGTACGGTCTCAATATTCTTTTACCTATTTTGTCATTCTGTTTGTTGTTTAATATTGCAAATGCGTGGGCTGATACAACTTTTGCACTTGAAATAAATTATAATGACCAGATTATTGGATATGTAAGAAGTGAGGCGGATTATAAAGAAGCACGAGAACTTGCTTTTGACCGTCTTGATATTACCGCATCAAATATGGTGTCTGACAATAATCAGGAAAAAGAATTGATTGGCAAGGCAGATTACAAAATCAAGCCTGTAAAGCTAAGTCAAATAAGCAATTCTTATGAAATTTGTGACAAACTTATTGCAAATTCGGACAGTAAAATAACAAATGCTTGTGGAATCTATGTTGACGGCTCCTTTGTTTGTGCATTGAAAAATGAAACAGATGCCATTAGTGTGTTTGACAGTATTCTTGCCGAGCACGAAACTGGCGAAGAAAATGCGGTTGTAAGCTTTGTGGAAGAAATTGAATATGTTCAGGGATTATATCCCGATAATGAAAATACAGTAAAAGATGCTTCATATCTTAATGAAAAGCTCAATTCCAAAAAGAGCGAGGCGCGTTATTATATTGTTCAGTCGGGAGATACTGTTTCTCAGATTGCGCAGAAATTTGATATGACAACAACACAGTTGTTCAATCTTAATCCTGAGCTTAAAGAAAATATTTATATCGGGCAGAAAGTACTTCTTGCAAACGAAGTTAACTTTATTCGTGTTCAGATTACAAAAACTGAAACCAAACAGGTTGAAATACCTTTTGAAACTATAAAGGTTAATACAAATAGCCTTTATAAGGGCGACCAAAAAACGGTTATTAAAGGTGTAAAAGGTCTTGAAGAAGTAACCGAACTTGTAACATATATTGATGGTGTGAGAATTTCATCAAAAGAGGTTTCAAGAACAACAATACGTGAAGCTGTTGATGAAAAAATTCAGGTAGGTACAAAACAGAACAGCTCAACTTCGGGTAATATTGTTTCATATGGCAGATTTGTATGGCCAACAATTGGAGCAAACAGAGTTTCATCTTATTACGGTAAGAGAAGTCTTAATGGTTGGCACGGCGGTATTGATATGGTTAAGCCCGGTGGAGGCAGCACGGGTATTCCGGTTGTTGCAGCAGAGTCAGGTCGAGTAACACTTGCGAAGTATAATGGCTCTTACGGTTATTGTGTAATTATCGACCACGGAAATGGTCTTTCAACACTTTATGCTCATATGAAACCCGGTTCGCTTAGAGTTTCGGCGGGTGAATATGTTACAAGAGGTCAGCAGGTTGGTCAGATTGGTTCAACAGGATTTGTAACTGGTCCACATCTTCACTTTGAGGTGCGTGTAAACGGTAACAGGGTTGACCCAGCACCATATCTTGGAATAAAAACAGGAATAAACGAGTAATTATGGAAAAATTTATTATTGCAGGACTCAAAACTGAATATAACGTACGCGGTAATTTGCTTGCTGAACGTTCTGCACCATATAAGGCAGAGTTTAAAGATAGCGAAACTCAAATAAGACTCAATATTAAAGAAGAGTATATTGATAAAAGGTTGAAAGAGCTTCCTCACCTTACAAGGGATGAACATGAATATATGTGGACGAGTGAGGCTTTTTACAACGAATTGCTAAAGCATAACGGAATGATGTTGCATTCATCCTGCGTTGAAAAAGATGGTTTTGCATATCTTTTTTCTGCACGAAGCGGCACGGGTAAATCCACACATACTCATTTGTGGCTCAAAATGTTTGAAAATGCAAGAATAATCAATGATGATAAACCTGCATTGATGTATGAAAATGGTGCGTGGTATGCCTGTGGAACTCCATTCTCAGGAAAGACTGATGAAAATCTCGATGTTAAGTTTCCCGTAAGAGCGATAACATTCTTACATCGAAGCGAAACAAATCAAGTAAAAAAACTTGCTCCCGCACAGGCGGTAGGGCTGCTGCTTGAGCAGACAATCAACCCGTATGATAAGGGAATGGCTGAAAAAATGCTTGAGTATGTTGACAACATACTTCGTAATGTGCCCGTTTTTTCTTTAGGGTGCAATATAGATGATGAGGCGGCAATTGTCGCTTACAACGAGATAGAAAGGCTGATTAACAATGAAAATTAAAGACGGTTTTATATTGAAAGATGTTGCTGGTAGTAAAATTGTTATTGCAACTGGTAAGCAGAAAATGGATTTTAATGGAGTTATCACCTTTAACAGTGTGGGCGCAGACGTGTTTATGCTCCTTGATGGTACAAATTCAGTTGACGATATTGTAAAGAGGATTTCAGAAGATTACGGAGTTTCTTCTGAAATTGTTAAAGCTGACGTTGAAAAACTCATTGAAAAAATGAAAAAGTATAATCTTATTGAAGATTGAAAAGTGATTTAAAAATGAAAGATATTACGGTATTGAAATGGGTATACGAGAAGTGTGGTAAGAGAAGGCGAGAACTTCTTACACTCTGTATGCTCAATGCCTGGTCAGCACTGTGTGTTACATTGTTTGCAATGTTGTCAAAAAGTGTAATGGACTATGCACAGGCATATGATGCAGAAAAACTTTTAAAATACACATTGCTTTTATTATTGATAATTTTGTCGCAGATGATAACCCGAGTGCTTTCTTCACTCATTGAAGCAATGGGTCAGGGTAAGGCGGAAATTTCTTTGAGAACAAGTGTGTTTTCAAACATACTTTACGGTGATTATGCGTCAACAAATGAACGCCATAGTGGTGATGTTATGGCGAGGTTGACGGCGGATGCATCTTTGGTGAGTGATAGTTATGTAAGTCTTCTACCCACGGTTGTAGGTTATTTTGTTCGTATCGGTAGTGCGGCAATTGCTTTATTTACTCTTGATAGACGTTTTGCAATAATTTTTATCGGCTGTGGAACGTTAATCGTAGTATTGGCGGCGATTTTTCGAAAATCACTTAAGCAATTACACCAGAGAGTGCAGGAACGAGATGCAAAAGTACGAGCATTTATGCAAGAGATGATTGAAAATCTCTTTGCGGTAAAAGTTTTTGGTATTGAGAAAAAGGTTCTAACAAGTTCGTCAAATCATCAAAGAAAACTTTACAGACAAAAGGTAAAGAAAAAAACATTCACTATTATCGCTAATATAGGTTTTTCACTTGCCTTTGCTGCGGGATTTCTTGTGGCAACTGCATATGGCTCTTATGGAATTTTCAAAGGAACAATGAGTTTTGGTACGGTGGTTGCAATAATTCAGCTTGTAAATCAGCTTCAATCACCGGTTATCGGTGTTACTGGGGTTGTTCCTGCGTTCTTTGCTATGACCGCTTCAGCGCAAAGATTGATGGAGATTTCTCAGGCAGAAAAGGAATATGAACAGAAAAGAAAAATTAGTTATGATGATTTCATTTCAATAAATGCTGAAAATGTATCCTTTGGGTATAGTGGGGAGTGCGTTATTGAAAAATCTGATTTTGTAATAAACAAGGGCGATTTTGTTGGTATAAAAGGTCCGTCGGGTGCGGGTAAATCCACAATATTTAAACTTATTACAGGTCTTTATCAACCCAGTAGTGGTTCTGTTGTGATTAAAACGACTTCTGGTGATGTACCTTGTGTTGAATCGAGAAGACTTTATTCAGTAGTGCCACAAGGGAATATGCTTTTTAGCGGAACAGTGAGAGAGAATATTACTTTGCTTTGTCCTGACGCAACAGATGAACAGATTAAAAGAGCACTTGTAGATGCATGTGCCGAATTTGCTTATTCTCTTGAGGGTGGACTCGATTTTCAGTTGGGCGAAGGCGGTGCAAGTATTTCAGAGGGACAGGCTCAGCGACTTGCAGTAGCACGTGCACTTTTAGGAAAGGGCAGAATTTTGTTGATGGATGAGTCGACAAGTGCTCTTGATGCTGAAAGTGAAAGCAGAATGCTTGACAATCTTCAGGCTCGCGATGATATCACGGTGCTTTTCATCACTCACAGAGAAAGTGTTTTAGAAAAATGTGACCGTATTATTACGGTGGGTGAGGGAAAAATATCAGAAGAGTGAAGCAAAGATAAAATTTTATCAAAATGTATTGCATATCGCAAAATGCTTTGATATAATAATTTAGATATAATTTGATTTAGTAGAAGTGGAGAGGAGCTTTATTATGGAATACAATACTAAAAATACTCCCGTGAATGAAGGAATAGATTTTCAGACCATTGCTCAATATGCCGTTCGCGTTATGCAGAAATGGTGGATAATTGTTCTTGCAGCAATTATCTGTGCAAGTGCCGGTTTCGCAGTGGCAAAGGCAACATATGTTCCTACATACACCTGTACAATGCGTTTTGTTATTGATAACAAGGGCGAAAATGCACAGGTTGGCGGACAGAGTTCATCTGACCTTAATGCGGGTATCAGTCTTGCAAAGAACTATCAGTACATTATGACTGAAACAAATAGTCTTATGGAAATCGTTGCTCAGAATAGTGGCTATACAGTTGATGGTAAGCCTCTTACAGGTGCAGATGTTAAAAAAATGATAACATCTACTCTTATGGAAGATACTGCGATTATTGCTCTTTCAGTTACTAGCCCTAATGCAGGTGCTTCATATGCTGTTGCAGTAAGCTATGTTAACAATTATAGTCAAATTACAGATAAGGCATATCAGAGTACTCGTGCTATTATGATTGACCCCCCTGTAATGCCTGAAAAAGCAAATAGTGACAGTAGTGCATTTCTTTACACTTTGTTGGGCTTTGTAGCAGGTGCAGGTATTGTTGTTCTCATTATCTGTGCAATCATATTCATTAAAGATACAGTTAAAGACCCTGACGATATTACAAATAAAATCGGTCATAAAGTTATAGGTTCAGTTGTTCATATTAAAAAGTCAGACAAAAAAGGTGAGAAACAGAACTTGCTTATTACTGACAGAAAAACTGGATTTATGTTCATTGAGGCATTTAAACTTATAAGAACAAAACTTGAAACAGCCGCTAAGCGTCATGATTATAAAGCTTTTGTTTTCACAAGTACTTTTGCTAATGAAGGTAAAACCACATCTGCAACAAATACTGCACTTGCACTTGCAAAAATTGGTAAGTCAGTTCTTTTGATTGATGCGGACCTTCGTAAACCTTCAGTTTACAAAGAACTCGGGGTTTCTGCAGCTAATGAAACAGGTCTTGCAGGAATTATCAAAGGCGAAACAAGTCTTAATGAAGCTATTAAGTATTCAGATAAATTTAATTTGTTCCTTCTCATTACAAGTCAGCCAACTGCTGACCCGGCTGAAATTCTTTCTTCTGATGAAGCAGCGGATGTAATGGAAGAGTTAAAGAATAAGTTTGACTACATTATTATTGATACTCCTCCCGCAGGTCTTGTTGCTGATGCTGCTATTATTACACAGTATGCAGATGCAAGTGTTATGGTTGTAAGAAGAGACCATTCATCAAAGCGCAGAATCAAGAAGACTATTGAAGATATGACAAGTACTGGTAAAGAAGTAATCGGTTGTATCTATAATGATGCCGACAATAGTTCAGCATCAAGCTTCGTTAAACTCAGTAGCAAACGTAGAAGAGGCTACGGTTATGGTTATGGCTATGGTTACGGTTATGGCTATGGTTATGGCTACGGCGAAGGCGAAGGCAAAAGAAAAAATAAATAATTACTAATTAGTTTTTCAAGCCGTACATTTTGTACGGCTTGAAATTTGCGTAAAAGAGAGATTTCAAAAAATGGAAAATGTTAAAAAAAGCATTCCACCTCAAGAGAATAAGATGGGTGTAATGCCGGTTGCAAAGCTTTTAATAAGTATGTCTGCGCCAATGATGATTTCAATGATTGTTCAGGCATGCTACAATATTGTTGATAGTATTTTTGTATCACAGTTGAGTGAAAATGCATTGAACGCTGTGTCACTTGCATTCCCTTTACAGCAATTAATGATTGCAGTGTGTGGTGGCACTGCAGTGGGTATGAATGCACTTCTTTCACAATCCTTGGGTGCGAAAAAGTTTGATAAAGCAAATAAAATTGCAAATACGGGCATCTTTTTATTCGGACTTAGCTGTATTATTTTTGTAGTAATAGGAATTTTATTCTCCCGTCCGTTTTTTATGATGCAGACAGATGTGAGTGAAATTGTTGAATATGGCACGGACTATGCAACAGTGTGTCTTGTGGCTTCAATAGGAATTTTTACTCAGTTCTGTTTTGAAAAGATTTTACAAGCTACGGGTAGAACTTTTCTTACAATGATTACACACCTTATAGGTGCGGTGGTGAATATCATTCTTGACCCGATTCTCATTTTTGGTCTTTTCGGATTCCCTCGACTTGAAGTAGCAGGTGCGGCAATTGCAACTGTTTCGGGTCAAATAGTGGCAGGTTTAATGGCGATTATTTTCAATGTTAAGTTCAATCCCGAAGTACATATCACCACAAAACTTATGCGATGGGACACAGAAATCATCAAAGACATTTATAAAATCGGATTGCCATCAATTATAATGCAGTCAATCGGCTCGGTGATGACTTTTAGTCTTAATAAAATTCTCATTGCCTTCACAACGACTGCAACTGCGGTTTTCGGAGCATATTTCAAACTGCAGAGTTTCATATTTATGCCAATTTTCGGTCTTAATAATGGAATGGTGCCGATTATAGCTTATAATTATGGTGCAAAACGAATTGACAGAATTAAAAAGACAGTTTCTTTGTCAATTATGATAGCAGTTTCAATAATGCTTATGGGATTACTCGCGTTTGAGCTTTGTCCGCATATTTTGTTATCACTTTTTAATGCGTCAGAGGAAATGCTTGAAATTGGCGTTCCTGCACTAAGAATAATTGGTATTCATTTTGTTTTTGCAGGTTTTTGTATTATTGCTGGTTCAGTATGTCAGGCAATAGGAAATCCTACTCACAGTTTAATTGTATCTATCTGTCGTCAATTGGTCGTATTGTTACCATCAGCATGGATACTTTCACAATTCGGACGTCTTGAACTTGTGTGGTTTGCATTCCCGATAGCAGAATGCGTTTCACTTATATTGAGTGCAATTTTCCTTTCGAAGACTCTAAAAAAGGTGAAAAGAAAAATAAATGAAATAATTACATAACTTTAAAAAAAGAGCAGTTTTACTGCTCTTTTTTGTCTTTTATAGCACAATGCACAAAAACAGTGTTAAAAATTTGTCAAACATTTCGTGAAAACTCTATTGAAGTTCACGTGAACTTGTGATATAATCAAATCACATTAAGAAAGGTGGTGACATCAGAATGATTGAAAAAATTCCCGGAACAATGCTAGATTTTAACCCAATAGTTGCAGAGGATTGCTTTTCAACAATATCTCCTTTGTTGACGGTTACAAAAGGTCTTACTCTTTCACAAGTATCAGAGGTAACGGGGCTTGAGCCTTCAACAATTCAAAATTGGGTGAAACGTGGTTGGGTCAAAAATCCCGAGGGAAAACGTTACGGCGAAGAACAACTAATGCGAATTATTATTATAAATATGATGCGAGGCTCAATGCAACTTGAACAGATAACCTTTTTGATGAGTTATATAAATGGTTCGGTTGAAGACCGTTCTGATGATATCTTGCCAGACAAAGAACTTTTTAATATTCTTTGCAGTGTAATTTACCAGTGTGATAACAATGCAATTTATGATACAGAAGAACTGGAGTCGATTATCGATGAGAGTATAAAAAAAGCCATACTGCATGATGATGTTTCAATAAAAAAATTAAAAACTGCATTAAAGGCAATGGTCCTTGCAATTCTTTCAACAAGAATGAGAGATTTAGCCCAAAGAGCCTTTGTTGAACTCAGTTAATATAAGAAAAGGAGTTAAAACCAATGCAAAAAGAATATAAAATATTAGAAGTAAAGCTCTGCGATGCAGAGAATAAAATGAACGATATGGCAAAATACGGCTGGGAGGTTGTGAGTACGGAGGTATTCCCAAGTGGTACGGCAATTTCAAAAGCTAAAACACCAGTGCTTATAACCTTTGCCAAAGAAATTCAATCTGAATAATAATTTCTGATTATAGGAGTGAGAATATGGAATACCTATTAAGTAACCCATGGGTTGCGTGGCTCGGGGTGGCGGTTTTCTTTCTCGTTGTTGAATTGCTTACAACAACACTTGTGTCAATCTGGTTTGTACCGGCGGCAGTTATAGTATGTCTTTTAACTTTTGTTATAGACAGCACTTTGTGGCAAATTGCAATTTTTGTGGTACTGAGTGCCGTATTTATGGTTGTCGCCCGTAAAATTTACAAAAAGCATATCAAGAAGCCCGTTGATGATGTTGACCAGAATGAAAAATTATTAGGAAAAACCGCAACGGTAGTAGAAGACGCAAACGCAATTTCGGGCAGAATACTTGTGGGCGACGTTTATTGGCGCGCAGTGAGTGAAAACGGGGATACAATCCCCAAAGGTGAAATTGTAATTATAAAGAGTGTAAATGGTACAACTCTTGTAATAAATAAATTATAAAGGAGCATATTTATGGAACTTTTAATTATCCCTATTATTCTTATCGCTATTGTTATTGCAATTATTATTGCAAACGTACGCATTGTACCTCAGGCAAATGCATTCGTTATCGAAAGACTCGGTGCATATTATGATACATGGGACACAGGTCTTCATGTGAAAATCCCCGTAATTGACCGTGTTGCAAAGCGTGTAAGCCTTAAAGAAGCAGTTGTGGATTTCCCACCACAGCCCGTTATCACAAAGGATAATGTTACAATGTCAATCGACACAGTTGTTTTCTACCGCATTATTGACCCCAAGCTTTACACTTATGGTGTTGAGCGTCCTATGATGGCGATTGAAAATCTTACAGCAACTACACTTCGTAACATCATCGGTGACCTTGAGCTTGACGCAACTCTTACATCAAGAGATACAATCAACTCAAAGATTACCGAGGTTCTTGATGAAGCAACAGATGCATGGGGTATCAAAATCAACCGTGTTGAACTTAAGAACATTATGCCACCTCGAGAAATTCAGGATTCAATGGAAAAGCAGATGAAGGCTGAACGTGAACGTCGTGAAAAGATTCTTCAGGCAGAGGGCGAAAAGAAAGCTGCTATCCTTGTTGCTGAAGGTGAAAAGGAATCTGCAATTCTTCGTGCTGATGCGATTAAGGAATCAAAAATCCGTGAGGCAGAGGGTGAAGCTGCTGCAATCCTTAAGATTCAAGAAGCAACTGCTGCAGGTATCGAAATGATTAATAAAGTACAGCCAAGTCAGGAATTCATTAGTATTAAAGCTCTTGAGTCTTTTGAAAAGGCTGCTGATGGTAAGGCAACAAAGATTATTATTCCTTCAGAAATTCAAGGACTTGCAGGTCTTGCAACATCTTTAACAGAACTTGCAAAGAAAGATTAACAGAATATTATGGTCGATTAATAAATTGACACTGAACACTAGAGCGAGAGGTTTTCCTCTTGCTCTTTGTTTTTTATGGGACTGTATAACGATTTTTGAACATGGTGTAATATAATTTTAGTTATAAAAAGTCTATAAAGTAGAATTTAAGTCAAAAAAATACTAAACACGGTGTTTGTTGAACAGTTTAAACCACTAGTGTTTATAATTTGGTTATAATTTATACTAGATTAACAAAATTGTGTCGAAAAGCTTAAAAAAACTAATGAAATTACACAATAAAAAGTGTTGACAAATTAAAAACATAGGTTTAGAATTATAATATTAAAATAGACAATAGTATTTCTATGAGTGTTTCTATAACTATTTTTGGATTAATTTATTGATTTGGAGGAGCTTGTTTTGGCAAACTACATTATTAAAACAGGAAACGAATATACAGAATCATATTACAATAATGACACTGGTTTTGAGGTGGGTTATTACACCGTCAAAGAAATGAAAGCACTTTACCCTGACGGGGGTATCCGTGTAGCAGGTCAGCTTAAATATGGTAAGGACCAGGTAGGCGCAATTTCAGTTGACGGAATTGAAGAGCCCGTTTATAAAGCAACCTCAAGTTCAAGATATAAAACCATTGGTTACATAGAACTTGAATCAGGCTCATTTATTGCAGTCAAGAAAGATAATATTGGAGCAATCATTCTTTGGACTCTGTTAGGTTTACTTCTTCTTGTAGGTTTGGTGCTTGGTACAACATATTTAGTTAAAACAGGTGGTGAGCCTGAAACAACGACTACAACAGCACCATTTATTCTTGATACCAATGCTGAAGAGGGTGAAGGTAAGTTAGAACTTCCTTCAAAGATTGATACATCAAATAAAAATGTAACAATTGTTGGAATTCCTGAAATGAATTTCAAGGCAAATCAGAAAGAGCAGAACGTTATTCTTACAAACCATAAAAAGAATGAAGGCGTATGCTTTATGGAATTCACAATCTATCTTGACAAAAACAGTAACAAGAAGATTGATGATGCGGACGAAATGATTTACAAATCGGGACTTGTTCAACCCGGTTACTCAATTTCAAAGTTCTCAATTACAAGAACACTTGATGTTGGCGAATACGATGCAGTTGTAATGCAACAGCCTTATTCCTTCGACCAACAGAGAACAAAGCTTAACAATATGGTTGTTGCAACTAAGATTATTGTAAGCGAACCTGATGCGGAATAAAAATCCCTATTCATTTTATAGATACCTTTTAAAGAAAGGAAGATGAGAATGAAAAAGAATAATATCACGAAAAAAACTCTTGCGGTTTTCTTAAGTCTTGTAATGATGTTAATGTCAGTACCATTCTCCATAATTGGTACGGCAGCGGGAGCTTACGACCCTGCACCGTATTTTGATACTGCAGCACAGACAGAAGGTGCAGACGCATGGCTTGACGATGAAGGTAATGTTCAGGTAACATTCCCAGCGGCAACAGCTCAGCCAACATATAAAGGTGAGGCTTTGTCGATTGCTTTCTATATTCTTGAGCTTGTTAATATGGGAGCTAATAACGAGGCACATACCAATGTAGTGCTTGACACAATCAAAGTGACGGGGCTTTCTGGTACTTTCCCAGCGGCAGATATTGGTACAATTGACCTTGTAAAGAATCGTTATAGTGTAACAGTTACTGCAGTTGATACAGAAAACTGGTTCTCATTACCTATATACACAACTGTTACTAAAGTTCCTGCGGTAGAAGTTGATGGTAGCCGATTTGAAAACTTCTCAACAAGTGCGACGGCAGTTCGTGAAATTATGACATTCGACCAAAGTGGAACTGATACTGGTGTGGCGACTGGTAATGCACTTAATTATATGGGTGTTGCGGCAGAAGCAGGTACGGAAGACCTTAGTGATAATGTTGGTGACACATCAGCACTTCGTTTTATAATGTATAACCAGCCAAGCGGTGAACAGACTTTTGATACAAGCTTGTCACGTCAAACATGGGACTTCTCAAACGCAACAGAAGTTTGGTTCTGGATGGATTTGTCAAATGTTGAACTTTCAGGAGTTTCTTTTAGACTTCGCGCAAACGAAAAGGTTTGGTATGACTGGGGTTCTGACCAAAGTATGACAGTTACCCAGAAAGACTTTATGGGTGATATAATTTACTCAACAAAAGGTTATAAGGGCACAGACGGATTTGTTTATGTCCAGCGTGATGACGGTGGTTGGGATAAGGAAAATCTTACAAACGGTACGATTGACCTTGCTAATTTCAAGGGTTATGTCCGAGTTCCTATTAAGTTTATCTGTTCAGAAAACGATTCTTACGCACAACTTAAAAATACAGGCTTTAATAATGGTTCAACTGACTTTGCTACAGGTTGGACCAGTGCAACATTAACAAATGGTGACAACCACGCCAACGGTATTCCAATTACAAAAACACTTGTTGATGCGGCTGGTACAAATATTAAAGATGCTCGTCTTATGCAGCATAGAATTGTTGCTACAAAAACTGGTATCGGTGGTATGGGTAACTCAAACTACTGGCACTTTACAAACGGTGCATGGGTTCGTAATCAAACGGAATCCATCACTCGTGGCGAGGATGCAATGATTGCAGCCGGTCTTAGCGAGGCCGAAGCAGTTAATGATGCAGATGAAGGCTACAAGGCAATTGACGACTTGTATTCAGCAGGTTTTGCATTTACAGGTTGCTCAGCAGATAGTCTTGAAAATAGTTTCTTTATTGATAATATTTTCTTCTATGATGAAAATGGCGGTCCTTGGGACGAAAACGCTGTTTCAGGTATGGCATCATCAACAGGTAACTCAATGTCAACTTATTATAATGAAGAGTTGGCAATTGCAAAAATTATCTTTGATGAAATTGATAAATATATTCCTGACCCAGACTGGGCAGATTACCGAGAACTTGAATATGTTCTTGATTTAGTTGCAGAATATGTATCAGTTTATTCTTCTCTTGGCAAGGATACAAAATTCCTTAATCTAACAAGAAGTCCTGATACAACAGGCTTAGCCGGAATGGCAACAACACTTGGTAGAGAAGATACTTGGGAGAGAGCTTGGAAAGCTTGGGAGGCTTGTACAACAGAAGGAACAATTGCTTCAGATGGTACATTCCTTTCAAATGCAAGTAAGAACGACTTGGTTCCTCTCATTGTTAACACAATGGAAAAACTTCCAAAACCAGATGGTATTACATCAGTTAGTGACGCATTAAGAGCAGAAATTGTTAAGTTGTGGCAGGCTTATTCACTTCTTAACTTAGGTCAGCTTGAAATGCTGGGTGATGAAGAAGAAAAAACACTTCTTAAGTATTTTGCTCTTATTGAAAACATTGATGAAACTGACGGTGATAAGTTTGTCGTTGGTCAAAGACTTGCGGATAACCCGTTTATAGTATTCAATGACTTTGAGAATTACGAGCTTGGCGAAAAAGCTTGGAAACTTGAAGACAATAAGGACGCTTATACAACGGGTGTAACAGGTGGAACAAGTAACCTTGCAAACGACTGGCGACATATCAAGAGCCTTGTTACATATACCACAAACGGCAACACAAATATTACCGATAAGGACTATTATGGATATGTAACTACTGACTCAGATAAATCCCAGGAGTCTATGGATGGAAAAGTTCATTATAATGCATCAGAAGCTACAATCACAAATGATGGTTATTTGCATTCAAAGGGTGTAAATCTTTATTCAGACTCATCCTTTACAACATCTGAAAACGATGGTGTTTTCCATACTATTACTGTTACAAAAGACGGTAACCCCATAGGCTCTGACTACAGCAATAATATGAGCGCTGCAAACCTTGGCGGTCTTGCACAGTCTTATTCTGCAGCGACAACTACAAGTGTTCCTCTTGCGTTGATTTTCTATGTTGACTTTACTCAAATTCAGAATTTCTACTTTACGGTTAACGTATTTACAATTGATGAAAATGGAAATCATGTTAAGTGCCGTGTAAATACGGGTCTTAACAATGCTGACCGTAAATACTGGATTCTTGATAATGAAACTGGTGAGTGGGAAATTATTTATACTACAAACCAATGGGTATTCAACTCCGCAGGTAACCAAGAAGAATCAACAAATCAGGGTATCGACTATAACAAAATTGAGGGTTACAGAGGATACTTAATGATTCCGTTGTATCATATCAAACAATACAACAGTGTGGTTGACGAAGATAAACTCGACGAAGAGGCAACCATTCTTAACAATATCTTTGCAATACAGTTCTGTATTGGTGGTGCAAATGCAACCGATATGGATGAAAAGTCAATTGTAATCGATAATGTTGGTTTTACTTATTCTAAAGATTCATATTCAGCCGCTTCAAGCAGAAACGACCCTTCTTATGCAGAGGTGTTCGGTGCAAAATCACTTCCTGCTTCAAACTTTGAAGCAGCAGTTGCTGCAATTGACCCATACGATGAAACTACAATTTCTGCAGCAACTCAAGACGCACAAAAAATATACGCTACTCTTCCTGATTATCAAAAACAGGTTGTAGCAGAATCTTATAAAAAGCTTCAGCTTTATATCACTTATGTAAATAATCCTGCAAACATTCCTCAGCCAACTACTTCGGCGGCTGATTTGCAGACGTGGATTACAAATAATCTTACTGCAGATGCAACAGGAGCTTCGGTAACAGGTGACAAAGACCTTGTTTATCCTGGATTTACAAGTGGTGAAGTTAATTATTCAACTTACGGGCTTACTACTGAACTTGCGACACAATTAAGTGATTTCTATACAAATTCATATGTATATTACACTAAAGCGGAAAAACAGGCGGTTAATGATGCAGGCTTCCTCAATGCGTACAATGCGGCAATGAGATGTTTGGGAAGTCTTGAATCGATTAAGAGCGAAGCTGGTAGTTACGGTAGTGCTTCAGCGGGTGTTGCAGGTAGCGGATTCCTTGGTGAACTTTCCACGAACCTTTACGAACGAAAATTTGATGCTGACGGTAACTTTGTTGGTAACTTTGTTAGCATTGCGGGTAGAGATACTGTGGAAACCTTTAAGGAAGATAAATATGATGTTTTGCAGTATTATACAAAGACTACTATAGATGATGGTAGTTATAATGCAAACGTTCAAAACATTTCCCGTGGTTTTACATATTTCTTGAGTAATACCCGAAGCTTTACTATTGATGGTGAAGAAATTAATGGTGGTATCATCAATTTGCGAGATAAATTGCAGATAGTTTATGATATTGCAAGCGAACACATACAAAACAGAGTTCGTTTTTCAGCTGATGAACTTCAATATGTTAAGGATATTCTTGAAGAATACAATGCTCTTCTTCCTGCATATTACAATGTTGAAGAATTGTATGAGCTTGAACAGGACATCATTGGGTTGTTTTCAGTTGCAGATGTAGCAGTTATGGATGCGGCAACTGATGGTGCAAATGTTACAACGGTTGAACTCAACAATAACGACGAGGCTTCAATGAAGCAGACAGTTTATGTTGATTTACCTTACATTGCGGCATTGCTTGACACAACAGTAACACTTCAGGCAGTATCGACCCTTGAATTAGAACTCAAAGAAGGAGTGGGAACGGCTGGCTTTGACTCTTTCACAGCGGGTAGCATTACAGCAGATGTTCCGTTGACATTGGGCACATATGATAACTTGTATCCCGATGAAACATTCTCAAGAATCCCGATTGAGATTGCGGTTGACCCCACATTAGCAGCCCAGGTTCCATTTGGTGCTCTTTATGAGGGTAAAATAACATTCAATGTTTATGAAACAGCAGATATTGACGCAGGCTTGACGGGTGATGACCTTGTTCCGATTGCAACATTTGAAATTCCGGTTGCATTCAATTCAACAAATGGTCCCGAGCCTATTGAATATACTGTTGAAATCCCCGCAGAGATTACAGTTGACTGGGATGATACATCTACAATAACAGATGTGACATATAAGATTGTGAATGCAAATCTTGAAGATGGTACACTTATAGTAAGTATGGCGGACTCAAATGAAGATGGCGACAATGTAAACAATCTTAAATCAACTGCTGTTAACTCAACGGGAAATGCAGAGTATCTTAAATATACAGCAAACTTCCCAACGGGTGAATATACAGGCAAAATTACAACGGAAACAACTCCAGACCCAATTCCAAGTATTACAATTAAGGATACATTCTGGAACTCAGCTCCCGTTGGCGAATACAAAACTACATTAACTTATACTGTCGTTTACGATGACGGCGACAGTACAACATAAGGGAGGAGATGATGTTTTATATGAAAAAAGCTTTATCCGCAGGTCTCGCACTCGTTATGCTCTTGCTTTGCGTAATTCCAACAATTGCGTTGGAACAATCAATGGAAATTTCAACCAAAGCAGACGTTGAGTACTTACTCTCTTTTCCCGCGGATGTGGAAATCCCTTGGATGACAGATTCTATGGGAATTGGCGAGGTAAAAGCAGTTAAAATGCTAATTGAACCTGCAAAAACAGTCAAAGTTTCGGTTACATCCGAAAATGACTACAAGCTTGTAAATGCAAGCGATTCTCGAAGAACCATTGCATATGCTCTTGAAGGCCAAGAAAACATCGCCTTCTTACCTGGCGATTACGGTAAAGCATTTCCGCTTGCCGTAAGCGTTACAGAAGCACAGTGGTTACAAGCGGCATCAGGCAGACATAGTGATATTCTTACTTTCACTATTGAATACACCGACGCTGTTTAAAATAGTTAAATTAATAACTTATTATAAAGGAGAAAAAAGTTATGAAAAAAGTAATTTCAATCGCACTTGCACTCGTTATGATGCTTGCTATCTGTGTTCCTGCATTCGCAGCTGACCTTACACAGAAACCATCAGAAGCTAGTGACATTATCATTAGCACAGACACAAAAGACATTAATGGTAACGACGCAGAACAATATATCGTTACAATTCCAGCAGATACAGTTATTCCTTGGGGCGAAGCTGAAACAGATGTTTCTTACTCAATTGAAGCTCACCTTACAAGAAACAACAGAGTTAATGTTACAGTTGCTGGTAATGGCGCTATGGCAACTGCTGACGGTGCTTATTCTCTCGCTTATACACTTGATGGTGGTGTTGATTATACAACAGCTACTGCTAACGTTTATCCTGCAGCAGATGTAGAACTCAAAGTTCTTGTTTCTGCAGATGCTTGGAACTATGCAGTTGTTGAAGAGTATAAAGATACACTTACTTATACATCATCAATTGTTGCAGCATAATTTAAGTAATTTAACATCTTTACAAAGGAGATAAATATTATGAAAAAGATTTTAGCATTAGTAATGGCTATCGTAATGATGATGGCAATCGCAGTTCCTGCATTCGCAGGTGACCTTAGTGTTAAAGACACAGATTCAGGTGACGTTATTATCACAACAAAAACTGAAAGAGCAGACGGTACAGATGGTGACTGGTATTTAGTTACTATTCCTGCTGACACAACAATCGCTTGGGGCGAAACAAAAACAGAACTTAAATATTCTGTTGAAACACATCTTCTCTATAGCAAAACTCTTGATGTTGATGTAACAAGTGCTGACTACATCATGACATATGAAGCTGAACCCGGTGTTAATCTTGACCTTGCTTTTGCTCTTACAGGTGATACAGATATGAACTTTGCAACAGTTACATATCCCGCAGTTGAAAAGGCAGTTTCTGTTGATATCACAGAAGACGCTTGGAACAATGCAGTTGTTGGTGCATACGCAGATACACTTACATTCACAGCAGCTATCGTTTAATTTGATTTAAATCAAAGGAGATAAATATTATGAAAAAGATTTTAGCATTAGTAATGGCTATCGTAATGATGATGGCAATCGCAGTTCCTGCATTCGCAGCAGAACTTAATGTTACAGCAAACTCAGGTGACGCAACAGTTTTGACAGACACATCAAGTATTGTTGGCGATGGTACATACACAGTTACATACCCAGCAACAATGGCTCTTACATGGGGCGATGAATCAACAGCTTTCCAGTATTCAGTTACATCACAGCTTAAGACTGGCAAATGCGTTAAAGTTGATATTATTGATAAAAATTCAGACGGTTTAATAATGGTTAATGCAGACGGTGCAGAACTTAAATACAGTCTCTCTGGCTCATTAGGAATAAAGACAACAAAACCTGTTGTTACAGCAGCTGAAGCAACTTATGACTTTAATGTTGATGTTCTTAAGGCAGATTGGGATGCAGCAGCATTCGACACATATCAGGATACACTTACATTCGCATCAGAAGTAGCAGACCTTTAATTAAATGATTTTTATTAAGGAGAAAATATTATGAAAAAGATTTTAGCATTAGTAATGGCTATCGTAATGATGATGGCAATCGCAGTTCCTGCATTCGCAGGTGAAATCAGCAATACAGCACCTGATGCAGGTGAATCACTTGTTAAAACAGATACATCAGCAGTTGGCGCAGGTTCATACACAGTTACTTATCCTGCAGAAATCGTTATCCCTTGGGATGCTCCAACTTATGATGCAACATACACAGTTGACACACAGCTTGCAGTTGGCAAGAAAATCAATGTTTCTGTTGCTGATAAGACAACAGGTACTCTTACAGGCACAATGACAGCAACAGGTACAACTGACACTCTTGAATATACACTTTCAGGTGCAGTTGCAACAGAATATGACGAAGTTTCAAATGCTACAGAAACAATCACTTTCACAGTTGCTGACTGGGAAAAGACAATTGCAGAATATTCAAACTATATTACATTTACAGTTGTTCTTGGCGACAAATAATGTAAAGGTTTATTAAGGAGAAAATATTATGAAAAAGATTATTGCTTTAGTAATGGCTGTTGTAATGATGATGGCTATTGCAGTTCCTGCATTCGCAGCTGACATTACAAAAGATACTGCTCAGGCAGGTCAGGCTACAGTTGCAACTACAACAGATAGTACAGACGCTACATACACAGTTACATACCCTGCATCAACATCAATCGCTTGGGGCGATACAGAAGCAAAGAACGTAAACTACACAGTTACTTCACAGCTTCCTATCGGTGCAACACTTAAAGTTTCAGTTGCTGCTGACAATGGCGGTGTAATGACAAGTACAAATGCTCCTGATTATGAGCTCGTTTACACACTTGCAGGTGGTGCAGAAGAAACTTTTGCAGAAATCAACAACAGTGTTGCTCCTGCAACAGCAGTTGAAGTTTCTATCGCAGACTTCTCACAGGCAGTTCCTGATGTTTACACAGGTACACTTACTTATACAGTAGTTTACACAGCTGCTTAAGTTTAATCCTAATTGATAAAAGGAGAAAATATTATGAAAAAGATTTTAGCATTAGTAATGGCTATCGTAATGATGATGGCAATCGCAGTTCCTGCATTCGCAGCAACACTTAATGACGCAGCAAAAGCAGGCGACACAACAGTTATCGTTGATGGTACAACAGGTATCGGCGATGGTACTTGGTCAGTTTCAATTCCTGCAACAGTTAACCTTACATGGGGAAATAACGGTTCAGATGAATATTCAATCACAAGTCAGCTTGCTACAGGCAAGAGAGTTAAAGTTACACTTGCAAAGTCTGTTGATTTGACAAGCGCAGCAAATGAAGTTATTCCTTTCGAAGCAACAGATGCAACAGATGGCATTTCAGATGACGAAGTTGTAACAGACGAAGCTCATGCATTTAATATTACAGTTGATGCAGCTGAATGGTTGGATGTTCCTTATGATGTTTACGAAGGACAGATTTCTTTCACAGCAGAAGTAGTTAACGCTTAATTGATTTTTAAAAATGAGGGCTTAATATGAAAAAAGTACTTTCATTGGCTCTTGCTCTTGTTATGATGTTTGCAGTTTGCATCCCTGTATTTGCTATAGACTTGAATGCAGGGTCAAACACAGGCAAAACGGATGTTCTTGTTGACGGAATACGCGATATGGGTGAAGGCTCATATACAGTCACAATCCCTGCAACAGTTGATATTTATTGGGGTGACACATCAACAGATGTTGAATACTCCATATTCTGTCAGCTTCAGACAGGTAAAAAGGTTGCAGTTTCCGTTACAACGGCTGATGCTTACACAATGGAAAATAATGCAAAAACTGCAAAACTTAAATATAGTTTAAGTGATACAACATATACCACAACAAAATCGGTTATTCTTGCTTCTGCTCCTGAAAAATCTAAAGTGAAAGTTCTTATTACTGAGGATGAATGGAACAAGGCTTCAATCGATAACTATCGTGGTACATTAACATTCACAGCAGGGCTAACAACATAAATGAAAATTAGGAGATAAATATTATGAAAAAGATTTTAGCATTAGTAATGGCTATCGTAATGATGATGGCAATCGCAGTTCCTGCATTCGCAGCAGTTGAAGGCGGCGCAAACGCAGGTAATGATACAATTATCAACACAAAGACAGTAAAAGAAGACGGCTCAGACCCAACTTGGTACACAGTTACAATTCCTGCATCTCAGGAAATCTACTGGGAAGCAACAGAGACAGCTATTGAATACACAATCAACAGCCAGCTTGCAACAGGCAATTTTGTTAAGGTTTCTGTAAAAGATGCTGATGATGCTTACCTTATGACAAAAGACGGTTCAACAGCTACTCTTTCTTATGGAATTAAAGATGCTGAATATACAGCAACAGCTGAAGTTGTAGTTGACGAAGTTGATACAGTTACTATCGACACAACAAATGCAGCTTGGACAACAGTTCCTGTTGATGCTTACACTGATACTCTTACATTCACATCAGAAATCGTTTAATTAAGGTTTTGTACTCCATTAAAGGAGAGTAATTATTATGAAAAAGATTATTGCATTAGTAATGGCTATCGTAATGATGATGGCTATTGCAGTTCCTGCATTCGCAACAGATATTACAAAAGATACAGCGCAGACTGCTTCTGCTGATGTTGTAACTACTTATGACGAGACAACAGACTGGTCATATACAGTTACAATTCCTGCAGGTGTTACTGTTGATTGGAATGACACAGCTGCACAGGCTATGACATATAAGGTTGAGTCACAGCTTCTTATCGGTGCATCTCTCAAGATTTCAGCAGTTGCTGACAATAGCGGTTTAATGACAGCTACAGGCACAACTGATACACTTACATTCACAGTTGCAGGTGGCGACGAAGTTGAATTTGGTGAAGTTAATGCTGCGGGTACAACAGCTCCTGGTGTGGTTGATGGTACAAACGTATCAGTTACAATTGCTGACTTCTCAGGCAAAGCTGTTGGTGATTATGCAGGCACACTTACATACACAGTTGAATATGTAGCTCCTGCTACAGTATAATCGACCTCCGTGTTGATTAGTTTTTAAAATTTTTCAAGGAGGTGGATTTCATTGAAAAAAGTATTGAGCATTGTTGTTGCAATTGTAATGATTTTAGCAATGTCCATTCCTGGCTTTGCAACTCATATCGGTACAGTCGTACCATTTGAGCATAACGTAACAATCAATTACAATGACGGTGGTTTTGTTCTTGTCAACGGCAAAATTTGCGCTGACGGAACACAATTTAAGATTGACAGATTTAGTGAAATCGACCTTGGCGTCTTTACAGAAAATGGATATCATTTAGAGTCCATTACTGTAAATGGTGTTGATGTTACAGATGAATATGTCAACGGAAATCTTAAAATCAGTGATATTGTTACTGATACTTATGTTAATGTAACTTTTGAAAAATGTTCTGACGACCCAAACGACCAGTGTCAAAAGACTGATATGGAAGGTACAGTCTACTTGGGTGACAAAGAACTTAAAGATGCTACCCTGAGCTTCGATTTCGGTGATGCAACTGTTACTACCGATAATGATGGTCGATATAAGGTTGATGATATTTCTGAGGGTAAGCATTTTGTTACAATAGCAAAAGATGACAAAGTTCTCGCAAATACATCTTTTGTAGTTGAGTTTACAGATGAAGTTGACGAAGTTACTCTTACGGAAGCATCTGATGGTGTACAGGTAGTTCTTGTTCCTGAAGGAACAAAGGTTATCTATTTGGATTTTCATATTGTCGATAATGACGGTAACGGAATTCCAGACCAGGACCCAGACAAAACTGACCCTGGTGACCCAGATAAGCCCGGTGATGTTGACCCTGACGGCGACAATGATGATATAATTCCTGACCCCGATGACGATGGTGACGGAATTCCTGATAAAGACGATCCAGACCATCCAAATCGTGATACGGACGGGGATGGTGTTCCAGATGTTATTGACCCCGATGACGATAACGATGGTATCCCAGATGATACGGATGATGACGACGATAACGACGGAATTCCTGATAAAGATGACCCCGACCACCCTGACCGAGATACAGATGGCGACGGAACTCCTGACAGGGAAGATGACGACGATGATAACGACGGTATTCCCGATGACAAGGATGACGACGATGATGGTGACGGAATTCCTGACGACAAAGACCCTGAGCATCCCGACCGAGATACAGATGGTGACGGAATCCCTGACAGCAAGGACGATGATGATGATAATGATGGTCTTCCCGACGGGAACGACGATATTATAGTTCCTGATGATGACAAGGATGATGACGGAATCACTGATGATAAGGATGACGACGATGACGGCGACGGAATCCCTGACAACAAAGACCCCGACCATCCTGATTGTGATACAGATGGTGACGGTGACCCCGATGTGACCGACCCTGATGATGACAATGACGGAATTCCTGATGCAGAAGACCCCGACAAAGATGGCGACGGACATCTCGACGATTATGACGGCGGCGACAAAGATAAGGACGATGACGGTATTATAATTGCAATTGGCGGACCAAAAAAGGATGTGCCGATTATACCTAACCCCGATACTCTTGCAGATTGGTTCTTTAATCCTGTTACATTAGGTTCAATAATGGTTCTTAGCTTATGCTTATTCATTATTATTCTCTTTAAACGTAAGAAGGATGATGAAGAAGAGGAACAGCCCGCGGTTTAAATCTTTATAATCCT
>Ga0233373_1000009_pt1 | contig 32971 bp, 24 predicted proteins | sample ElkDunMinimDraft_5_FD_180685 | JGI IMG/M metagenome (GOLD analysis project Ga0233373, IMG submission 180685) | Fecal eukaryotic communites from dung pellets of Tule Elk in California, USA - Elk Dung E0 | ecosystem: Host-associated > Mammals > Digestive system > Large intestine > Fecal | place...
TAAGATGCACGTCAAAGGGGACGTTTGTTGCCTTTTTGATGCATTTAACTACGGGAGCACCGAGAGTGATGTTTGGTACAAAATGACCGTCCATAACATCAATGTGCATATAGTCAGCACCACAATGCTCCATATCCTTTAATTCTTGTGCGATTTTACCGTAATCGCATGAAAGGATTGATGGTGAAATTTTCATCATAATCAAAACCCCCGAAAAAGAAAATATTATCAAGTTATTTTACCATACTTTGAAGGAAAATACAATATTATAATTAAGTGCAAAATTGATGGACAACATTGATTATTGCAAAAAGGAATATATTGTTTTATAATACTCTCAATTAAAATTCTAATAATTTTTAGAGGTTATTATGAACAGTGCAAACAAATCAAAATTAAGCCTTATTCTCTCAATGTTCATATTTGGTACAATTGGTATTTTTCGTCGGTACATACCATTGCCCTCAAGTATTCTTGCAATGACACGTGGGTTTATTGGTGTTATATTTTTGCTGATTTTTATGGCAATAAAGAAAGAAAAATTCGGATTGAAAGAAATCAAGGACAAACTTTTCATTCTTTGTTTTTCAGGTGCATTGATAGGCTTTAACTGGATTTTACTTTTTGAAGCATATAACTACACAACTGTTGCCACTGCCACACTTTGTTATTATATGGCTCCAGTATTCGTTATTATGGCATCACCAATTTTATTCAAAGAAAAGCTTACACTCAAAAAACTATTCTGTGTTATTGTTGCTCTTGCGGGTATGGTGCTTGTTTCGGGAGTAATTGAAACAGGCTTTTCGGGAATAGGTGAACTTAAAGGTGTACTTTTAGGACTTGGCGCGGCGGTACTTTATGCAAGTGTAGTGCTTATGAATAAAAAAACGGCTGGTCTGTCGGCTTACTCAAAAACCGCAATTCAGCTTGGTAGTGCAGCGATAGTTTTATTGCCATACACAATATTTACAGAAGATTTTTCAAAACTTGAGTTTGTGCCATTGACCATAATTATGTTGATTGTTGTAGGTGTTGTACATACGGGTGTGACATATGCATTGTATTTCGGCTCAATGGATAACTTAAAAGCACAGACTGTTGCGATTTTCAGTTATATAGACCCTGTTGTTGCAATAATACTTTCGGCGATTATTCTCGATGAAAAAATGAGTGTTTTGGGAATAATCGGTGCAGTGCTTGTGCTTGGGTCAACTCTCGTAAGTGAATTACCGAGCAAGAAAAAATAATTACGGATGAAAAAAGACGGCATCGCCGTCTTTTTTATTTCATATATTCGCTTTTCACTTCTTTCATAACTGTTGAGGCAATTGGTACGGCATTTTTAATTGCCGATGTGGCATCCTCAACAACTACGATAATCGCAAAGGGCATTTCTTCGAGTTGCGAATATCCTACAAAAAGTGCATTAGGGTTAATGTCATCATTATTACTGATTTCAGCAGTACCCGTTTTACCGCACATTTCCATATTTGAGAATCGATAATCTCCATATTCGTTTTTAACATTTGAACGAAGCAAAGAATTGAGTGTCTGAGCGGTGGTGGTCGAAAAATATTCGCCCAGAGTTTCTGCTTCTGCGGTGAATATTTTCTCGCCGTTTGGGTTAATTATTTCTTCAACAAGGTAGGGTTTTACTGCCACACCGCCATTTGCGATTGCTGAAATTGATGTGAGCATCTGACAAGGATTGATGAGAGTGGTGTATTGACCAATACCCGCCCAACCAATGTCCAAATCCGTTGATGATAAAAGGTCGAGCCTACTTGTTGCAAGGTTGATTTTACCGCTGACGGTCATTCTTGTGTTAGAGTTGAAGCCTAATCGCTCTGCGGTGACGGTGAGATTTTCTGCACCTAATTCTTGTGCGATAAGAGCGAAAGCCACATTACAAGATTTGTTTAGTGCTTTTTCAAAACTTATTTTACCGTGAGTGCCGTTGCATATTACATAACCTTCGCCAATTTGTACTTTTCCTTTGCACTCAAAGATGCGGTCATGAATATCGGGAATATTCTCAATTGCACAAGCGGCAGTAATCACCTTAAAGGTTGAGCCGGGAGTGTAAAGTCCCGAGAAAAATCTGTTCATATATATTCCGTCATATTTCCCGCTGGCATCACTGTTGATGTCGGCGGGTTTATTGAGAATATCGTAAGCGGGATTTGAAACAATACAGATTATTTCACCCGTTTTGTAATTCATTACTGCAACCGTACCTTTTTTCGATCCCAATGCCTTATATGCAGTTTCACAGATTTTTGCATTTAGAGTGAGAGTCAAATCGTTACCCTTGCCATATCTTTTTAAATTGTAGACACCATCCGTGAGAGTATAACCTGTTAGTTCATCTTTGAATGAAGTTTGAAGTCCGTTTGCAATAAATCCTGCAGAATCACCCACGGTATGAAGTGTTGCCATCCTTATATATTTGTTTTTATTGTAAACTCGTTTTCCGTTTTCAGAAGATGCGAGAACAACTCCGTTCACATCTTTTATATCACCTGCAGTTGCGAGAGTGCCTTCAGAATAAAGGTGCTTGTTGGCACGATTCATTGCCCATTCGTCCGCATTTGAAATAAGGTTGAAATATAAAAGTCCCATTCCCGCGAGGAATAAAAGAATAACTGCATAAAGAGTCAGCGCTCTGCGTGAAATAGATTTCATTGACGAACACCCCCATATCTGTAAGTGCCACGGTCAACGGCTTTAATGAATGCTATGAGCAACCAACAAGAAATTATACTTGAACCGCCACGGCTTATAAATGGCAGAGTTACACCTGTCATAGGTAAAAGGTCGTTTACACCGAATACATTTAGTGCTGCTTGAAAAAGTAAGAGGGAAGCCGCCGCACAAGATGCTATTGCGTAATATGATGAACGAGCATATTTAGAATGGCGAATTGAATAGATAAGCAACGCAACGTAAGAAAGAAGAATTGCTCCTGCCATTATCATACCGAATTCTTCACAGACAACACCAAAAACAAGGTCTTCGGTGGCGGCAAAAATATCACGAAGTTCACCATTGCCAAGTCCAACACCGAAAAGTCCGCCACTTGCAGAATAAATCATTGTTCTTGTCTGTTGATAACCCGACGAATCAAAATATTCCCACACGTGACCATATGACGCAAATCGGTTAGCAACATAGGGCTTGAATAAAAGAATTAGAAGTCCGCCCATTAGTGCAACGGTGCATACAAGAAGAAGTGTTCTTATATCGCCCGAACGCATAAATGAAATTACAACAAATGTGAAGAAAAATATGAGCGCTGTGCCAAAATCATACATCAAGAAAAGACAACCCACGCAGGTGAATGCAAAGAGGATGTATTTTGTCAAGCTCTTATTTGATTGAAGCTTTTCAAGTGTTGCCGCACCCACAAAAATAAAAATTGCTTTTACAATTTCAGAGGGTTGAATTGAAATTCCACCAATATAAATCCAGTTTTTTGCACCATTAGTGAATCGTGCGAAAACAAGAGTGAAAGCTAAAAGACCTACCGCTATCACGGCGGCGGGAATGCGCAGAACAGTAACTCTTTTAAGGTCACGTAAAATCCACTGAAGAATGACAAATCCCGCAATACCGATAAGAACGGCAATAAGTTGTTTTATTGCCTTGTCGGGATAAACACTTGCAGTTATCGATAAGCCGATGGATGTAAGCATAAATGCTATTAGTTCAACTTCAAAGCTTGTTCGTTTTAAAACAAGTCTTGTACCGATAAAATAAATGTATTCAACAAGAATGTAAATTCCAAAGGTGAGAATTATGCCTGATTTGTGTTCATCAGCAGACTTTGAAATAAGCGTAAAAAGACAGATAAGCTGAAAAATTGTAATAACAAAAAGCATTAAAACGAGATTTACATTTTTTGTTTTCTTAAGCATAACATCACCTACTTTCTTTAAAATTATATAAGAATTTTGTTAATCTTCTTCGTATAAAAAGGCAAAATCACCCATTTTTATAACATCACCGTCATTAAGAACTGTAATACTTTCTATCGGCTCACCGTTTACGGTAGTATGAACAACACTACCAAAGTTTTTAATACACCATTTGCCTTTGTAAAATAAAACTTCTGCCTGCTTTCTTGAAATATAAGGAGCAGAGATTTCAATATTACTACCAACTTCTCTGCCGATAGTGATATAATCACCATCAAGCATAAATTCAACACCGTCAACAATATTCACAAGTCGTGGTCTTAATATTTTTTTCTCTTTTTTATGTGAAATATCATTGTCTGCTTCGCTGCCCATATGAAATTTCATAATTGCCGTTCCAAAAGCAATAACATCACCATCATTAAGCTTGGCACTTTTCTCAATTTTCTCACCGTTTATATGAACTCCCGTTTTTGATTCAGTATCAAAAACATAAAAACCGTCTTTACGAAGAGCCACAACTGCGTGAGAACGGGAAACAGTGGAGTTCGTAAATACCACATCGCAAGATTTGCTTCTGCCAACAGAGGTTTCGTAGCAAGTTATGGGATGTTGCTCATCATTTGCCATATTCACTAGCACGGCATAAACCTTTTTCGTGGGGCGCAGACGGATAAGTGACCAAACACAGTTCACAATAACTGCAATAGCAAGAATACAGAGAATGTATCTCATAATATATTCAAAATTTTCCATAACTGCACCTCCTAAGAATAATATATTACATATTTAGGATAACTTTTAAAAATATTGTTGTCAATTAAATTGAGTATAATGTAATTATTTTTTAATATTTGTGTAATAAAGATTACAGTTTTATTGACACAAGTTTTTTAAATAAGTATAATAAAGTATTAATAAAATTGTGGAAGAAAAGTGATTTTGTATGGATGTAAAAAAATCAAATAAACCCAGAATGAACAAAAAACTTATAATTGGAGTATTATCTGTTTTTCTTATTGCAGTAATGTTTGTTGTAGGAATCAGTATAATGCAGAATGTGGGTAAGGATGTACCTGTTTACGGAACGATTGCAAATGAACAGGAAAGCACATCGTCAACAACGACCTCAACTACCACAGAGGTAAGTGAGACAACAACGGAATCTACCACTGAGTCCCCTTCAACAACGGAGAGCACCACTAAAAAACAGGAAACAACCACAAAAGCGAATAAGGTTGAGCCAGTAATACGTGTACCTGCTGAGGGGGCTACAAAGGTTGCAACTGCTTCAATGGGTGTGACGGGCGATATTTTAATTCACAAAGATGTTCTTAATGCGGCAAAAAAATCTGACGGTACATATGATTTTAATGATGCATTCACAAAGATTTCACCATATTACAAGAAATACAACAAGATGATTGCAAATCTTGAGGTAACTTTGGGTGGTGCGGAAAAAGGTTATTCAAGTTATCCAATGTTCAATACTCCCGACTCAATTGTTACAGCACTTAAAAATTCAGGTGTTGATATGGTATTGACTGCCAATAATCATACATATGACACAAGTCTTTCAGGAATGAAACGAACAATAAATGTTGTAAATGATATGGGGCTTCAATATACTGGCACTCGTCTTACTGATTCTGACCCTCGTTTTCTTGTGAATAACGTGAATGGTGTGAAAATCGGTATGATGTGCTACACTTATGAAACCCAAAGTTCAACTGCAGGACGCAAAGCTCTTAACGGAATTTTATTGAGTGCAGAGGCTGGCCCACTTGTAAATAGTTTTAATTACAGTAAACTCAATGAGTTTTATTCGGATGCAGAAAAAAGTATTGCTCAGATGAAAAAACAGGGCGCAGATGCCATTGTTTTCTTTATGCATTGGGGCAACGAATATCAGACCTATACAAACAGTTATCAACAGAAAATGGCACAGAAACTTTGCGAATTGGGTGTTGACGTAATTGTGGGCGGTCATCCTCACGTAATTCAACCATTTGACACTCTCGTTTCTTCAACGGGACACGAAACAATTTGTATTTATTCAATAGGTAATGCGCTTTCAAATCAGCGAAGAACACTTATAAGCTCCGCACCTAACGGTCATACTGAAGACGGAATGGTTTTCTCGGTTTCATTTGAAAAGTACAGTGATGGTACAGTTATTATCTCTGATGTAAATATTCTTCCCACATGGGTTGACTTGAAAACAGTGAATGGCAAAAAAGTTTACGATATTATTCCCCTTGATGTATCAATCGGTGATTGGTCAAAGCTGGGACTCAGCAGTGTTGCAAATGGTAAGGCATCATACAACCGCACAATGAAAATTGTGGGGGAGGGGCTTAATGAATACCGCACATCCCACGGTATGTCAGCGGTAAAAACATCTATATAATTTCAAGCAGGTGAAGTTATGGGGTTTATTCCCTTTAATTCAAGAGATTCATTTTTTAAGAATAAATTTGGTAGCATTTCAGCGGGTGAAGAAATAAATCTTCGCCTTTGTTTGCCACGTTCTTTTTGTTGTAGTGGTGCAGTTTTGATGCTTCGTCGTGATGATGGTAGCTTTGAAGAAAGGGCAATGTACTGGTCAAATATGGCGGGTGAAGACTGCGAAATTTGGGAAATTAACACCAAAATTGACCGCGAGGGACTTTACTGGTATCATTTTGATTATTTTTCATCTTACGGCAGAAGTTCAGTTTTTGAAATAGCCGACGGCGTGGGCGGATTTTCAAGTTTTTACGGTGCAAAAAAAGACTGGCAATTAACAGTCACCGAAAAAGATTTTATAACACCCGATTGGCTTAAGGGCGGTATTATTTATCAAATTTTTCCCGACCGTTTTTATAATTCAGGAACAAAAAAAGAAAATGTACCCGTTGACCGTATAATGCGTGACGATTGGGGTGCAGAACCCAAATGGAGACCAACTCAAGAGGGTAAAGTACTTAACAATGACTTTTTTGGCGGAGACCTTAAGGGAATTGAAGAAAAATTGCCATATCTTGAAAGCCTTGGTGTGAATTGTATTTATCTCAACCCGATTTTTGAGGCTCATTCAAATCATCGTTATGATACGGCTGATTATAATAAAATAGATTCTGTACTCGGCACTGAAGAAGATTTCAAATCTCTTTGCGAAACTGCGAAAAAAATGGGGATACACATAATTCTTGACGGTGTATTTTCTCATACGGGTGCAGATAGTGTTTATTTCAATAAAAACGGCAGATACAAAACATTGGGCGCTTATAACTCAAAAGAAAGCCCATATTACAGTTGGTACAAGTTTACCAATTACCCCGAGAAATATCAGAGTTGGTGGGGGTTTGTAACTTTACCCGAGGTTGTTGAAGAAAGTGAAGATTATCGCAATTTCATCAATGGCGAGGGCGGTATAATTGAAAAATGGCTCAAAGCGGGGGCGGATGGTTTTCGTCTTGACGTTGCCGATGAATTACCCGACATATTCATTGATGAGTTACGAGCAAGACTCAAAAAAACTAAGCCCCAGGCATTGCTTATGGGCGAGGTGTGGGAAGATGCTACAACAAAGCACAGTTACGGCGCGCGCAGACGATATCTTTTGGGTAGTCAGTTCGATTCAGTTATGAATTATCCATTTGCAAATGCAATTATTGATTTTTGTCGTAATGGTAAAGCCGAGAGTTTTATGTCATCGATTATGACAATTGTTGAGAACTATCCGAAAGAGTGTCTTGATGTTATGATGAATCATATAGGCACTCACGACACAGAACGTGCAATTACAAAAATCACGGGTGAAAGTTGTGAATATCGAGACCGTGAATGGCAGTCTTGTCATAGCCTTGGTGATAAATACGAAAAGGGTGTACGTCTTCTTAAGTGTGCAGCGGTAATGCAATATACCTTACCCGGTGTCCCCTCAATTTATTACGGTGATGAGGCGGGAATGGAAGGCTATAAAGACCCGTTTAATCGAGGTTGCTACCCATGGGGGAATGAAAACCAAGAGCTTCTTGATTTTTACAAGCAATTAGGAAGAATAAGAAACGAAAACTCCGTTTTCAGAAAAGGCGGATTTTACCCCGTTTCATCAATACTTGGTTGCGTTGCATATCGTAGAGCGGACGAAAATGGTGACATAATGGTGATTGTTAATCGTAATGAACACCCCATAACATATCGTCTGCCCAATTTTTATAGTAATGCAAAAACTATTATGAATGGTATGGTAGAAAATGGCGAAATATATATTGACGGTTGTTCTTTTACCATACTTACAAATTCCTTGTAAAATTTGTTTGTTTGTGATATTATCTTAGCGAAATAAATTATTGGTGAAAATTATGAATTATTCCTTTGGTTACTTACCAAAATCGCATAAAATACTTTGGCTTATTTTACGAATCGTAATTTTAGGCTGGGGTATCTATGGCCTTTTTCACGGTTCGGTTGTGGAATTTTTAGAGGCAATTTTTGCAATAATTTTTACTCATTTGTGGGATTTCTTCCAGATTTTTGGCGGTAAGTCATTCATTATTGAGGTTGATTATACATCACAGACGATGCTTAATCTTTTCATTTTTATTGCGGTGTGCATTGGTACAACACTAAATAATCGTACAACCTTTGAACATTTTGATGTGGTAACCCATTTTGCGTCAGGTGTACTTGCAACTTGGTTTGGATATGATTTTGCCAATATTGTTTATCGTAAACGTGGCGGTAATTTAGGCCCTGCAATGTCATCACTTTTCTCACTTGCTTTTTCATTGAGTATTGCTGTGGGTTGGGAAATTTATGAATTTTCAATGGACAAGATTTATGATATGACGCTTCAAAGGGGCAATACTGACACAATGGTAGATTTTATCTGTTGCGGTGCAGGGTCGATACTTGGAATGCTTTTAATTGCATTTTTACGTAATGGCATTATCGGTAAAGATAAAGAAAAGGTAAAAGAGCAAAGAAAACTCGAAAAAGAAAAAAATATTCTCAAAGAAAAATTATATCAAGAGTATATAAAAGACAAGGGGGAAGAAAATGTATGAAAAAAATAATTTCCCTGTTACTTTGTGTTGCAATAGTTTTGAGCTTTGCCTCTTGCACAATTTCAAAAGTTAAAGTCAACGGAGTAAAGGTTGACAACGAGATATATAAATATTATGAAAACACACTCCCCAAAGATGACAATGGTGAAGTAAGTGAAGATGCTGTTCAAAAAGCAATAGAGAGATATGTTGCAATAAATTCTGAATTTGCAAATAAAAAACTTAAATTGTCATATAATCAAAAATCCACTCTTTCGACAACTGTTAATAATTTGTGGCATATGTATGGTAATTACTATAATGAGATTGGTGTGTCAAAGCAGACAATTTATAAAATTGAGTCTTCAAAAGAATATAAAAACACATTGATGACCGAATATTATGGCGAAAATGGTGAAGCCCCATTGAGTGAAGATTCAGTTAAAGAATTTTTTAAAGGTAATTATGCGGGAATCCGTTTTGTGACAGGTTATCTTTTCAATATTGATGAAAATAGTGCAACAGTACCAATGACCGATGAACAGAAAAGTAATATGGTGAACACATATACATCGGTTGCAACAATGGTAAATGAGGGCACGGCAATTGAAGAGGCAGTGGGCTCACTCGGTGAAAATATTGAGGTACATAATACGGTTGTGAATGCTTTTTCAAATTCAACATTCCCTGAAGGCTTTTGGGAAAAAGTGAATGAAATCGAAGAGGGTAAAGCAACAGCAATCAGCCTTGGGGACTATGTATTCCTTGTGCAAAGAGTTGATGTTTTCAGCGAGGAATATGGCTATTACACCTCATATCGTACCGATTGCCTTGAAAAAATGAAAGGCGAAGAATTTTCTGCAGTGGTTGATAAATGGGCAGAGAATTATAAAGCAGAATAAAAATGTAAGGCGGGGGCTTGCTCCCGCCGTTATATACGCCTCCTTAGTTCAATGGATAGAATAAATCCCTCCTAAGGATTAGATGTGGGTTCGATTCCCGCAGGGGGTGCCACTAAAAGTCACTTTTGTCTATTGGTAAGGGTGACTTTTTCAATGCTTTTTCCTCAAGGAAAATAATTCGACAATACTAATTCTGGAATGGGACGGTTGTGTATGGTTATACAGATTTTGTTTTTATTAAAGTTTAAAGCCATCTGAAAAATCTTATACAACAGAGTGTTAATTAATGGTTGAAAATACATAGTAAATATTGTATAATATTTAAGAAAAAATTTTCTGTTATACTTTACGGAGGTTATTATGAGAAACATTAAGGTTATTAATGGCGGATGGCTTTTCACAAAAGATGCTAAATCCGCACCCGCTACTCTTCCAACTGATTGGACTGCACTTGATTTGCCATATACTTGGAATGGCAAAGACGGTCAGGATGGCGGTAACGACTATTACAGAGGTACTTGCTATTTTGCAAAAGAAATCAAGGCTGACGAATTACCCGAGGGCGAAGTTAAATATCTTCAATTTGACGGTGTAAATTCATCTTGCGTTGTATATTGGAATGGCAAGGAAATAACAAAGCACGACGGTGGTTATTCAACTTTCCGTGTTGAACTCAAAGAAGTTAAAGACACAAACTTACTTGTTGTTGCAGTTGACAACTCTGCAAATGACAGAGTTTACCCACAGAATGCTGACTTCACATTCTACGGCGGTATTTATCGAGATGTAAGCGTAATTGGTGTTAACAAAAACCACTTTGACCTTGATTATTATGGTTCACCCGCTATTAAGGTTACACCAAAAATCAAGGGTGCCGATGCTGAAGTTGAAATTGAAACATTTTTCAAGAATGAAGATTGCAAAGTACGTTATGAAATTATCGCTGACGGCGAAGTTATTGCTTCAAAAGAAGATGATGACGATGTTGATTTTGAAATCAAGAATGTTCATCTTTGGGACGGTCTCGCTGACCCATATCTTTACACAGCAAAGGCAACTTTAATCTGTGACGGTGAAGAAGTTGACTGCGTTTCAACTCGTTTTGGTTGCCGTACATTTAAGATTGACCCTCAGAAGGGTTTCATTCTCAATGGTCGTGAATATCCACTCCGTGGTGTTTCACGTCATCAGGACAGACCCGATGTAGGTAATGCACTTACACCTGAAATGCATAAAGAAGACCTCCAGTTAATTCTTGAAATGGGTGCTAACACAATTCGTCTTGCTCACTATCAGCATTCACAGGTCTTTTATGACCTTTGTGACGAAGCAGGTCTTGTTCTCTGGGCGGAAATTCCATACATTTCAAGCCATATGCCAACAGGTTATGACAACACAATTTCACAGATGAAAGAACTTGTTGTTCAAAACTACAACCACCCATCAATTGTTGTGTGGGGACTTTCAAATGAGATTACTATTGCAGGTTCAACTCCAAATCTTATCAAAAACCATAACGATTTGAATGACCTTGTTCATAAGATGGACAAAACTCGTCTTACAACTATTGCAGCAGTTTCAATGTGCTCACCTGATGACGAATATGTACATATTTCTGACGTACTTTCATACAACCACTATTTCGGTTGGTACGGCGGTTCAACAGATATGAATGGTCCTTGGTTTGATGATTTCCACAAGAAATATCCAAACAAGGCAATTGGTATTTCTGAATATGGTTGTGAAGCACTTGACTGGCACACATCAACACCAACTCAGGGTGATTATACAGAAGAATATCAGGCATATTACCACGAAGAACTCATCAAACAGATTGCTGACAGACCATACCTCTGGGCAACTCATGTTTGGAATATGTTTGACTTTGCCGCTGATGCTCGTGCCGAGGGTGGCGAAAACGGTATGAACCATAAGGGTCTTGTTACATTCGACAGAAAATACAAAAAAGATTCATTCTATGCATATCAGGCTTGGCTTTCAGACAAACCCGTACTTCACATTTGCGGTAAGAGATATGTTGACAGAGTTGAAGATGTAACAAAGGTTACTGTTTATTCTAACCAGCCTGAAATTGAACTTTTTGCTAACGGTGTAAGTGTTGGTAAGCAGACAAAGGGCAAATACCCATTCTTCTACTTCGAAGTTAAAAATGTTGGCACAACTGAACTTAAAGTTGTTGCAGGTGACCTTGAAGATACAGCAACAATTAATAAGGTAGATACTCCAAACGAAGCTTATGTTATGAAAGAAGAAGGTCAGGTTATAAACTGGTTTGAAATCAATATGCCTGACGGATACCTTTCAATCAACAACACAATCGGCGATATTATGAGTACATTCGGTGGTAAACTTGTAATGCTCAAATTCCTTATGATGCTCAAAAGTACAATGAGTGGTGGCAAAGACGAAAACGGCGAAGAGAAAAAAGGTGGCGGCGGTGTAATTGGTGGATTCAAGATTACTCCAGCAATGCTTAAAAACATTTACGGAATGGCAAAGGGCTTCACAATCAAACGCTGTTTCTCAATGCTTGGCGGTGGATTCACAAAAGAACAAATCCTTGAACTCAATGCTAAACTCAACAAGGTTAAAGCACCGAAGAAAAAATAAAATATAACCTATTTTTGAAGCTGTACACATTGTGTACGGCTTCATTTTTTTTACCCCCCTTATTATGAAAATTCATAAATAAAGAGATATAATAAAATTATTGTTTACATTATGTTACAAATTTGGTATTATTTCTACAAGAAGATAAAAAAGGAGCAGGTGTGAAATGAATCAGTATTATGATAAAATTATGGATTTAAAAGAAGCCGAGGAATTGAAAAAAGTCATTGCCAAATGGCAGACATTGTCTGAAAATATCAAGCAATATCCTACGGACGCACCGATTATTCTACCTGATATGTTGTGGGTTGCAAAATCAGGTGTAGGAAAAACACATCTTTTAAGATTGATTTCTGAATATCTTGATGCACAAGGTAATCTAATGTCTTTTTACGGTGATGTAAAGTTTTTTGAATTTATATTGAATTACTGTAGTCCGGATATGCATTTTACCGAGCTTGAAAGACTCATTGAAGAGGTCAAATATGCGGCAGGTTTTCGTAGTGAATTCAAGGGCATAATGAGAATTGATATAGATGATTGGCTTACCCATTTTGAAGAAAAGCATTTTATAAGTTTTATGGAATATCTCTCTTCAAATAGCGATAAGTGGTTGATAATTCTGTCTGTTTCGTCCGACGAAGAAGAAAAAATTCATAATCTTGAAAGTTTTCTTTCAATGTATTTGCGAATTGAAAAAATAACTCTTAGTCTGCCAAAAACAGAGAATTTATTTGAGTATATCAAAAGAAATCTCGGGGCTTATGGCATTTCTCTTGCAGAAGATGCAGTTGAGCTTCTTTACAAAACCATTGAAGAATTAAGAAAAAATAAATATTTTGATGGCTTCAAATCAATCAAGTTGATGTGTCAAGATATTGTTTATGAAACTTATTCAAAAGAATATGTTGAAAACAAAGTGCTTTGTGCAGATGATTTGAAAGAATTTTCTGCAGGAAGTGAATATGTGAAAAAGACCTTGAAAAAGATTCAGAAAGTCAACGAAATTGGCTTTAGATTGAAGAAGGAGGAAACAAAATGAGTTCTGAAAATTATAAATATGGAAGATATATTCCAAGTAATCAAGAATCTCGTTGGGCAACAATTGAAGAAATTCAAAATTCGGGTACATATGTTAATCTTTCCGATGACAAATACCCTGTAGCAGGTTTGCCCCTTCTCTCTGATGGTAAAGAAGCATATGTTGACGGAGAAGATACTCACACATTGATTTTTGGTGCAACCGGTTCAAAGAAAACTCGTCTTTTCTGTATGCCAATGATAAATATGTTTGCAAAAGCGGGTGAATCCTTTGTTGTTACTGACCCAAAGGGTGAGATTTATGCGAAAACATCGGGTCTTGTAAAATCAAATGGTTACAAAACGGTTGTCCTAAATTTCCGTGACATCGGTTATGGTGATATGTGGAATCCGTTGTCATATCCTTATGAGCTGTATCATTCAAAAAATCGTGAAAATGGTGTTGCAATGATTAATGACTTTATTTCTACAATTGCAGCTCCACAGTTTGAAAACACAAAAGATGTTTTCTGGCCTCAAATGGCATCTTCTTTTGCTCTTGCTTGTCTTATGATTTTGATGGAAAGTGCAGATAAATCAGAAGTGAATCTTGCAAGTCTTGGTAGACTTTGTTCATTTGATTGTGAGAAAGATTTAAGAGAATTATCAGCAAAAATGGACCCACAAACAATTGCGAGTATAAACTTGAACAGCGTTTTATCTGCTGCAGAAAATACTCGTCGAAGCATTTATGTTTCTCTTTATGGTATGGTGGGGATTTTTAACACTCAGAAAAATCTCACAAGAATGTTGTCAGGAAATTCAATAGATATTAAGAATATAGGTCGTGAAAAAACAGCGGTTTACCTTATAATTCCCGACGAAAAAACAACTAGTCATTTCCTTGTGACAACATTTATAAAGCAGGCTTATGAAATACTTATTGCAGAGGCGCAAAAAGAAAAAGGTTTAAAACTGCCAGTTCGTGTAAATTTTGTGCTTGATGAATTTTGTAACATTCCTAAAGTTCCAGATATGCCGTCGATGATTTCTGCAGCAAGAAGTAGAAATATGAGATATTTTCTTGTTGCTCAAAGTTTGCATCAGTTGAGAGGTAAATACGGCGAAGATGCAGATACAATTAAAGGTAACTGTGATAACTGGGTATTTTTGACTTCAAAAGAACTTAGCCTTCTCAATGAGATAAGTGACCTTTGCGGTAGTATTTATACTGCGGATAGACGTCAAAGAAAACTTATTTCTGTTTCAGAATTGCAAAGACTTGACAAGAAAAAGGGTGAATCACTTATTATGCACTCTCGTCAATATCCTATTATTACTGAAATTGCAGATATTGATATGTATGGTGATTTCAAAGGGTATGATACAGTGCCGTTAAAAGAATTTGAACTTCCAAGTGCACCAATGTTTTCAGTAAGTGGGTTGCTTGAAGACATTGCCGAGAAAAGAAGACCGATTCCATTCGCACCCCCTTTAAAAATTGAGAATATTGTTCCAGACGAAAATGATGAATATGTAAACCTCCCCGATGATGAGGTGGACAGCATTTTTGAAATGATAAAAAGAAGAAAAAATCAAGGAGATAATTAATATGATTGTAACACCATCATTCTATGAAAAAGAAGGCAATACCGAAAAAGGTTATGATTTGTTTTCTAGACTTTTAAAAGATAGAATTATTCTTTTGTTTAATGAAGTAAATGATGACCTTGCATGTACAATAATTGCACAGATGCTTTACCTTGAATCACTTGACCCCGATAAAGACATTTGTCTTTACATAAACTCTCCCGGTGGTTCGGTTTCAGCGGGATTTGGAATTTATGACACAATGCGTAAAATCAAGTGTGATGTTTCTACAATCTGTGTGGGGCAGGCAGCAAGTATGGGTGCATTCTTACTTGCAGCAGGAACAAAGGGCAAAAGATATGCTCTTGAAAACAGTCAGATTATGATTCATCAGGTGCTTGGTGGCACTCAGGGTCAGGCAACTGACATTGCAATTGAGGCTATGCATATTCAGTCTGTTAAACAAAGACTGAACAAAATTCTTTCAGCAAACACAGGTCATAGTATAGAAGAAGTTGAACGCGACACCGAGCGTAACAATTGGATGTTTGCGGAAGAAGCATTGGAATATGGACTCATTGACCATATTGTAACTGATTAAGCATTAAATCTTAAAATTAACATTAAAAAGAAAAGTGGTGGGACGCAATGAAATATCCTATGTTAATCAGCGTAAAAGATAAAAAGGTGACGTTAATTAAAGAAACACCATTTTATATTGGCTACAATTCTGCTTGTGATATAACCATTAAAAATAAGGCTTTGAATGATGTTCATTTATGTATCGAATTCTTAAAAAACAAATTTGTAATAGCGGGCTCAACAGCACTAAATTATAGTTCGGTAGATGATGAATTTATTATAGGATATGAAAATGTAGAAATACACAACTATTCTGTAATTCGCGCGGCAAATGAACTTTTTGTTTTTGTTGAAGGAGAAGAAGATTTTGAACCCTGTATTAAAAGTGCGGTAAAAAGAGATGTGTTGAGAAGAGCAAGATTAAAGTGGCGAAGGGTTGATAGTCTTCCTGACAGTGTGAAATTAGTTACAGCAAACGACTATTTTTCATCGTATATGAATGATGAATGTGTCGACGATGTAGTGTTCTTTGCTTATGAAAGAATTAGCGAAGATTTTTATAAAAACAAAATTGTAATCTGTATTTCCACAGAGAGTCAGAAAGGGACAATCAAGAGATTGCGAGAAATCAGCGGAACAACAGGAAAAATATCAAACGCAAAAATAACATCTTTGAAGATGGCGGATGACTGTGAGATTGAAGTTCGTGACGACGAAGACAATATAATTGCTCGTGAGACATTTTGTTGGAATGGGAAGGTTTTTTTCAAGGGAGTTGAAATGCCTACATCAAAAAGAGCGGTTGTTATTAATTTAAAAAGATGTGGAAAGTTAGTGGATTCCATAAGCATTAATTTATAAAACACACCCCCGTGTGTTGTAATAATAAATTATGGATGTATAATTTAATCATACAATAAATGTTTGAGAAAGGTATGAAATCAAATGAAAAAAATTATAATTATAGTTGCTTGTGTGCTTGTAGTTTCAACGGCAGCAGCGGTTATTCTTCCATCAATTGTTGACTCTCCTGTAGGAACAATTGAACGTTTTGAAGAGTGCTATAACAATTTGGATTTAGAGGGTATGATTAATTGCTTTGACCCAAGAATCCAGAGCCTTTATGCAGGTGCTAATGCGTTTGTCGGAGAACTTACGGGTGGTCTTGATTTAAGCAGTATGCCTGGTTTAGCACTTCTTCTTTCGGAATTTACTGACGAAGAAATGCCCGAGCCTCCCCAAATAGATATTGAGGTTACGGACTGGGAAAAAACATCTGATGAAACAGCGGTTGTTTACTGTATTATCACAACAACAATGTATGGTGAATCGGAAAGCGCCGAAGGCGAATTGCCAATGGTGAAATATGACGATGAATGGTTTATTTCAGGTGACGATTTTATAGATTCACTTTTTTAAAAGAATAATTTACAAAAGCAAAAGGATGGTAGTGATACCATCCTTTATTTCATTTTAAGTGTTTTCAAATATTCTTTTTGTTCGTTTGTTATGCGATAGCTTTCAACCGCTTTTTGAATTGCTTTGTTATGAGTCCATTTGTCAAATTTTTGTTGCTCAATATATGGAATCACCAAATTCCAACGACTCGCAAGTGCGGTAGCAAGATACCACGCAATAGCCATATTCACATAATATTCATCAGATTTAATGCTTGAAACTAATTGTAGATGTTTTTCATCTAAGCGGTCATCCATAAAAAATTTCATTAAGGTAACAATGGCAAATCTTACTGTATATGTATGCTCTGATTTGGACCAATCGAAAATCTTTTCATAGAGTAAGGGTAAATTTTTACTCAAAACTTTGGGTGTCATCATATCACAGGTTGCCCAGTTATCAACGTGTAGAAGAAAATCATCTAAAGCGAAAATGCATTCATTAAAATCTTTGATTTGTTCAATTAAAAACGCGTGTAAATTGTCTTCTTCATAATATTTGTGAGGCAGAAGTTTCAAAAAATCTTTAGATTCTTCACATTCGCCGAATTCCTTTGCAAGTTTGCGGAGTACGGGCACTCTTATACCAATAATTTTATCTTTCGGTACAGTGGGCATAAGTTTTGAATGAAAATCGCGATAGGACAAGTCCTGTAATTCAAAAAGTCTAGAGCGAACTTGTTGTTCAATAGAATACATTTTAATAAAGCACCTTTGAGAGAATGAAACAAGTCCACAATGCAATTACAAAAAGTCCTTCTGCGGGAATTGCAAGTTTTGTGTACGGGCATTGCCAACCTTTATCAACGCACAAGAAAATTGTTCTTGTAACAAAAACTGTGGTTGAAAAGAAAAGTCCGCCCACGAGTGAATAAACGGGAGTGCCCAAAGCGATTGTAAGATAAAGCAAAAATGCACCTAATGCGAATGAAATTCCACCATAGTAAACACGGATTTCTGTTTTACCAGCATTATCAATGGGTTTAACTGCAAATGCCGCTGCATTTTTAATGGGACTGATTATAAACACAATTGCCATTCCAAAAAAATACCCCACAAGACCGATTACTGCAATACTTGCAGGAATATTTGAGAAAAATAATTCTTTCATAAAAATCTTCTCCTTTTTTCATATTAATAAAAGTTTAACACGATACAAGTGAAATTGCAATGAGAAGTGAGAATGTATTTCTATTGATTTTACAGGATAAATGTGGTAAACTAACTTTATATAATGTTAGGGGGATTTATTTATGTATAAACTCTATGTTGAATTGACACAGAATGGCGCGTCTGCAAGTTACACAAGTTATGATAACGACTGCTTCTCATTTGAACTTAAAGAGAAAAAAGGTAGCCTTAAGGGTATCTTTACTGCGAAGAAAGATATGATGATGAAGAGCCTTGCTATCACTACTGAAAAAGATTTTGATGATGACGATTTATTCTATGCAAATGGTTATCAGGCATGGACAACATCACGTGAATTTTCAAAGTACGATAAATTTGACGGACTTTTTGAACCTGCAAAAATCACAAAGTTTACTGCTCATTTTGCGGGACTTTCAGGTGATTACCATTTTGCAACAAGCTATGGTGAAAAAGGTAAATTCCACGGCTATACATATTGCTATTTCCGTGAAAAAGGTGAAAGAGAAATCACTCTTTACGGCTCAAAAAGTGAGCGCAAGGGCTTCACAGTTTTTGAAGTTGATATGGGTGATGATGAGTTTACAATTAGAAAAGACGTTGAAGGCTTGAAGCTTAAAGCGGGTCAGGAATATGAAATGTTTGATATCGCAATCATTGAAGGCGATATGGACAAGGTTATGGATGAATATTTCTTCGACTTTGTGGGCTGCAAGAAACCTTCAATTAAGCATCTTTCAGGTTATACATCATGGTATAACTATTTCCAGAATATCGATGAAAAAATCATTCTTCGTGACCTTGACGGACTTGACCGTGCAAGTGAAGAGGTTAGCATTTTCCAGGTTGACGACGGTTATCAGCACGCAGTTGGTGATTGGCTTATCACTGACCACAAGAAATTCCCTAACGGAATGAAATATATTGCAGATAAAATTCACGAAAAAGGCTACAAAGCAGGTATCTGGCTTGCACCTTTCAGTGCGCAGTGCAACTCAATTCTTGCAAAGAAACACCCTGAATGGCTCTTAAGACATAACAGAAACGGCAAAAAGATGCTCGGTTGTCAGGGCTGGGGCGGCGCATACACTCTTGATATTTATCACCCTGAAGTTCGTGCATACATCAAAAAAGTTTTCGACACAGTTCTTAATGTGTGGGGCTTTGATATGGTAAAACTCGACTTCCTTTACAGTCAGTGTATTGAACCTAGAAATGGCAAGACACGTGGCGAAATCATGTGTGATGGTGTTGATTTACTCCGTGAGGCTTGTGGTGACAAGTGGATTCTTGGTTGCGGTGTGCCACTCGGTGCTTGTATGGGTATTTTTGATGCTTGTCGTATCTCTTGTGACGTAAATAAAAACTGGAGATTTGAACTTAAAAAGAGCCTTAACATAAACTCAATTGTTACAGGTATCAGATTCAATGCTGAAATTCCATCTTCACAGAATGCTATTACTAACACAATTTTCCGTAATCATCTTGATGGCAGAGCATTCTGCAATGACCCCGATGTATTCTTCCTTCGTGACATTAATATCGGTTATAATATGGAGCAAAAGCTTCTTCACGGTAAAGTTAACACTGTTTGCGGAAATGTTCTTTTCGTTTCTGACAATGCAGGCGATTTTGATGATGAGAGAATTGAATACTTGAAAGAATTCTTTAGAAATAAAGACTATAAAGTGAATATGGCTGAATTTGAGAGCGACGATATTATTCGTCTTGAATTCACTGAAGATGGTGTTGAAAAAACATTGAGATTCAGCCTTGAAACAGGCGAAAGCAATGTTCGTGAGTGTCTTTAAGGAGTAAAAAATATATGAAACTTGCAGTTATCGGCGGTGGCGGAGTCCGTTCAATGTTTTTGGCAAAAAGCATTGCGGGTAGAGCACAAAAGATGGGCATTAAAGAGCTTGTCTTTATGGATAACAATGAGAAAAAGTTGAATATTTACGGTAAGATGGCGAGAGAGGTTTCTCGCCGTCTTTGTCCATTTATGGATTTCGTTTTGACAACAGACCCCGTTGAAGCAATTAAAGATGCTGATTATGTAATAACCACAATTCGTGCGGGTGGCGACCGTATGCGTTGCCGTGACGAGCGAATTGCCCTTGACCTTGGAATTCTTGGTCAGGAAACAACGGGTGCAGCGGGTTTTTCATTCGCAATGAGAAGTATTCCCGCATTGAAGGAATATTGCGAATTGGTTAAACAATATGCAAAGCCCGGTGCAATGGTTTTTAATTTCACAAATCCTGCGGGTGTGGTGTCACAGACCTTGCGTGATATGGGTTATGATTTCACTTATGGCATTTGCGATGCACCAAGTGGAATGTTGCGCAGATTTGAAGAATTATATGGTTATCCCGAAAATCATCTTGATGCACTTTGTTATGGACTTAATCACTTGTCATTTTTCAAATACATAAAAGCAGATGGCATTGATATTACATCAAAAATCGTGAGTGATGATAAGGCTTACGCAAATACTGATTTGCGTTATTTTGACAAGGATTTCTTGATGCGTAAACAGTACGTGCCCAATGAATATATGTATTATTTCTATAATCGTGAAAAAGCGGTTGAAAATATTTTGAATGCACCAATGACCCGTGGTGAACAGATTGCTGATATCAATGAAAAAATGACAGAGACTCTCTCAAATATTGATATTGAGAATAATTTTGAAAAAGCACTTGAAATCTTTGACTATTACTATGGTCTTCGTGAAAATTCATATATGGCAAGTGAAACGGGTGAAAAACGAAATTCTACTTGGCATTTTGATATGTACGCACCCGATGACGGCGGTTATGCAGGGGTAGCGCTTGGCATTATTGATGCGAAAAACGGTAACAATGACAAAAAAATTATTGCCTGTGTGCCTAACACTTGCAAGTCGATGGATTTTCTTAATGAAACTGATACAGTTGAGATTTCTTGCGAAGTAAAAAATGGCAAAGTAATTCCAATAAAAATTGGTGAAGTTCCCTTTGAAAATCAAGAGATTATTACAAGGGTTAAGGCTTATGAACGACTTGCTTCAAAGGCAATTATAAACTGTGACCGTGAAAGTGCGGTTGACTGTTTATATTTACATCCATTGGTGTCGTCATATTCGCTTGCAGAAAAATTAGTTGACTCTTACATTGAACTCAATAAAGATTATATGGGAGAATGGAAATGAGCTTTGTTGCGGCTTTTGGAAAATTGAATGTTGACTTGCTTTACGCGGGTATGCCACGAATTCCCAACGAGGGCGAAGAGATTTACTCAAAGGATTTTAAGGTATGCCTTGGCGGAGGTTTGCCAGCAACAATGATAAATTGTTCAAGGCTCGGCGTTTCTGCAAAAATCGGCACATTTTTAGGTGACGATATGTTCTCGCAATTCGCAAAAAGTGAATTAGACAAAAGTGGAACAAAATATGAGTTATTCAAAAGTGAAAATTACCCGTTAAATGTGACATCTGCAATAATTACTGAACGTGACCGCACTTTTGTGTCCTATGGCGGAACTGAATTTTACACCGACGAAATGCTTGAAAAAATATATAAATCTCTCAAGGGTGCAAAAGTTGTTGCAATGCAAGAGAATTTGTTGCCCGTTTACAAGGAACTCAAAAAAGACGGTACAATTTTAGTGCTTGATACGGGTTACAGCGATGATATGTCAATCGAAAAATACAGAGGTTTGATTGAAATCGCAGATTATTACACTCCAAGCATTGATGAAACTGAGAAAATGACGGGTACTCGTGATTATAAAGAGGCTCTTAAAATCCTCGGTGAATATTTCGGGAAACCAATTGTCAAATTGGGTAAATATGGCTGTGCAGGATATGACGGTGATTTTTTCAAAATAGATAATATTGATGAGTTTAAATGCGTTGATGCAACGGGTGCGGGTGATGCTTTTCTTGCGGGATTCATATATGGGTTATATAATGATTTATCTTTTAAAGAATGTATTTTGGCAGGTAATATTACCGGCGGAAAATGCGTTACGGGCATTGGTTGTTTGACAGAATACATCGAAAAAGAGCAAATTGCAGATTATATGAATAAATATCAGTTTTTAATAAAATAAAAATACTGTACATTTTTGGTTTATTATGTTAAAATGCAATATATAATTAAAAATGATTTTCAGTTTTTATAAAGGGGAAAAGAAAATGGAAAAAGAAATTTATTCTCTTGCCTTTGATATTGGTACAACGGGTGTTAAAACTTGCTTGTTCAAAATTGGCGAATCAATTGAACTTATAGAGGCAGCGAACGAAGGGTATAATCTTTATATTATGCCGAATGGCGGAGCAGAGCAGGACCCTGATGAATGGTGGGCTGCAATGTGCTCAACCTCAAAGAAGGTAATTGAAAATTCAAAGATTGACCCTAAAGATATTTATGGTATTTCTTTCTGCTCACAAATGCAGGGCTTGGTTCTTGTTGATAAAGACGGTAACTATGTGCGTCGTGCTTTCAGTTATATGGACCAGCGTGCAACAGAGGAAATAAAAAAGGGTATTGCTTATGGCCCACAGATTGCAGGTGCTAACATCGCAAAATTGTTACCATCACTTATGATTACTGGCGCAGTTGCGGCGAGTGTTAAGGACCCTGTTTGGAAATATAAGTGGACAGAGGCTCATGAACCTGAAGTTTTTAAGAAGGTACATAAGTGGCTTGACGTTAAAGAATATCTCATTTGCCGTATGACAGGTGAGTTTGTAATGACAAAGGACTCTGCATTTGGTGCATTGCTTTATGATATCAACAAAAAGTGTTGGAGTCCGAAAATTTGTAGTTTGCTTGGAGTTAATATGGACCACTTGGCTCGTATTGCTGATTGTACTGAAAAAATCGGTGAACTCCGTGAAAAACAGGCAGAAGAATTAGGCTTAGTTCCTGGCATAGCAGTATTTGGTGGCGGTGGCGACGCAACACTTATCGGTGTTGGTGCGGGTGCTACAGAACTTGGCGATACTCATGTTTATCAAGGTACATCGGGTTGGGTTTCAACTGTTACAGATAAGAGTGTTGTTGATGCAAATGCTATGATTGCTGCAGTTGTTGGTGCAGCTGACGGTATATATAACTATTTCGGAGAACTTGAAACTGCAGGTAAATGCGTTGAATGGGTGAAAGACCATTTGGCTCTTGATGAAATTGATATTTATATTGATAAGCAACCTGCTCTCAAACGTCAAAAAGCAGACCGCGAAGTAGTTTATAAAGGTCTTTATGATTATATGATGGAAGTTATCGATTCCATTCCTGCAGGTAGTGGCGGTGTAATCTTTACTCCATGGCTTCATGGTAACCGTTGCCCATTTGAAGACCCTAATGCTCGTGGTATGTTCTTCAATATCAGTCTTGAAACTGGTAAGACTGAAATGTTGAGAGCTGTTGTTGAGGGTGTTTGTTTCCATCTTCGTTGGTTCCTTGAAACAGAAGAAAAGAAAGTTAAAACATCAAAAACAATTCGTTTTGTTGGTGGCGGTGCATTGTCAGATGTAACAAGCCAGATTCTTGCTGATGTTACAGGTAGAGTCGTTGAAACGGTTGATAGTCCTCAAAACGTTGGCTCTGTTGGTGCAGCTGTTCTTGTTGCAATTCATGCGGGTATCATTGATAAGGTTCAGGATGCTAAAAAACTTATTCCTGCAAAGAAAACATTTACACCAAATATGAAGAACAAGTCAGTTTATGACAAGAATTTTGCAGTGTTCAAGAAACTTTATAAATCAAATAAAGAAAACTTTGCAGAACTTAATAAATTAAACTGAGTATAAAAACCAAATACGGCGGAGAGGTTTCTCTGCCGTATATTTTTATTTGAAGAAATTGTTATTGCAATACTTTCACAAAACTTGTATAATATAATAGATACGCAGAAACGAGGTGTTATTATGGATAAAAAAGAAATTCTTGCAAGTCAATTTCAGCGAATTGACGATTCTAAACCTGTAATTGAAGAAACAAGTGCAAAGAAAGAAAAAACACCTAAAGAGAAAAAAGTAAAAGAAAAAAAGGTAAAAGAGCCTAAACAACCTAAAGAGAAAAAGGTGAAAGAGCCCAAACCTCCAAAGGAAAAGAAGGTTAAAGAACCCAAGCCTCCAAAGGAAAAGAAGGTTAAAGAACCCAAACCTCCAAAGGAGAAGAAAGTTAAGGAACCTAAACCTCCTAAGGAAAAGAAAAATCTTTTCGGCAAGAAAAAAGAAATTGTAACTGAAACAATAAAAGAAGTTGAAATAACTGAAAATTCTGAAGAAATTAAAAAGGTTGAAGAGCCTGAAACAGTAAGAACAACAATCAATGGCGGTAGAGTTGAAGAAGAATTTGTTCTACCCGCAATTAGTTCAGTTAAAAAGGTAAAAAAAGATAAAAAGAATAAAGAGAAAAAGGCAAAAGAAACTAAACCGCCTAAAGAGAAAAAGGTGAAAGAGCCTAAAACACCAAAAGAGAAGAAAGTAAAAGAACCCAAACCCCAAAAAGAGAAAAAACCACCGGAACCAATGAAAGGCAAAGACTATGCAACCATCGGTATTCTCATTGTGGCTCTTGCGTTGGTCAGTGTTTTTGTATATTTTAGATTTTTCCCGCAGAGTGAGACTCCAATTGATAACACCGAGTCAACAACTGTTTCAAATCAGACACTTTCTGATATTCAGATTGTCCGTGATGGTGTTATTGTAAATCTTGTGCAAAGTGATATTCCTGATATTTTCTATGGATTTACAAAGGATTACAAAATTCAGTACTATCATTATCGCGAAAACAGAATGGTGCAGGTCAAGGCGACGGGGAATGTGAAAGCGAGAGTTGAGCTGGGTAATCAGACAATTCCCGTAACAATTGACTATATAGAATATAATGGTAAAAAATTCGGCATGGGAATGTTCCTTGCTGACCAGAGTGAAGATGTTTTCTTCTATAAAATGATTGCATTTAAGCTTACAGATTTGCCCAAGGGCTATGAAGAAGAAAACAAAGCACTCTTACTCGCAACAACAAGTGACAATGTTCTGACTCAAGGTGATATTGTTTGGGCAGAAAGCTTCAAGGTTGATTTAACGAATGGTAGTACATCAAGATTTTTGAAGATTGTCAACAGAACAATTGATATTAACACTGGTGCAGGTGTCACAGATTTCTGTATGCTCACAAAAGGCGGCTATTCTTCGAGTAATGGTAAAATACCATTCCTTTCTTCAAGAGAATATGAAGCTGGAGCAGGTAAGCAGGATATTTTCATAAAAAATGGAAATAAAGAAGACCTTTATGTATCAGATGTTTACGGCAGATTTGTTCTCACCGATGGTGATGACATAATTTTCTTAAGAAAGACAAATGCAGGTTTTGATGCGGTGCGTAAATCGGGCGACACAGAAGCTGTGACAAAATCTTTCTACGGAAAAATGACAACAACCTATGTTCAATCGGGTGAATATATCCTCAATAAAAATGACGGAACACTTTACAATTTGATTACGGGTGAAGAAAAAACTCTTGTAGGTTTTAGAATGACACCTAAAATGATAAGTGTAAGCCCTGACGGAAAATATATTGTAATGCTTGGCATGGTAAACAGTGTTATGGACTGGCAGGTGCACATTTTCAATCTTGAAACCGGCGAATATATGAAATATGAAGAACAAAATTATTCAGAGCATTCAAATCTTACTTTCATAGACAACACCACAGCGATGTATATGGTTGTTGACCCAAATCAAGTTTATGAATATGTTGTTTTTGATGTAACAAAGGCAGTTAATTAGAATTAATGCAGAGCAGAGCCTCGGTTCTGCTCTGCAATTGTCTAAAATGCACTTTACAGTATATGAATAAAAAATTTTTTTGTTCAATTTGTGAAAAGTTAAAAAAATATGAAAAAAATACTTGCAATTTGTAAAAGGTAGTGCTATACTATCTCTTGCGTTCACGAGATAAAATGTTTCGTGAGTCGGTGTTGATTGCGATGAGGGTCCACCCGTTCCCATCCCGAACACGGTAGTTAAGCTCATTCGCGCCGAAGATACTTGGCTGGAAGCGGCCCGGAAAAATAGGTAATGCCGACACAAATCAAATGCTCATCCAATAGGGTGAGCATTTTTTTCTTTGTATTCAAGTCACCACAGCAGAACGAAACCCGTTTTGCTTGTGGTGACTTTTCTTTTTATATATGTTAAAATATTTTTATAAAATTTTTGTTAGGTTTTTAATTTTTAAGACACTACTTTACGAAAGGAGCGAGGCTATGGCAGTGGGAAGCAAAACAGCTTCCGTCAAAATTTTTGAACAATGCTACAAAGATTATTACCCGAGTTTAATTAATTTTGCCCGTGCCCGACTTCGTGAGAGTAGTGATTTTTCTGAAGATTGCGTGCAAGAGGCATTTACAGTGTTTTATAACAGATTGCAGTCAGGTGAAGAATTCCAGTACCCACGGGCATTCCTCTATAAAACACTTGAAAATATAATCAAAAGGCAAAAGTCGAAATTAATGACGGATGAAATGAATACGGTGTCACTTGATGACCCCGAAAATACAATGGAGATAGCCGTGTATGACAGTATCGACTACGAAAAATACATAAAAATTCTTGAAGATAGTCTTGATGAAGATGAAAAATTCATTTATACCGAAAAATATGTAAATGATAAAAAAATTGAACAAATTGCTCTTGAAAATAATCTTTCAGTCGGGGCAGTAACAATGAGATTATCACGACTTCGCAAGAAATTAAAAAATCTATTAGATGACCTAATCTATTAGAAAGGAGTAAGACAATGACACAATTGATTTTTAACAAACAGATAGCCAATAAAGTTTTTAATGACGATTTATTTCGTGAAGAATTAATTATTGCTCTTAATGAGCTTATAGATATTGAACTAGCAAAAGCAGATGATGAAATTGATTTCGATTTGATTGATGCTTATACTGATGCGTTAAACGAATTATATGACGAAAAAGGCGTAGTACGTGTATTCTGGAAGCTTCAGACAATTGAGGAGTTTACTAACAGTATTACGGGAAGTAGAAAATGGAAAAATTTAAGTTTGGGAATGAAAATTGTTCTAGCCGCCTGTGCGGTAATGGCACTTGTACTTTCTGCAAATACCGTAACAGAAAAGGTGACGGGATATGATATGATTGGAGAATTCGCAGGTTTTGTTCAAAACATTTTCACAGGCGATACGGTGGTAAATGATTCAACTACAACCACAACAGAAGAATATGTAACGGACGAAACAACTACCGAAACAACAACTGAGGATGCAAGCGAAGATGCAACAGAAAGCACAACCCAAAAGGTTGAAAAGCAGGAGGGCACGACAAATACACAACTACATATTACCCCGCAGAATCCTGATTTGTCCCAAGTTTTGAGTCCCACAACTCCGCCAACGGAAACTACCACAGAAACGACAACGGCTGAAGCCTTCACAAGAGTTGATGAGGAGGTAGCCGCCGCACCAATTGTAATTAAACTTAATTGTGATTTTGCAGAAGATTTCAAAAGAAATTACATAGTTGGCGAAACTGCCGATTTTAGCGGACTTACAATCACCGCACAATATGATAATGGTGATATAAAACAAATTTCAATTGATGAATGCAGTGTTTACGGATTTTCAACAGAAACTCCCGCAAACCGTATTGTTACAGTAGAATACGAAGATTGTTCATTCAGTTTTCTTATTAGAGTAAAGGAGGCAAATTAATATGAAGAAAATAACGAAATTATTGCTCATACTCACGATTGTCGTGTCATTGTTCACTGTGTTTGCAGTGCAAAGCTTTGCGGCAGACGAAGAAGTAAAAAGTGTTTCTTATTCAGGGGGCACATTTTATTATACAGTAACTGATAATGAAATTACATTAGTGAAATTTGAAACCGATAAAATAGGCATCACTTTGAATATTCCGTCCGAATATGAGGGTGCAAAGGTCACAAAAATCGGTGATAATGCTTTTAAATATGTAAATAGTGATGCTCTTGCAAAAATAGTTGTTCCCGATACTGTTACATATATTGGCAAATATGCTTTCTCAAAGAAATATGATACAGTAATTATTCTTCCTGATACATTGACATATATCGATGATTACGCATTTGAATATTGTTATAGTTTAGATAATCTTGTAATTCCTGAAAACGCAGAATATTTAGGAAGTTATGCCTTCAAATATTGCACATTTGAAACTCTTGAAATGAAAGACCAGACAAACTTAAAAACAGGTTCTTATGTTTTTGAAAAAGGTAGCTGTTCTTCAGGCATAGTTTTGGGGGATTTTAAGGACTGTAATTTGGGCAGTTTATTCGGCTATTCATATTTTAGCAATATCACATTTGGTGATTTGGAAAATGTAAAAACCAGTTCTTTGTTCTGGGATTCTAATGTTAGAAATGTAACATTTGGAAACATGAAAAACTCCACCTTGGGTGGCAACCCATTTGGTGTTTGCGGCAGTCTTCAAACTTTGACTTTCGGAGATGTTGATAATCTTTCTTTGCCAAGCGAGGCTTTTACATCATGCACAAAGCTTGAGTCAGTAAACTTTGGCAATTTAAAGGACTGCACAATTGGTAGCTATGCATTTCAAAACTGTCAGAAACTTAAAAATGTTACATTTGGAACTTGCGAAAATGTAGCAGTTAAAAATTATGCTTTCAGCAAATCAGGAATAATAAGTATAACAATTCCTGAAGGAGTAAAGCTTGGTCAATATGTTTTCAGTGAATGCCCAAATCTTGAAACTGCAATTATTCACGGTACACCTTTGACACAGATTGAACGAAGATACAGTGCAACAACAGGAAAACTACTTTCAGAAACAGAGGTTTATTCAGAGTATTTATTTCAGAAATGTCCTGCACTTAAAGAGGTAGTTCTTTCAAATTATGAAATTGTTTATCAGTATATGTTCTATAATTGTACAGCACTTGAAAAAGTGGCTTTGGACACTACTAAGAAAATCGACAAATATGCTTTTCTGAAGTGTTCTTCTCTTAAAGAGGTTAATTTTGAAAACAATCTTGAAATTGCTTATATGGCTTTTGAAAGCTGTACTTCTCTTGAATATTTTGATTTAACAAGAGTTGATAAGCTCAGTATGGCTGGTTTTAGATATTGTACATCACTTAAAAACATTGACCTTTCAAATCTTAAGACAATTTCTTCAGAAGCCTTTTTTGGTTGTACCTCACTTGAAAATATTGATTTGTCAAATATTGAGGTCGTTTATAGCAGAGCATTCGGTGATTGTGACGGACTTAAAGAGATTCACATAAGCAATAATATTAAATTGGATAATCAAGTCTTTTATGATTGCTCCAACCTTGAAAAAGTTTATATTGACGACAATGTTCAATACATTTATTTACCTTCAGACACAACAGTTGACGATATATTTGAAGAATGTAACAATCTCAAATATGTTTATATCGGTAAAAACTTTATGCCAACAGTAAAAGTAGATGATTACGTATTGCTCAATACAGATTCATTAGGCTTCTTCTTTATGGAAGGTCTTGAAGAGATTGAGGTTTCACCTGAAAATCCATATTATTTTACAGATGACGGTGTGCTTTATGTGGATGAAGGTGAAGTTGTAATTCTTCTTTGCTATCCTGCAGCAAAACAGGGTGAATATTATTCAACCGAGAATGCACTCAAAAACGTTGAAAAGGATTTTTCAATTAATTATCTCGCATTTAGTCTTAATCAAAATCTTAAAGAAGTGAATTTTACAAAAGCTATTGTTTGGCCTGAATTTATGGATGATAGTGACTCTATGAAGAATTATGACCTCTTACATTGTAGCTTTTTCAAGTGTTCAGTTGAAAAAGTGACATTCCCTGAAAACGGGTTGAAGGTTATCGGTCATTATATGTTCGAAAATAGCCAGATAAAAGAAATTGACTTAACTGGTGTAGAAGAAATTATGCGAGGAGCATTTGCACAATGTCCTAATCTTCAAGAGGCAAATCTGCTTTCTTGTACAACAATATGTGATGATGCTTTCTCAAGATGCACGGCTCTTAAAACAGTTAATGCACCTGTGTGGGTTGTAGATAATGAAACTGTTTGGTATGACCGCTGGAATTGGCCTACAGATGCTTTTTATCAATGCACTGCACTTGAAACTGTGAATATTCCGTCACTTACAGTTCTTCCTGAATATTGTTTCTATGGTTGCACAAGTCTTAAATCAGTAAAGGCAGATGCTTGTACAGATGTTGAGAGATACTGTTTCTATGGCTGTGAAAGTTTGGAATGGTTTTATGCACCTCTTTGTGATTATGTGTATGAATATGCATTCTATGATTGTTCCTCATTAGAAAACGTAGATGTTAAGCTGATTACCATTAACGAGTGTTCTTTTGCGGGTTGCAAATCTCTTAAGAGTATGAATTTTGAAAAAACAAGTTACATTGATGACAATGCATTTGCAGGATGTACTTCTCTTGAAATTATTAATCTATGTGGAGTTAAAAGAATAAGCCCTTATGCTTTTTCAGGCTGTACAGGATTGACTCTTGCAATATTTGACAACACGAGTTGTACAATCTATGACAACGCATTTGCAAATTGTCCGAATCTTACTTTCGATTGTGAAGAAGATTCAGACGCATATAATTATGCAGTTGCCAATAGTATTCCTTTTACTGCAATTAAGGTCAGCTTTCAAAATGATACTTATGAATATACAGGTAGCGAAATCGAGCCGAGTATTATTGTTAGTATCAGCGGTATGGCACTTACATATAACGAAGATTATACACTCATTTTTGAAAATAATGTGAAAAAAGGTACAGCTAAGGTAACAGTTCATTTCATTGGCAACTTTGAGGGCTTAAGAGATGCTGAAAGAACATTTAGAATTGTTGCTTGTGATGTTAAAAATGTTCAGGTTGAATACGTTGTTGACAATGAGTATTCAGGTGAAGACATAAGACCAAAGGTTGTAGTGAAATATGGTGACAAGCTTTTAGTTGAAGATGTTGACTACACAATCACCTACAACAGTGGTACTGACGCAGGCTCAATGTTCTTTACAATCACAGGCAAGGGTAATTATACAGGCTCAATCGATTGTTACTACAACATCATTCGCCGTGATATTGCCGAGGCTACTGTTTCAAAGGATAACGATATGACTTATACGGGCGAAGAGGTTATGCCGAAACCCGTAATAACTTGGAATGGATTTACACTCCAAGAGGGTGTTGACTATGAAATCAACTACTTTGATAATGTTAATTCAGGCTACGGAATAATGGTAATTTACGGCATGGGTAATTTCTGTGGTACACAGAGAATTCAGTTCAAGATTTTTGGTAAGAATCTTGAAAATGCAATTGTAAGTGAAATTCCTGACCAGATTTATACGGGAGTTGAAATCGCACCTGAAATCAGTGTAACCCTCGACGGTGTTACACTCATAAAAGACACTGACTATGCCGTGAAATACGAAAACAATGTGGATAAAGGTGTTGCGACGGTTGTAATCAGCGGTATCGGTAATTACAGCGGAGTTGTCAAAAAGACATTCAACATCAACAAAACAAGTGTATACTCTTTCACAGTATTCTCTGAAACTGAAATGACCGAAACTTATGACGGTACAGAATTGAAGCCTGAAATGGAGGTTTATTTCGGTACACTTCTTCTTACAGAGGGTATTGATTATACAATTTCACTCGAAAACAACGTGAATGCAGGTGTTGCTACCGTAACAGTCATCGGTATTGGTCTTTACGAGGGTGAAAGAAGTTATGAATTTACAATTCTTCCTTGTGAGATTACAGAAGAAGATATTTTTGTCAGCGGTAATATGGAATACTTCGGCTCAGCAGTTGAACCCGAAATCACAATTTCAAAGAATGGTACAACTCTTGTTGAAGGTGAAGATTATACGGTAACCTACTCAAATAACAATGCGGTCGGTACTGCAGTTGTAACAATTGAAGGTAAGGGTAATTACAGAGATACCGTAAGCCTTGAATATGAAATTTATTCAACTCTAAATGGTTGGGTAAAAGAAGATGGCAAATGGGCTTTCTATAAAAACGGAACAAAGCTTGTCAACAAGTGGATTAAAGACAGTGTAAGCTGGTGTTACGTGGGTAGCGACGGATACTGTGTAACTAACAAATGGGTTAAGGACAGTGTGGGCTGGTGCTATTTGGGTAGTGATGGCAGAATGGTAACAAACCGTTGGGTTAAAGATAGTGTTGGCTGGTGTTATGTGGGTAGTGACGGATACTGCGTAACAAATGACTGGCAGAAAGATTCAAAGGGTTGGTGCTATTTAGGTGCTGACGGAAGAATGGTGACAAGTAAATGGATTAAGGATAATGGCAATTGGTATTATCTTGATTCAAACGGTTATATGGTAACAGGCACAAAGGTGATTGACGGCAAGACATATACTTTCAAATCAAATGGTGTTTGGGTTTCATAAGTGGAAAGTTGAATAACAGTAGGGGCGATTCACGAATCGCCCTTATTTTTTACAACAACAAATTTGAATTTGTCTAATTGAATGCAAAACGCAAAGTGCAAAGTGCAAAACGTTGGGTCTGCGACGCGAATTATAATTGCCTCCCTCTGACGAGGGAGGTGGCAACGCGTATGCGTTGACGGAGGGAGAGATAGATAAAATCA
>Ga0233373_1000011_pt1 | contig 31196 bp, 33 predicted proteins | sample ElkDunMinimDraft_5_FD_180685 | JGI IMG/M metagenome (GOLD analysis project Ga0233373, IMG submission 180685) | Fecal eukaryotic communites from dung pellets of Tule Elk in California, USA - Elk Dung E0 | ecosystem: Host-associated > Mammals > Digestive system > Large intestine > Fecal | place...
AAGAGCTTTGAAAATTTTGAACTTGAAATCAAAGAATATGGCGATGACTCAATTCAATTCTCAAGCGATGTGACTGACTATAAAAACGGCAAGATTACTCTTGAAGAACTTGCAATGAGCGGGAGGTATGATTTGGTATGAGTATAGTTTATATTATTGTTAAAATTCTTACTTTACCCGGTGCAATGCTCCACGCATTTTTTGAGCATATGAGTTGTCGCGCTTCGAAAACTCTTGTTGATGATGCAAGAGTAGTGCAGGCAAATGAAATGCTTTCACACGTTGACCATCAGTTAATCAGTAGAAAAGGACCAAGTTTTGACATTTGCTTTATTCCTTTCTTCTTGAATTTTATGCTTGGATTCCTTACGCTTTCATTTGGTGCGGTGACAATTTATTATTTCGGTAAATTTACAGATGTTTTTGCGTGGATTTGTCTTTATCTTGGCATCTCAATGTGGACAAATCTCTTTCCACAGATTGAAGATGTTATGATGCTTAAAGAGAATTTCTTCGTGAATAACGAAAAGAAAATCAGTAAAATTCTTGTTGCACCATTTTACGCAATCTTCTTTGTGGGCTCAAGAATTGAAAAATGGGGACTCACCCTTATTACATCAATTGCATTCTCATTTGCAGTGCCGTATATTTATGGCTGGTTTGTACCGGCAATTTATAATGCATTGAAATAAAAGACATAATAAAACCCGACCTGATGGTCGGGTTAATTTTTTGCAATTTTTATTGAGCGTCCGTTCCGCTAAATCTAATCAATTCAAGGTTTGGTGCATTTTCTGCGTCGATTGCCTTTGCATAATCGTCACAAACATTACCCCATTGAACAGAAGATTTTTCAATAAGCACATTTTTTGCGTTACGGATAAAGAATCCGCTATTTTTATATTTTTCAACACCATATTGTAAGCAGGGGCGTAAATCATAAAGTCCGCAATCCCATTTTGATGTTTTTGTCATTGTAACACTCACATTTTCAAAGGTTATATCTTCAATCATATTTTCTTCTGTGCCGTGAATAAGCACACCATTTTCACCCTTGCAGGTAATATTGCGGAAACGGATATTCTTGATTTTACCCGATTTTGTATTCTCGTCACGATTGAATGTTGTAATTACAATAGGCTCTGCTGTACCCCACCAGTCTGGACAGAAACGACGAGTTTCAATAATGCAGTTTGAATATGTAACATTTTCAACGTTACCACCATCACGAATTTGAATTGAAAGACCACGGTTACTACGTGAAATAATGCAGTTGTCCACAATCACGTTGCGGAAATCACCAACGCCCTCTGTTCCGATTTTAATAGCAGCAGATGTTGAAATGAGAGTGCAATTTGCGATAATAATATTCTCGCAAGGGCCATATTCAGCATTACCCTTTGAAGTTTTTAAGCAGATGCAGTCGTCGGCACATTCAACGTGACAACCGAGAATTCTAACGTTTGTACAATGGTCGGGGTCAATACCGTCAGAGTTTGCAACATCTAAATCATTGAGAATTCTGATTTGAGAAATTAACACATCGTCACAACCTGCGGGGTGAAGTGTCCAGAAAGGCGCATCAACAATTGTCACATCTTTGAAGGTGATATTGTTACTCTTTTCAACATAAACAACTGTTGGACGAGGGTAAAAATTGCCCGTCACATAATATTGGTCTTTTCTTTCAACGAAAGCGTGACCGTTAGCATCAATAGTGCCTTCACCTGAAATTGTGCAACCGTCTGCCTCATAACCGTAGATAAATACAAACGATGGTTTTCCTGTTACGGGATTGCCAATCAAAGCAGTTTTTGGGTCGTTAATCATATTGCAAGGACGAATATAACCCTCAATATTGTCAGTTGCCTTAAGACGAGAGCCCTTTTGCAAGTGCAACTCAACATTTTTCTTCATACGGATTGAATCAGAAAAATATGTTTTTCCACTTGTAAGCACAACTGTACCACCACCGTTTTCCTCTGCCTTGTCAATGGCAGACTGAATGGCAACACAGTCATTATTCATACCGTTACCGAGCGCACCAAAATCTTCGGGATAAAAATATAACATATGTGGACCTCCACTCAAAAATCTGCAAAGAGTATAGCATAAATAAAAACAAAGAGCAATAAGAAAATAAAAAGTATGGCGGGGTTAAAACCCCGCCATATATTTGAAAGTTTTTAGATATAAGCTATTTTTACGAATATACTTTGCATTAATTATTCCAAAGTGTTTTTATTGCATTTTCAAGTTTTTCTTTGCTCATTGAGTCAATGTCATCAAGTATGCGTATTTTCATATCTTCGGCACGGGCTCTGATTATTTCACCTTTAGGACCTAATGCATCAAGTTCAGATGTTACAAGAACTTTCTTTGCATATTCCCCACCGAATCGCTCTGCAACTGTTGAAAGCTTATATAACTCATCAATATCCATATCGCCGTTTTTACAAGATATAAACACGGGGACAAGACCTTTCATAAGCATAATGTCAATTTCGTTTGATATATTGACTTTTCCGTGAAGAATTTCGCCGTCCCAGTCAAGAACAACACTTGTCATAACATCATTGTAAAGGGGCTTTTTGTCACTGTCAAGTATATTAAATGCTAAGATACTGATAAACAATTCCAAAACTGTACCTGCTTTTGCAAGAGTCTTTTTTATATATGGTTTTTTATAGACAAATGAAATCTTTTCAGGTGTATTTACAAGGTCGGTAATAAGACCATATTTTTTTAGTTTATTAAGAAAGCCTGAAAGCGAAATGTATTCTTTTTTATGAAGAGCAAGAAACTTCTTTGCATCTTCAATTTCAAAACTTACTGAAAGAGGATTTGAAGGGCATAAGAATTTAGATTGCAATAGATTGAGACAACAGATAATACTGTTCCAGTATCTTGGATTATTCTTACAGATTTGCCAAAGGTTGAGAATATCTTTAGTAAATTCAGATTTCTCGTCATATGATATGCCTTTTTCATCGGATTTTTCGCAGTCAAGGATTGTGCCGCCATAAATCCCTATATTTTCTTCAATGCTTATCTCAATTGGCTCTTCAATACAAGGTCTGCCGTTGTTGTCAAGGTCGGAGAGAGAATTATTGCGCACATTAAATCTGTGAAGTTCGACTTTACCATTATATTTTTCGTAAACAATACCCGCTGCAACAAGATATAAATCATCACCGCCCGAGAGGTCAATATGACAATCATTATTTTCGTCAATGATTCTTGAGAGTGACTCCACAATACTTTCAAGGTTGTTGCGGTTAACGGGAACAGATTCCATTTTCACATCAATGCCTCTGCCCTTTGCAATTTTTATGTACTTGTCTATTTTTTTATCAACCTGTTTTTTGTTGTGACACATAAAATACACTTTTTCAGGTTTTACAAGAAGTGTACTAATCATATTTTCAATTGAGGTTTTATCAAAAAGCTCTATTATTGTCATATGAAATCCTCTTTTCAACGAAATAAATGTTTTCTCATCAATATTTTACCATAAGTTTGTTATCATAGCAAGAAACTGAAAGAAAAATATATATCTTTACAAATATAAGAAGCTGTTGTATTATACTGTTGAAAAAGGGGTGATTACCTTTGAAACGAAGAAGAACATTACTTGACAAACTAAATACATTGTTTTTCGGTAAGGATTTAAGAATTACCGAGGGCGACCCGTATGTTGAAGAAAGGGAATATGACTACACTTCGTATTACCCCGTTGATGAATATGTAAAACCTGTAAATATTCCTGAAGAAAAAGTGTATTTCATTACTGATTTTGGAGCGGTGGCGAATAATAAAGCAATTGATAATGCCGATGCTATAAACCATTGTATTGATTATTGCTCTCAAAATGGCGGTGGATATGTAGTTGTAAAGGGTGGCAACTTTACAACCAAAACAGTTGAATTGAAAAGCAATGTGACACTTTTTGTGGAATATGGAAGTGCTTTGATAGCTGAGGAAAGCGGAAAAGGTTTTAACCACAAGGCATTAATCTTTGCAAATGGCTGTGAAAACATTGCCATTACGGGCGGTGGCACAATTAACGGTAACGGCCATCTTTTTGGAAGAAAACCTCTTTTTGATAAAAATATTACAGAGCCCGACCCCGTTATTGATGTAATAAAAATGCGACGTGATTACAGAGCTCAGTTAAGATTTGCTCATCCGTCAAAATATGGTAGACTCTGTGTGCTTGAAGGGTGTAAAAATATACACATTCATAATATTATTTTCAAAGACAGTGCAAGTTGGACTTTGCGTACAACGAGGTGTGAAAATATTCTCATTGAGGATTTTGTAATCAACAATAATCGTCATGTTTGCAATAGTGATGGAATTGATTTGATGCAGAGCAGTAATGCAGAGATACGACACTGTTTTCTCTCTTGTGCCGATGACGGAATTGTGCTTAAAAATGCTATTTGGGAAGGCTGTAATGGGGAAATGGAGAATATTCACATTACTGATTGTCAGGTGATTAGTTGCACAAATGCTTTTAAAATTGGTACAGAAACCACATATGCGATTAAAAATGTACTTGTCGAGAATTGCAAATTCTATATGACTGACCTTTATCCTGGCAGTGTATCGGGGATAAGTATTGAATCTGTTGACGGTAGTGAAGTCAGTGATATAACGGTCAAAAATATTGAAATGAATCGTTGTACTTGTCCGTTGTTCATCCGTCTAGGCAACCGAAATAGAGCCTCGTCTGTAAATGAATTCAGTGCATCGGCAATAGAATATGGAATTAAGGCAAGGGGCGGTGGGATTGACAAAAAAACCTTTGATATGAAGGGAAAAGTACATGATATTGTAGTTGAAAATATAAAAGCAACTGACATTGAGCTTCCTGTAATTATTGCGGGTTTTAAAGAAAAAGGCATAACAAAAAGAGTTGAAAATGTCACACTTAAGAATTTTGATTTGAAATATAGAGAGGCAATTGAAATTGTTGATAACCGTATGTTTATTCCTGAATACGCAAAGGAATATCCTGAATGTTGGCGATTTAGGAATTTACCTGCATATGCAATATGGGTAAGACACGTGAAAAATGTGAGTATTGAGAATTTTAATTGTGTTCCGGTGAAAAAAACTTGGAGGAAAAAATACATATTTAAGGATGCAAAATAAATATGGATTTAAAGCGGTATTATTAAGGGTATAAAACTTTGATAATATCGCTTTTTCTATAGTTCATTTGTGAGTTGTATTTATATTTTTTTTGTAATTTAAAGAGTTTTTGGGCAAAACTGAAAAAATTGTTATTTTTTTAACAAATCACTCTGAATTTGTTGAATTTCAGTTGCTAATGTAGTATAATTTACGATAATTAATGTTCTGTTTATCTTGATTTCAGAAAGGAAGACTTGAAAAATGAAAATCACAATATGTATTGGAAGTTCATGTCACGTAAAGGGTTCACGTCAAGTGGTTGAAAAACTTGAAAAGCTTATTGAAAGACACTCGTTGAGCGATAAGGTTGAACTCACAGGCACATTCTGTCTTGGTAAATGTCAGCAGGGAGTATGTGTGAAAATCGGTGATGAATTCTTTTCAGTTTCCCCTGATACCGTTGAAGAATTTTTCAGCAAAAATGTTTTGTCAGAAAAATAAGAGTGAATTAGAGTAATACGTTTTTTCAAGGAGATAAAATGAGAAAGTTTGATACTAAAGTACAATATTTGAAATACAAGGTGCTTTGTGAAGTTGCGAAGCACACATGGAATGACACATTGCTTGAAAATATTTGGGATATACCAAAAACTATATCGCCAGGTAAAGTTCCCACAATGAGATGCTGTGTTTATAAAGAACGAGCAATTCTTGCACAGCGAGTTAAAATGGCAATGGGTGGAGATAAGTCAAAAAGCAATGTAATTGAAGTCATTGATATTGCCTGTGATGAATGTCCCGCAGCGGGCTATGAGATTACAGATTCCTGCCGTGGATGTCTTGCACACAGATGTGAAGATGCTTGTAAACGTGGTGCAATCACCTTTGACAATAACCACGTGGCTCATATTGATAAAACAAAATGCGTAGAATGTGGTGCATGTGCTAAAGTGTGTCCTTTTTCGGCAATTGCAAACAGAAAACGACCTTGTCAGGTTGCTTGTAAGGTGAAGGCAATTTCAATAAATGAAGATAATGCAGCAGCTATTGATGATGATAAATGTACATCTTGCGGAGCTTGTGTTTATCAGTGTCCGTTCGGTGCGATTACAGATAAGTCATTTATTCTTGATGCAATTAAGCTGGTTAAAGATAGCGAAGGCAACAGTAAATATAAGGTTTATGCATTGGTTGCGCCTTCAATTTCAAGTCAGTTTGGTTATGCAAAACTTGGTCAAGTTGTGCGTGGGTTAAAGGAACTTGGATTTTACACTGTAATTGAGGCTGCATTGGGTGCGGATATGGTCGCATACAGCGAGTCAAAGGAACTCAGTGAAAAAGGATTTTTAACAAGTTCTTGTTGTCCTGCTTTTGTTCAGTATATAAAATCATCATTCCCTGATTTGTTACCATATGTGTCACATAATCTTTCACCTATGGCAACATTGGCTAAATACATAAAATCAAAGGACGAAAAGGCGAAAGTAGTATTTATTGGACCGTGTACTGCGAAAAAGGCGGAAGTTCAGAATGAAGATGTAAAGCCTTATGTTGATGCAGTTCTTACATTTGAAGAACTTCAGGCTCTCTATGACAGTAAGGATATTGATATTACGACATTGCCCGAAGATGTTCTTGAAAATGCTTCATATTTCGGCAGAATTTTCGCACGTTCAGGAGGTCTGTCAGATGCAGTTGTACAGGCACTTAAAGAGCAAAATATTGATTTTGAAGTAAAACCAGTTGTTTGTGACGGCATTGAGGAATGTCGTACAGCCTTATTAAAAAAGAGAAAAAATGTTCTTAATGCAAACTTTATTGAAGGTATGTCCTGCGTGGGTGGTTGTATCGGTGGTGCCGGTTGTCTTACACATGGCGAAAAGAACAAATCCGAGGTTGACAAATATGGTAACGAGGCATTAGAAAAAACCATTACGAATGCTATTTCAGTCTTAAAGTAAAACGAGATTTCAGAAATGAGGTTTAAATATGAATAAAATTACAATAATTGGTTCAGGTAATGTTGGTGCAACTATTGCGTATACAGCAACTGTTATGGGTCTTGCGTCAGAAATCGTAATGATTGACGTTAATGAAGAAAAGGCTCTCGGCGAAGCGCTTGACATTAGACAGGGTATTCCTTTCTGTAATCCAGCAAATGTTTATGCCGGTTCATATCAGGATGCAGTTGACTCGGATATAGTTATTATAACATCAGGCCTTGCAAGGAAACCCGGTCAAACACGACTTGATTTGGCTCAGAACAATGTTGACATTATAAAGTCAATTGCTACTGAAATTGTGAAATATGCTCCAAAGGCTACATATGTAATCGTTAGTAACCCAGTTGATATTCTTACATATGTTTTCTGCAAAACAACAGGTATTCCTGAAAAGAGAGTTATCGGTTCAGGTACAATTCTTGACACATCACGTCTTCGTGCAAGAATTGCAGAATATTATTCAGTTAACCAGAAGAATGTTCACGCATATATTTTGGGTGAGCACGGTGACACCGCTTTTGTTCCATGGTCAATTGCAAATATTTCAAATGTTCCAATTGAAGATTACAGAAATGCTGTTATAAAGTCAGAGCTTTATCCTGAATTTAACAGAGATGAAGTTGAAGATTATGTTCGTAAATCAGGTGGACGCGTTATTCAACGTAAGGGTGCAACATTCTATGCGGTATCAGTTTCAGTTTGTCACCTTTGCAAATGTTTGTTGAATCCTATTGATACAACACTTACTGTTTCAACAATGCTTCACGGCGAATATGGTATTGATGATGTTTGCTTAAGCCTTCTCAATATTGTTGGCAACAAGCAGGTGCAGGGCAAAATTATTCTTCCTCTTAACGACCAAGAAATCTGGTCATTGAATAAGAGTGCAGAAAGCCTTAAGAATGTTATTAAACAAATAGATATATAAGAACGATAAGAAAGGAAAGGTAGAAATGGAATATCGTATTGAACACGACTCTATGGGCGAAATGAAAGTTCCCGCAGACCGTCTTTGGGCTGCACAGACTCAAAGAAGTCACGAAAATTTTGAAATCGGTGTGGGTATTGAAACAATGCCTGCTGAAATTATAAATGCATTCGGTATACTTAAAAAAGCTGCTGCAATTGCAAATAATGCTCTTCGTCCCGAAAAGATGACAGAAGAAAAAATGAATGCAATTTGTGCTGCTTGTGATGAGGTAAGAGAGGGTAAGCTTAACGGTCATTTCCCACTTGTTGTATGGCAGACCGGTTCAGGCACACAGTCAAATATGAACTCAAATGAAGTTATTGCTAACAGGGGCAATCAGATTCTTGGCAAAACATTGCTTCATCCTAACGATGATGTAAATATGAGTCAATCATCAAATGACACATTCCCAACTGCTATGCATATTGCGGCTGTCCTTGCTTTAGAAGAAAAACTTCTTCCTGCGGTTTATGAATTGATTGAAACCTTTAATAGACTCGAAGAAGAAAATGAAGGAATTGTAAAGAGCGGTAGAACACATTTACAAGATGCTACTCCTATTAAATTTAGTCAGGAAATTAGTGGATGGCGTTCAAGCCTTGAAAAAGATGTTGAATTGATTAAACGTTCAATTGAGCCACTTTATGAACTTGCCCTCGGCGGTACTGCAGTTGGAACAGGTCTTAATGCGCCTGCAGGATTTGATACAGGAGTTGCGGCTGAAGTTGCAAAACTTACAGGTAAACCATTCGTGACTGCTGCAAATAAATTTCATTCACTCACTTCAAAAGATGAACTTGTATTTGCACATGGTGCAATCAAGGCACTTGCTTGTGATATGATGAAGATTGCAAATGACGTGCGTTGGCTCGCTTCTGGCCCTCGTGACGGTCTCGGTGAAATTTTCATTCCCGAAAATGAACCTGGTTCATCAATTATGCCCGGTAAAGTAAACCCAACACAGTGTGAGGCAGTAACAATGGTTGCTGTTCAGGTAATGGGTAACGATGTGGCAGTTAGTATGGCTGCATCGCAGGGCAATTTTGAATTGAATGTATTTATGCCTGTTTGTATTTACAATTTCTTGCAGTCAGCAAGACTTCTTGCAGAGGCAATTACATCATTCAATAAAAATTGTGCCGTTGGAATTAAAGCGAATAAAGAAAAAATGCATCACAATCTTCACAATTCTTTAATGCTTGTTACTGCACTTAACCCATATATCGGTTATGAAAATGCAGCAAAAACTGCAAAGAAAGCATTTAAGGATAATATTTCACTTAAAGAAGCCTGCGTTGAGCTTGGTTTCTTGACAGCTGAAAGATTTGATGAAGTATTCCACCCTGAAGAAATGGTATAAACCGGAGGTAAACCTATGAAAGTTAGTTATTTCCCCGGATGCACTCTTAAAAACAAGGCTAAAGAATTGGATGTTTATTCAGTTAAGTCTGCCGAAGTTCTGGGTATAACTTTAGAAGAAATTGAAAACTGGCAATGCTGTGGCGGTGTGTTTTCAACTGCAAGAGATGAAGTTGCAACAAAACTTTCATCTGTACGTGCACTCAAATATGCTCTTGATAAAAATCAACCACTTGTTACAGTTTGCTCCGCTTGTCACAATGTAATCAAGCAGACTAATTATGCTATGCAGAATGATAAGGAGTTTGCCGATAAAGTTAACAGATATATGGCTGACGGTCAATATAACGGAGAAACTCAAGTTTATAATTACCTTGAAATGCTTCGTGATTTGGTAGGCTTTGATGCGGTTAAAGAAAAAGTGGTAAACTCACTTAAAGGTAAAAAAATTGCCGCATATTACGGTTGTCTTCTTTTAAGACCAAATAGTGTTATGAAAATGGATGACCCTGAAAATCCTACAATTATGGAAGATTTAATTAAAGCAATGGGTGCAGAGCCGATAGTGTATGCAAAGCGTAACGAATGTTGTGGCGGATATATTTCAGTAGAAAGCCCTGATGCAGCTAAGAAAAATAGTAATGCAATTATCGCAAACGCAAAGGCTGCAGGTGCAGAAATGATTATTACAGCATGTCCGCTTTGCAAATATAATCTTGTTAAAAATGGTGCGGATATTCCCGTGGTTTATTTCACAGAGCTTCTTGCAGAAGCCCTTGGTGTAAAGGAGGATACAAATGGATAATAAAGAGTATCTTAGGGAAGAAATCATCCGTAGAAGTGGTGTTAATCCAAGCAAATGTATGCGTTGCGGAAAATGTTCTGCAACTTGTCCCGCATATGATGAAATGGAATATCATCCACATCAGTTTGTAAATATGGTAGAGAGCGGCGATATTGAGCCATTGCTTAATTCGGAGTCACTTTATAAATGTTTATCTTGTTTTGCTTGTATTGACAGATGCCCAAGAAATGTAGAACCAGCTAAATTGGTTGAGGCAGTGCGTCTTACTGCAATAAGAAAACAGGGCGCAAATCGTATGACTGCAGACGATGTTCCTCCAATTATTGATGAGGATGTTCCGCCACAGTTGCTCGTAAGTGCGTTCAGAAAATATACTAAGTAAGGAGGAAAAGACAAATGCAAAGAGTTGGTGTTTTTGTATGTTGGTGTGGCAGTAATATTGCTGGTACAGTTGATGTTGAAGCAGTATCAGAAGCCTTGAAAAGCGAACCAGGTGTAGTCTTTTCCACCAATTATCAATATATGTGCTCACAGGCAGGTCAGGATATGATTAAAGATGCCGTTAAAGAGCACAATCTTACAGGAATTGTTGTTTGTTCTTGTTCACCAAGAATGCACGAGGCAACATTCCGCAAAACTGCAGCCGCTGCAGGACTCAATCCATATATGGTTGAAATCGCAAATATCCGTGAACAGTGCTCATGGGTACATAAGGATATGCTTACAGGTACAGAAAAAGCAATTATTCTTGGTAAAGCGGCCATTGCAAAGGTCAATCTCAATGCTCCGCTCACTCCTGGTGAATCTCCCGTAACAAAGAGAGCGCTTGTTATCGGTGGCGGTATTGCGGGTATTCAGACGGCACTTGATATTGCAGATGCAGGTTTCCCCGTAGATATTGTTGAGAAAAAGCCTACAATTGGCGGTAAAATGGCTCAGCTTGATAAAACTTTTCCAACACTTGACTGTGCGGCTTGTATTCTCACACCTAAAATGGTTGATGTAGCACAGAATGAAAAAATTCGCATCTTCTCATATAGTGAGGTTTCAGAAATCAAGGGCTTCGTTGGTAACTTTGATGTAACAATCAAAAAGAATGCCCGTTTCGTAAAAGAAGATGTTTGTACAGGTTGCGGTGCTTGTGTTGAGAAATGTCCAATGAAGAAAGTGCCAAATGAATTCAACTTGGGTATGGACAACCGCAGAGCTATTTATATTCCTTTTGCACAGGCAGTGCCAAAGGTTGCAACAATCGACCCTAATGCTTGTAATATGCTCAAAAATGGCAAGTGTGGTCTTTGCGCAAGAGTTTGTACAGCGGGTGCTATTGATTACACACAGAAAGATGAATACATTGAAGAAAAATATGGTGCAATCGTAGTTGCAACAGGCTTTAATCCAATTAGTATGGATAAATTTGATGAGTTTGCTTATAACCAGTCAAAAGATGTTATCACTTCCCTTGAATTCGAGCGTCTTACAAATGCTGCAGGGCCTACTGCAGGCAAGCTTTTAAGACCATCTGACGGAAAACATCCTCACACAATCGTATTTGTTCAGTGTGTTGGCTCACGTTGTGATGCTTGTGCTGAAAAAGGTAAGGAATATTGCTCGAAAATTTGTTGTATGTATACTGCAAAACACGCAATGCTTACAAGGGATAAGTACCCTGATACAGAGGTTTATGTATTCTATATTGACGTGAGAACTCCAGGTAAGAATTTTGACGAATTCTATCGTCGTGCAGTTGAAGAATACGGAGTTAAATATATCAAGGGTATGGTCGGTAAGGTGACACCCGAGGGTGATGTGCTTAAAGTTCAAGCATCCGACCTTATTGCAAATAAACAACTGCATATTGATGCTGATTTGGTTGTTCTTGCAGCCGCAATAGAGCCTGATAAATCTGCACGTCCACTTGCTACAATGCTTACAGCAAGTATGGATACCAACGATTTCTTCACAGAAGCTCACCCGAAACTTCGTCCCGTCGAAAGTCCAACTGCAGGTGTATTCCTTTCAGGTGCTTGTCAAGGACCTAAGGATATTCCCGAAACCGTTTCTCAGGCGGGTGCGGCGGCATCAAAGGTTATAGGTCTTCTTGCAAAAGATAAATTGACAGGTAACCCATGTGTTGCTCATTCAAATGAGCTTATGTGTAACGGTTGTTCATCTTGTGAAAGAGTTTGTCCTTATGGTGCAATTACTTATATTGATAAAGAATTCCGTATGCCCGACAGAACAACTAAAATCAGAAGAGTTGCTTCAGTTAATCCTGCAGTTTGTCAGGGCTGTGGTGCTTGTACGGTAACTTGTCCGTCAGGGGCTATGGACCTTAACGGATTTGCGAATTTACAGATTATGGCGGAGGTGGACGCAATATGCAAGTAAATGAATATAAACCATTGATTGTTGCATTTTGCTGCAACTGGTGTTCTTATGCAGGTGCTGACCTTGCAGGTAATAACCGCCTTAATTATCCGGCAGAGGTAAAGATTATTCGTGTACCTTGCTCATGTCGTGTGAATCCTATGTTTGTACTTCGCGCATTTCAGCGTGGCGCTGACGGTGTGATTATTTGTGGTTGTCATCCCGGTGACTGTCACTATACATCGGGTAACTACTACACCCGTCGCAGAATGGCGGCACTTTTCTCAATGCTTGATTATTTAGGTATTGAAAAAGAGCGTACCCGTGTAGAATGGGTTTCAGCGGCTGAGGGTGCAAAATTCGCTGCTACTATGAATGATTTTGTTGAAAAAGTAACAGCTTTGGGAGAAAACAAGAGATTGGAGGATTTACGATGCAAAAAATAACTCGCGAACAGTTGATTGAAAAAGCAGTTTCTTTGCTCGCAGACGGAACAGTATCTTGTGTTCTTGGTTGGAGTAAGGGCGAATTTGACTATGACGTAACTCCTGCTCTCTTCAACAACGAAGAAGAATTAAAAGCAAATTTCGTATTCAACGATTTCTGTGGTGTGAATTTTTCAAAATATCTTATTTCAAAAACTAATAAATGTGACGGTAAGATTCTTGTTTTTCTTAAACCATGTGATACATATAGCTTTAATCAGTTGTTGACTGAACACAGATTTGACCGTGAAAAGGTTTATGCAGTCGGTATTCCTTGTGAGGGAATGGCTGATATTGCAAAGGTAAAGCAAATCTGTGGTGATGGTATTTCATCAATTGCTTTTGACGGTGAAAAAATGGCAGTGACAACTCTTTATGATGATGCACCCGTTATGATTTCAACTGCTGATGTTCTTGCCGAGAGATGTGTAAATTGCAAGAGCAAAAAGCATGTTGCTTTTGACGAATTGATGGGTGATGAGGGCGAAGTTATTGATTCAAATCGTTTTGACGAAGTTGAAAAACTTGAAGCAATGACTCCTGATGAAAGATTTGCTTTCTGGCAGAATGAACTCTCACGTTGTATCCGTTGCAACGCTTGTCGTGACGTGTGTCCTGCTTGTACTTGTGAAAAGTGTGTGTTTGACAACCCTAATTCAGGTGTTGAAAATAAATCACCCGCAAATAGCTTCGAAGAAAAAATGTTCCATATTATAAGAGCATTCCACGTTGCAGGTCGTTGCACTGACTGTGGTGAATGTTCAAGAGTATGTCCGCAGAATATACCATTGCATCTTTTAAATCGTAAGTTTATTAAAGATATGAACGAGTTTTACGGTGAATATCAGGCAGGTGCAGAGGTAGGTTTAAGAGCACCTCTTGTAGATTATACACTTACCGATATTGAACCCGGTGAAGTTTTTGACAGGGGGGATTCTGATGCGTAAATGTTCTCTTGATAAAATCAACCTTGTTTTTGCTGAAATTGCAAAATCATCGGCATTATATCTTCCCGTTGACCAGAATGATGGTAGTGCGGCTTATAAAAAATGGGAAGAAGGTACAGTTTGGAGCAATGCTCTCAATACTGTAAGAAGCCCAAAAGATTTCTTTTTTCCACAGACTGAAGATTTGATGAAATTCAAAACATCGGGTAAGAATATTGAAATTATTGATACAAGAAGCGAAGCAGAAGATTTTGTTGTTTTCGGTGTTCGTGCTTGTGATGTAAAGAGTTTTGATATTCTTGACAGAGTGTTTTTGAGTGAACACGTTGACAGTTTTTACGGCTCAAGACGTGAACACGGTGTGATTGTGTCTGTTGCTTGTACAAGACCCTCTGAAACTTGCTTCTGCAAGACTTTTGGTATTGACCCATCTGAGTCGGCAGGGGATATCTCAGCATGGAAAACAGAAACAGAGATTTTCTTCAAGGCTAATACTCAAAAGGGCGAAGAACTCTTAAATAAGCTTTCTTCTTTAACAGAAGAGTGTGATGAAACTGTAGTCAATGAACAAAAGGCAAAGATAAATGCCGTTATGAATAAACTCCCGCTTAAAGACCTTAATACAGAGGCTTTCGGAGGCGGTAAGACAAATGAGTTTTTCAATTCACCATTATGGGATGAATTGTCACAGACCTGTCTTGGTTGTGGTACTTGTACCTTTGTTTGTCCTACTTGTCAGTGCTATGACATTAAAGATTTCAATACTGGTAACGGAGTAATCCGTTTTAGATGTTGGGATTCTTGTATGTACTCAGAATTTACAAAGATGGCTCACGGTAACAACAGACTTACTCAGAAAGAACGTTTCCGTCAACGTTTTATGCATAAGCTTGTTTATTATCCTGAAAACAATGACGGTTTATTTAGTTGTGTAGGTTGCGGAAGATGTATTTCTAAATGCCCTATTTCAATGAATATTGTAAAAGTAATGAAAAAGATGGGAGGAGCAGTAAATGAATAATCGTGAAGAAACCTTGATTCCAAAGCTTGGTGTCATTACGGATGTTCGTATTGATACTCCCGACATTAAGACTTTCAGAGTGGTAACACCCGATGGTAAAAAAGCATTTGACCACAGACCCGGTCAGTGTGCAATGCTTTCAATTCCAGGTGTTGGTGAGGCGATGTTTTCAATCACATCTTCTCCTACAAATGAAGAATATATGGAGTTTTCAATCAAAAAGTGCGGTTGTGTAACAGATTGGTTGCATCAAGCAGAAGTGGGTCAGCAGATTACAATTAGAGGACCTTATGGTAACCCATTCCCCGTTGATGATGTTTTTGCAGGCAAAAATCTTCTCTTTATTGCGGGTGGTGTTGGCTTAGCTCCTCTTCGTTCAGTAATTAATTATTGCCGTCACTATCGTGACCGCTATGGTAAGATTGATATTGTTTATGGCTCAAGAAGTAAAGACGATTTGCTTGATTATCAGGAAATAATTGAAGAGTGGTCAAATGATGCAGGTGTTGATGTCCATTTGACAATTGATAATCCTCAAGAGGGTTGGGATGGCCACGTTGGTTTTGTTCCCAATTATGTCAAAGAGTTGGGCTTCGATACAGATAAGGTTGCAGTTTTGTGTGGACCTCCCATTATGATTAAGTTCACTTTGGAAGGGCTTTGTGCAATCGGTTTTGAAAAGACAAACATTTACACAACTCTTGAATTGAGAATGAAATGCGGAGTCGGTAAATGCGGAAGATGTAATGTTGGTTCTAAATATGTCTGCAAGGATGGTCCGGTTTTCCGTTGCGACGAATTAGACGAACTCCCAGCAGAGTATTAATGGAGGTTACCAAAATGGAAAAAATGGTTAATATATTCCTTTTCGGCAAAAAATATGAGGTGCCTGAAAACTTAACAATTATGACCGCTATGGAATATGCTGGCTATCAGCTTGTACGTGGTTGTGGTTGTCGTAACGGTTTCTGCGGTGCTTGTGCAACGATTTATCGCATTAAGGGCGACAGAGAACTTAAAGCATGTTTGGCTTGTCAGACAAAGGTTGAAGACAATATGTATATTGCAACATTGCCTTTCTTCCCACTTGTTAAACAGGTTTATGATATCGAGAATATTCCCGTTAACGAAACTGTTATGATGCAGCTTTATCCTGAAATCTATTCGTGTATAGGTTGTAATGCTTGTACAAAAAGCTGCACTCAAGAACTTAATGTAATGCAGTATATCGCATATGCTCAGCGTGGTGATTTTCAAAAATGTGCTGAGGAATCATTTGACTGTGTAATGTGTGGAGTTTGTTCATCAAGATGTCCTGCAGGTATTTCTCACCCACAGGTTGCAATGCTTGCAAGAAGAATCAATGGTAAATACCTTGCACCAGGTTGCGGTCATCTTGAAGACAGAGTTAAAGAGATTAAAAACGGTGATTTCAACGAATTGATTGAGGCACTTATGCAGAAGCCAATCGAAGAGATGAAAGAACTTTATAACACAAGAGAAATTGAGAAGTAAGGAGGAAAGTATATGTATTCAGAAAAATTTCAGAAATCAATTGCAGCAGTTGAAGCGTCAAGAGAAAAGAATATTGCTTTAGAGCCGGAACGTATGACTGCTCAGCAAAAAGAAGATTTACTTGCAACTTTCCATCCCGACTACAAAAAAGATGAATTTGCAGTATTGAAAATTGGTGCAAATAAAGGCGATAAAGTTCCCACAGAATTAGCAGAAATGCTTCAGGCACACAGCCGCATTACTGCTGATAGTGTTGACCTTTCAAAGCCTGATTATGAAACTGATGTTCTTATTATCGGCGGTGGCGGTGCAGGCGCATCTGCTGCTATTGAAGCAAACGAAGCTGGCGCTAATGTTATGATTGTAACAAAGCTCCGAATTGGTGATGCTAACACAATGATGGCAGAGGGTGGTATTCAGGCGGCAGATAAGCCAAATGATTCACCTGCAATTCACTTTGTTGATGCTTTCGGTGGCGGACATTTTGCGGCGAAGAAAGAACTTCTTTCTAAACTTGTATGTGACGCACCCGAAGCAATTCAGTGGCTCAGCAATCTCGGTGTTGAATTTGATAAAGATGCTGACGGCACAATGGTTACAACTCACGGTGGCGGTACATCACGTAAACGTATGCACGCAGCAAAGGACTATTCAGGTGCGGAAATTATGAGAACTCTTCGTGATGAAGTGTTTAATCGTAAAATTCCAGTTGTTGATTTTACATCGGCAATTGAACTCATTATGGACGAAAACGGCAACGCAGCAGGTGCAGTTCTTATGAATATGGAAACAAAAGAACTCCTTGTTGCAAAGGCAAAGACAGTTATCATTGCAACAGGTGGTGCAGGTCGTATGCACTATCAGGGCTTCCCAACCTCAAACCACTATGGCGCAACGGCTGACGGACTTGTTTTAGGTTATAGAGTTGGTGCAAAGCTTCTCTATGCTGAAACTCTTCAGTACCATCCAACAGGTGTTGCTTATCCTGAGCAGATTTTCGGTGCACTTGTTACTGAAAAAGTTCGTTCATTGGGCGCAAAGCTTGTTAACGTAAATGGCGAGGTATTTATGCATCCTCTCGAAACACGTGACGTTGCTGCTGCTTCAATTATCCGTGAATGTTCAGAAAGAGGCACTGGTGTTGATACAGGTGACGGGCAGGGTGTATGGCTTGACACACCAATGATTGAAAAAATCGGTGGCGAAGGCACAATTATGAAGAGAATTCCTGCTATGTGGAGAATGTTTGATAAATATGGCATTGATATTCGTAAAGAGCCAATTCTTGTTTATCCTACATTACACTATCAGAATGGTGGTCTTGACATCACTCCTGATTGTATGACAACAAATGTTGAAAATCTCTTTGTTGCAGGTGAGGCTGTCGGTGGAATTCACGGTAGAAACAGACTTATGGGCAACTCATTGCTTGATATTATCGTATTTGGTAGAAGTGCAGGTCAAAATGCTGCGGCTAAAGCAAAGAATGTTACAGTAGGTGAACTTACACTTAAACATATTGAAAAGTTTGAAAACGAAATTGCAGAAGCAGGAATTGACACTGACAAAGTATCACCTAAGCTTTTGCCTAATTATACAAACAAGAAAAGTATATAAAAGGAGATTGATATAATGGATTTACACGTTCTTACAGACCTTTTTGAAGCACTCACTATTTTCTGTTTCGGTCTTTCATGGCCCATTTCTATCCGTAAATCTTTAAAATCAAGAACAGCCAAGGGCAAGAGTCTTTTCTTTGAAGTGTTTTTACTCATTGGTTATGCATTTGGCATTGCGCGTAAAGCTATTCAGGTTGCAGCACTTGGTTATCCTCTTGAGGGCACGGGTACATTAGGAACAATTATCTTTATTCTCAGCTTTTTCTTCTATGTTCTTAACTTTATCGAAATTTCAATTGACGTTGCACTTTATTTCCGTAATACAAAATTAGATAAGTTAAGAGATGCGGGTGAAGAAGTTTAAAAAATGCGACATTAAATAAACACCAGTTCATGTGAACTGGTGTTTATTATTGTCCTTTATGATTAAATTTTCGCTTTGCTTCGTAAGTTCCGTCATCATTGAAAATAAGTACGGTGCAACCTTGAAGCCATTCACTTTCGGGTGAGTTGAAACAGGTCTTCATATTGTATGAGCCGTAGCCGGATGCTTGAATATAACTTAAAAGAATATTACCATACATATACCCAAAGTCATTTATGTGGTCGTGACCGAAATAAACCGCTTGAGTGTTACCCGTCTTTGCAAAAGCATTAAGAATACCTGAGTTAAACCCTGCTTGACAGATGCCTTCTCTCTTTTTCCCATATAAAAATTCATAGTTTTCAGCATTGGCACACTCATAAGGTGGAATATGCATAACGGCGATTGATTTAAAATCACCATAAATATTCTTTATTGAGTTGTGCTTTTCTTTATACCATTCAACTTGCGATTCTTTTATACCATCATATACTTGACCTTTTTTCTCAACACCATATTTTTCTTTTAATTCTTTTGTCATATAATCGCCAGAATCCATTAGAAAAAACACTTCTTTGAGAGCGTTGTCGGTATTGAGAATGTTTATTGTACAGTTTCCGTTTCCGTCAATGTCTTCCAACCCACTTTTTATAAGACAATGCTCATATGATGCAAATAATTCTATAAATTCTTTTCTTGAAAAGGTGCAAGGCCCTTCCCCTTCATGATTGCCAAGTACGGTGGTCCAATAAACACCGGTTTTTTCCATAATGTCAGCAAAATCTCTTGTTAACTTTTTGCTAAATCCAGAAGTAATTGTATCCCCACCGAAGATTACAAGGTCGGGCTTTTCTTCAATAATATTCTTCAGTAGATTTTTAATTGCAAGATTATCAGTTTTCTTTTTGCCGTTTAAATGAAGGTCTGTAAACATTAACACCTTAAATTTACCTTCATTAATTTTTTTGATTGTTATACTATCGGTATCTTCTGACACAATTTTTATCGAATTACCCACGTTTTGAGTGGAATTGATGTCATAATTTAAACCTCGAAAATTTTTGACGACACAAGTTGTGCCAATACCCATAATTGCTAATGGAATAAGCGATAAAAGAGATTTTATGTACTTTTTCATAATCCACCCCAAAGATTTTTTGTGGTTTTATTATATACAATGGTAAAATTAAAGTCAATGAGGACGGGTCTTAATAAAAAATAACCACTATGACATCTTTCGATAAAAATGAAAGTGTCATAGTGGTTATATAGTTTAGATGTTATATATCTGAAAATCTATCATATCTAAGAAACATACAAATCTAAAACGTAAAGCTTTTTCAGGTGGAAGCTCCCAAAAATGAAGTGTTGCCCACGGAAGAAGTGCTTCGAAAAATTCCTGTTCACCTTTAATGACTTTAGGCTCTTTTATTTGATAAAATGTTTTTGCAGAGAATTCACCGCGAAGTGTTCTAGCCATAAGTTTTAAATTGTCCAACTCTTTAAATATTAAGTAATTACAATTGTTTCCGGGTACAAGATGACCTTCTGTACAATATTCAATAAGGTCATCAGAAAGATTTTCAAATTTTTGGTTTTTGACAATGGCATCAAAAATTTTGAGCTCAACTATTTCGATTTCATCGTCTTTAATTTCTTCTACTTGCTGAATTTGCTTTATGGCATCTTCTTTAGTGATTTTTATATGGTCAGGTGCAACAATGAATTTATAATTTTCATCGCCCTTTTTCTTTACGTATCCAATGATTCGTGCTTCATAGTTTTCGATGGGCTCTGTTATGCCAAGCAGATATGTATCAATCTTTTGGTCACCATTGATGGGGTCTAAAGTGTATCCGCAGTTTATAGAATATGTTGTATTTTGATTATCAACATAACCAATAGGTCGTGAAATTATCACTTGGCGGATAGTACCTAAAAAAGCCTCTGGTAATTTTGCGTATTCTTCTAAAGTCATTTTTGCATCCTCCTGATATGTTTTTAGAAAAGACAAAAAAGAGAAACCACAAAAGTGATTTCTCTTTATTGGTGCGAGAGACGGGACTTGAACCCGTACGGGATTACCACACGCCCCTCAAACGTGCGCGTCTGCCGATTCCGCCACTCTCGCAAATATCGAGCCGTTCTCTCAAACGGCAAGAGTCATTATAACAAAGGGTGGTGGTAATGTCAAGCATTTTTTTTAATTTTTTAAAAATTTTTTTTAAAAGTGTCGTAAAAAGGAAAAAGCAGGTTTTATGTCTGCTGTGTCATATTGAATTTTTCTTCGGTCTTTTAGTTGTTTTGACAGTTGGCTTGCGACCTTTTTTGGGCATTCCTTGTGCGATTGTGGGAAAATCCTTATCGGTTTCTGCGGTTGGTTGAATTTCATAAGTCCCGTATTTATTTACCATTTCATAGGGTGTTTCTGGGTCATCCACAATCGGTACGGATGCAACATCAAGTGAGTCAAAAACATTTTTAAATTCGTCATTTAGATTTTCATACATAATTATCACCTTGATTATATTATGCCCGTGATTTTGAATTTTATATTATTTTTTTAATTTTTTTGTGGTAATACTGTACCCCTAGAATGCATATAGATTATTAAAAATGTATAATATGGAGGTCAGTATGATTACAGACGAAAAAAATATTCAACGATTGCCCCACAACATTATTATGGAAGACCGCAAAAAGCTTTCGGTTTCAGGGGTAAAAGATATAGATTCTTTTGATGAGCAAACCATTATTGCAATAACTGAACAGGGTGAACTCACAATACGTGGGTGGAATCTACATATAACAAGGCTTAATCTTGAACAGAGTGAGCTTATGGTTGACGGAGAAATTTCATCGCTCACATATACCGATACTCGTCCGCAAACTAAAGGATTTTTTGCAAAGGTGCTACGATGACCGACTATCTTTATAGCCTGACTCTTGCACAACAGACCAGAGGATTTTTGTTATCTTTGGGTTTTGGTTTTATTATGGGGATTTTCTATGATTTATTTAGAATAATTCGTATTTGCATCTCAAAGGGTAAAGCGGCAGTCGTCATAAGTGATATGTTATATTGTATTTTTCTGTGCTTTTGTACATTCGCTTTCTGCCTTACAATGAATGAGGGTGAAATTAGATTATATCTTCTAGCGGGAGAGGCGATAGGTTTTACTGCTTATTATTTTTCCCTTGGTGCAATAATTTTCTCTTTCAGTGAGATTTTGATAGATTTAATAAAAAAAGTTTGCAAATGGATTTTTAATGCATTTTCTTTTCCGTTCAGGTGGCTATTTGGAAAAGTCCGCATCATTTTCGACAAAATCCTCAAAAAAAGTCGAAAAAATGGTAAAAAAATAAAAAATAAATCAAAATTCCTCTTGAAAGTGAATAAGCATTTGTTGTATAATTTGTTTGATAATAAGCAAAATCCGGTGGATAATGGTGCAGATAGAAAGAGAGGAAGTTGACAGTGGTTAAAAAAAGAAGTTTTATTTTAACATTGGCTCTTGTGTTGCTTGTAGGGTATTTCATAATTACTATTGTCGGACTTCAGCTTGACATTAACGAGCGCCGTGCAGTGTTGGACCAGAAAACCGCAGCATATGAGCAACAACTTGCTGACAATGACCGCTTACAGTCAATTATTGAAAATGATGATAAAAGCGCTTACATTGAACAGGTTGCCCGCGAAAAATTAGGATATGTTATGCCCGGTGAAAAAGTGTTCTACGATGTAACACCGGGAGCATAAGTTTGGGAGGCAACTTTAGTTTTATGCAGGTTGAAATCGGTTCCATTTATGACGGAACAGTGACGGGGTTAACAAAATTCGGAGCTTTTGTGAAGCTCGAAAATGGTGCATCTGGAATGGTGCACATTTCTGAAGTAGCTGCTGAATATGTAAGTGATATTTCACAGCATCTTTCAGAAGGCGATAAAGTAAAGGTTAAGGTTATTGAAATTAACGAAAAGGGCAAAATCAGCCTTTCAATTAAAAAAGCATTACCCGAACCTGAAAAACCAAAAGTTCAGAAACCTAGACCACAGCGAAATGGCGGAAATCGTGGTTGGCAGGGTAAATCGGAGTCTGAACAGAGTGGCCCAATGTCTTTTGAAGATATGATGGCGAAATTCAAAGCCCAGAGCGAAGACAAAATGAGTGATATTAAACGAAGCTCTGACAGACGTGGTGGTAATACAGGCTATCGCAGAGGAAATAAGTCTTAAATTTTAGGGTAGTTTCAAATGACTACCCTTTTTTATTAGTCATAAGACATAAAATATGAATTATTTGTAAAAAGTTAATAAAAATTCTCGAAACTACTTTATTTTTCTGTGCATTTGTGCTACACTGTAATTGAACAAAAGATTGTTCAATTACAAAAACAAAGGGGATGTCGTTGTGAACATTACTATTATCGGACGTAAATGTACGCCAAGAGAAAGCTTCAGAGCCCGTGCAGAAGAAAAACTTCGTAAGGTTGAAAAATTCTTCGGACCTGACGCAACGGCTAAAATTACTGCTACTGTTGAGAAAAATGTGAAAATCTGTGAAATTACTCTCACTAAGAAAAATATGATTTTCCGTGCTCAAGAGCGCAGTGATGATTTGGAAGAGTCACTTGACAGATGTGTTGACTCTCTTATTCGTCAAATTAGAAAAAACAAGACACGAATTGAAAGAAAACTCCGTGATGTTTCATTTGACGATGTACTTGCAGATGTTGTTGACGAAGACGAAATTGAGGTTGTTAGAACAAAAACAGTTGTTTTAAAGCCCGAAACCGTTGAAGAAGCAATTTTGCAGATGAATCTTTTGGGCCATATGTTCTATATGTTCCGCAATGCAGAGTCAGATGAAATTTGCGTAGTTTATAAGAGGAATGACGGAGGCTACGGCCTTATGGAACCCGAATACGAATAAATAAAAAATATGGCGGGGCTTTAAGCCCCGCTTTTTAATAGGAGAAGAATATGAAAAAGGTACTTAAAATTTTAATTCCGATTGTCGCAGTTGCACTCGCGGTAGCAATCACACTTGTTGGTGTGTTTTTCAATGACATCTTTTGGGAGAAAGATTGGTTTATTGAAAAATCACAAACGGCTGATGTAAAACTTACTATTGATACTGAAACAAAGGGCGAAGTTCTTGACGGCTTCGGTGCATCGGCTTGTTGGTGGTCGCAGATTGCAGGTAAGAGCGAAAATATGGAAGAAATCGCAAAACTTCTTTATAGTAAAGAGGGATTGGGTCTTAATATTTATCGCTATAACATCGGTGCGGGTTCAAAGGATAACCCAAATACAAAAATCACTGACCCATGGCGACAGACCGAGAGCTTCTATGTTTATAACGAGTCGACTGGTGAATATGAATACGACTTTACACGTGATGCTGAGGCACAGAAATTTTTAGACCTTTGCCTTTCATATGGTTGCATTGATACTGTAATTCTTTTTGCAAATTCACCTCATTTTTCAATGACTCTCAATGGTAGAGCTTATGGAAATGAGAATTGGTGGGTGAGCAACCTTGACCGTGATTATTATGACGCATATGCAGAATATCTTGTAACAATTGCAGAGTATTTTATCAAAAAAGGTGTGCCGGTAAAAGCAATAAGCCCAATCAATGAGCCTAACTGGTCATGGGGTGTTGCGGGGGTAAATCAGAGTCAGGAAGGTTGTTTCTATAATTCTGAAGATATTTATGACGTTTACCGTGCCTGCGTGAGAGAAATCAAAGAGAGAAATCTTGACATTAAGCTTTCAGGTCCAGAATCGGGCGAAATTGGTCACAGACTTTATGAATGGTTTGATTATCTTTATAAGGATGCAGAAATTCGTCCATATCTTGCAAATCTCTCATATCATAGCTACTGGACTGATGAGCAGGTGCAGAATAAAATAGGCCTTGGTAACTGGATAAAATCATATGTTGATGATATTCCCGTGGAAATGTCAGAATGGTGTCATCTTCCTTGTACAGCGCCAATTGATTCAATTGACGGTGCACTTTTGCAGGCAAGAGTTATGGCAAACGACCTTGAATACAGCAATATCAATTCGTGGACTGCGTGGGTTGGCGTGAATGGAATTGGAATTGGCGGGGATGGTAAACAGTATTCCGACGGACTTTTGGCAGGTAATGCAGATTTGAGTGAATATCAGATTGCTATGCGTTATTATGCGGTTGCTCATTTTACTAAGTTTATTCCAATAGACAGTGTAAAAATTTCAACTGAAAAGAATATTAATGACCTTATTAAAACCGAAGAAGTGCTTGAAGACGGAACAGTTAACACTTTGGTTATGAAATATGGAGTGAACTGTGTATCATATCTTACACCTGATGGAAAGATTGTCACCGTTGTTGTTAATGAGGGTGCAGGTAGAAATATTGATTTTAAGGTTGACGCTGAATATATGAGCGTATTTGTTACAACACAGGAAACACAACTTCAGCAGACCTACGAAGGTGAAGTTACAGAAATTGAGCTTCCCGAAAAGAGCATTATGACAATTACTTTCCAAAACGAATCTTTTAGTCAATCCTCAACACAAACTGAACCAAACCAAAAATAGTAAAATTTAACGGCGAGAAACATCTCGCCGTTTTTATTTGTAATTACATAAAAATTAATGTCATTCTAAACGCGGCGAAGGGCCTCTTAGGCTGAGATTCTTCGCTACGCTCAGAATGACATTTTACACTTTGCTTTTTGCACCTATTTTTTCATCTGGTCGAGTGTTTTTTCGAATGATGGTAAGAATTCTTCAATAAAGATTTTCAATTCTTCACATTCGAGTTTTTCCATTGATTTGAGAAGTCTATCTTCTGCTTCACAGAATTCGCTATTACCTGCTTTTCTCTCTTCAACGCATTTTAAATATCCGCTTATTTTGTCGGCGGCTTTAACGAGTTTCCATAATTCTTTGTCCTCGTTCTTTTTCTTAAAAAGAGGCTCATAAGATGGTAGCAAATCTTCGGGAAGCATTGAAAGTAGTTGTTTTGTTGCATTCTTTTCAACTGCTTTATATGCTTCTTTTGTTTCTTTACTGTAATACTTAACAGGTGTTGGTAGGTCACCCGTTATAATTTCGGGTGTATCGTGATAAAGACCTAAGAGAGAGGCTCTTTCACAGTTGTAGTCTTTACCCAATCTTTGATTACCGATACTCGCTAATGCATAGCAAAGTTGAGCAACCTCAGCAGAATGCTCGCTCAAGGTTTCATATCTTGTATTTCGCATCAGTGCCCAACGATTTATGTATTTGGTACGTGATGTGAAAGCGAAAAAGTCATTTTTACCCATTAGATATCTTCTTCCTTAAAACTGATTTTCAGCTCGTCACGGTTCAAAGTGATTTTCGTGTATTTTACTCCTGCTGCGTCAAACATTCTGCGTGAAACACGGTTTCCAACAGTGTCCTTGTACTTATCAGAAATATAAATAACCTCTTTAATTCCGCTTTGAATAATTGCCTTTGCGCATTCGTTACAAGGGAAAAGAGCAACATAGATTTTACAACCATTTAAGTTTCTGCCACCATTGTTGAGAATTGCATTGAGTTCAGCATGGCAAACATATGGATATTTTGTGTCGAACTCATCACCGCTTCTGTCCCAAGGGAATTCGTCATCATTACAACCTATTGGGAATCCGTTGTAGCCTACTGACATAATCTTGTTATTGTTGTCAACAATACAAGCACCTACTTGAGTGTTGGGGTCCTTGCTTCTGTATGAAGAAAGCAAAGCAATGCCCATAAAATACTCGTCCCAAGAAATAAAATCGTCTCTTTTTGCCATGATTACTCACCTTTAATCCTTTTCCAATATTCTTTTGCGGTTTGTTCATTTTTGTTATCGCCAAATTCGTAATATTTTTTATCTTTAATCGCGTCGGGTAAATACTGCTGCTTTACCCAGTGATTAGGATATGCGTGTGGATATAAATAGTTTTGTCCCTTAACCTCGGCATCTTCACCATCAAAATGCTTATTCTGCAACTGACGAGGAATTTTACCATAATTACCCTTGCGGACATCGTCGAGGGCTGCAAAAATTCCATCGTGGCCCGTAACAGATTTAGGACTTGTTGCCACCAAAACAACTGCATCTCCTAAAGGAATTGCAGCCTCGGGCATTCCAACCTGCATTGCAATGTCACAAGCCGCCTTTACGATTGGTAAAATCTGTGGATAAGCAAGTCCCACATCTTCACTTGCACAAACCAAAAGTCTGCGAATTGCCGAAACCATATCTCCTGCCTCTAAAAGACGAGCAAGATAATGAAGTGCGGCATCGGGGTCGGAGCCTCGCATACTCTTTTGATATGCAGAGAGAATGTCGTAATGCTCGTCACCGAATTTATCGTAACGGAATGTGTTTTTCATTGTAAGACTGCCTGTATTTTCAAGAGTGATTACTCTTTTACCCTCTATAACACTTGCAGAAAGAACACAGAGTTCGACAAAATTCAAGGATTTTCGAACATCTCCACCACAAGCAGTTGCAATATGTTCGCAAACTCCGTCTTCAATTTCCAATGGTATTTCGGTTTCGTTTTCTAAAAATTCAAAGCCACGTTTAATATTGGGTACAATATCTTCGGGAGTGACGGACTTAAATTCGAACACCGTACAACGCGAAAGCACCGCAGAGTAAATATAAAAATATGGATTTTCAGTTGTGGAAGCAATCAATGTGATTTTTCCGCTTTCTATATATTCAAGAAGACTCTGTTGCTGTTTTTTGTTAAAATACTGAATCTCATCAAGATAAAGTAAAATACCATTAGGTGCTGCGAAAGTGTCAAGCTCACTGACAATTGCTTTGATGTCCGCCGTGCTTGCATTTGTGCCGTTTATATGGTGGAGTTTGCGGTTTGTATTTTTCGCAATAATCCTCGCAAGAGTTGTCTTGCCCGTGCCTGACGGACCATAAAATATTAAGTTTGGAAGATAGCCCGACTCAACAATGTTGCGAAGAGGCATATTTTCACCTAAAAGGTGACGTTGCCCCACCATATCGTCAATGGTCTGGGGGCGAAGTCTGTCTGCTAAAGGGGTTGACATAATTTCACTTCACAATATCTAAAATTTCTTCTGCTTTATTTACTATGTACTCGGCTTCATATTCTTTGAAATCTTCAAGAGTGCCGAATCCGTAGGTTACTGCACAACAAGGTATTCCTACAACGTGTGCACCTTCAATGTCAAATTTTGTATCGCCAATCATAAGTGTATTTTCAAGTGTAGCACCAATATTTTTCATAGCATTTTCGATAACTGTTGCCTTGCTTTCGCTGGTGTTGTCAAATTCAGTACCGCCAAGAAAATCAAAATATTTTTTGATACCAAGGTTTTCGCAAATGCTATCAACAAAGTGCAGAGGCTTTGAAGATGCGGTCGCAAGAATGTAACCCTCTTCTTTGAGCGATTTGAGTGTATCTGCAACACCGTCATAGAGTTTGCTTTCAAGATAACCGATTTTTCTGTATCTCTCACGGTATTTATCGGTCATTTCCCATGCGTGTTTGTCGTCAAAGCCACAAAATACAGTAAAACTATGGTAAAGTGGGGGTCCAATGAATCTTTTGAGTAAATCATCGGGAGGTGTACCGTGACCATAGCTTTCAAAAGCATAAGTGAGACTTTTGAAAATTCCCTCTGATGAATCGGTCAGAGTGCCGTCAAAATCAAATAAAAGATATTTATAATTACTCATTGATTATTATTTCATACTCCTTGCACCAAGTTTTGCCTATTTCAAGAGAATTTCCGTATTCTCTTTGCGTAATATCTCCGTCAAAATCTTCAGAATCACATCTGCCATACCAAGGCTCAATGCACACAAAAGATGCGTTTTTCTTTGCGGGTGACCAAAGCCCGAAAACCATTGTGTCAAATATAACGGTTAAATATCTTTTGCCATTTTCAACCAACGCAATTTCGTTTACATCACTGTTTTCAATAATGAGTGCATCATTGTCAAAAACAGAGTCGTGAAGCACAAAGTTACTTGGGGTGTCATATTTTGGCGAGGTGTAAAGTCCTTCATTATTGATAAGACTATATTGAAGATTATCCCCATTCATTGAAAGTGTGGTTTCGCCTTTTTTGCAATAAAATGCGGGATGTGCACCGATTGAAAAATAGATTTTTTTGTCATCTATATTATGAACAGTCCAACCAACAATAATTTTATTATTATCAAGCTCGAATGAACAAATCAAGCGGAATTTGAATGGATACTTTTCGAGAGTTTCTTCATTACTTATCAATTCAAAAGCGATTTTGTTTTCGTTTTTTTCTATGAGTGTGAATTCACTGTCCCTTGCAAAGCCGTGTTGACCGAGAGCATATTCTTTGCCCTCATATGTAGTTTTGCCATTTTTATATTTGCCCACAACGGGGAAAAGCACAGGGCTTTTTCTGCCCCAGAAATCACTATCACCCTGCCAGAGCATTTCTTTATTCTCTCTTTTATTAAAAATTGAAGATAATTCAGCACCATGGGTGTCAATTGATATTTTTAAAAAATCATTTTCAAGATAATGTAACACATTAATCACCTCTATAACTTAGGCTTATTATACAATAAAAACTTATCTTATTCAACTGATTTACAAACATTTGTTTTGTGATAATAACTGAATTTTTCAAAATTTAAAAAAATCTTAAAAACCCCTTTTATTTTATGTTAAAAGGTGATATACTATTAAAGGCGTTTGAGCATTTTGGGTGAATTGTGTCCTAAATGCTGAAAAAATCACATTTTTTTACTATATATAGTATTTTTCGATTAGATTATTTGATTTTTGGGGGGAAGAGTCCTTGGAAAAAATCATAGTAAACGGTGGCAATAGATTAACCGGTGAAATTGAAATCAGCGGTGCTAAAAATGCTGTCGTAGCGATAATTCCGGCGACCATTCTCGCAGAGGGCGTTTGTCGAATTGAAAACATTCCGAATATAAGTGACGTTTCGGCAATGATTAAAATTCTTCGCTCTTTGGGTGCAGAAATAAAAATGATAAATAAGAGCACTCTTGAAATTGATACTTCACACATTCGTTCAAATGTTGTGGGTCACGATTTATCAAAGCTTATGCGTGCTTCTTATTACTTTATAGGTGTTCTTCTCGGTAGATTTAATCACGCAAAAGTTGCAATGCCAGGTGGCTGTCAGTTTGGTGTTCGTCCCATTGACCAGCACATTAAGGGCTTTGAGGCAATTGGTGCAAAGGTTTCTATGGAAGAGAATGCAATGGTTGACGTTAAGGCTGAAAAACTTGTGGGAACATCAGTTTATTTTGACGTGGTTTCTGTTGGTGCTACAATTAACCTTATGCTTGCTGCAGTTAAGGCAAAGGGTCTTACAATAATTGAAAATGCGGCAAAAGAACCCCACATTGTTGACCTTGCGAACTTCCTCAATTCAATGGGTGCAGATGTTCGTGGTGCGGGTACTGACGTTATTAAAATTCGTGGGGTGGACAAGCTTCACGGTTGCGAATACACAATCATTCCTGACCAAATTGAAGCAGGCACATATATGGTTGCTGCAGCGGCAACTCAAGGCGATGTACTTATTAAAAATGTTATTCCTAAGCACTTAGAGTCAATTTCTGCAAAACTTGTTGAATGTGGTGTTATTGTTGAGGAGTTTGACGATTCTGTTAGAATTTTCTCTGATTGTCGTCCAAATCATTGTAGTATTAAAACAATGCCTCATCCAGGATTCCCCACAGATATGCAACCTCAATTTGCGGTTCTTCTCACTATTGCGAGAGGCAACAGTATGGTGAGCGAAAGTGTGTGGGACAACCGTTTCCGCTATATCGACCAGCTTCTTCGTATGGGTGCTAATATTAAGGTTGATGGCAAATCGGCATTCATTGAAGGTGTTGAGGGGCTTAATGGCGCTCCCGTAAAGGCGGATGACTTGAGAGCAGGTGCTGCAATGGTAATTGCAGGTCTTGTTGCTAAAGGAACAACTGAAATTGAAGAAATCCACCATATTCAGCGAGGCTATGATAACATTATTGAAAAATTACGCAGTCTTGGTGCTGATATTGAGCTTGTAACGGTTCCTGATGATGAACAAACCGTATTGAGCGTAGGTTAATATAAGTTCAGGGGCGGTTTGACCGTCCCTGTTTATTTTTAAAAATAGTTTTGTGATATAATATTATTGGAGAGTCAATATGGCAAAATTTTGTCCTTTATTTTCCTCGTCAACGGGTAACAGTATTTATGTTGGCGGCGGTAATGACAGTATTTTAATAGATGTTGGTATGACTGCAAAGCAGATGGACGAAGCACTGTGGCGAATTGGTGTTGATGGTGACAGTGTAAGAAATATTTTTATAACTCATGAACATTCTGACCACATTAAAGGTCTTAAAGTGTTTACAAAGAAGCACAAGGCAAGAGTGTTTATGACGGGTGGTACATATGAAGCGCTCACAAAAACCGATGCTCTTGATAATGTGTCAGAGGCTTGTATAATTACTCCCGACGGTGCAGATGTTGGTTGTATGCATATAAAACCCTTCGCAATTTCTCACGATACAATTG
>Ga0233373_1000013_pt1 | contig 30716 bp, 30 predicted proteins | sample ElkDunMinimDraft_5_FD_180685 | JGI IMG/M metagenome (GOLD analysis project Ga0233373, IMG submission 180685) | Fecal eukaryotic communites from dung pellets of Tule Elk in California, USA - Elk Dung E0 | ecosystem: Host-associated > Mammals > Digestive system > Large intestine > Fecal | place...
AAACTTGTTTTTACGTAATTTTTCTTCAAGCTTTGCAGCCTTTTTCTCATCAAGAGCAATTTCGGCTTTTTCGATAAGTGAAAGCACGTCGCCCATTCCGAGAATTCGAGATGCCATTCTGTCAGGATAGAAATAATCGAGCTCATCGAGTTTTTCACCCATACCGACAAATTTAATAGGCTTACCTGTTACTGCTCTTGCTGAAAGAGCCGCACCGCCTCGTGTGTCACCATCCATTTTGGTGAGTACGAGACCATCAATACCCAATTCGTCATTGAATGTACTTGCTACCGTAACTGCGTCTTGACCAAGCATTGCATCAATTACAAGTAAAATTTCGTGTGGACGAACTTCACTCTTGATATTCTTAAGTTCATTCATAAGCTCAGTATCAATATGCAAACGACCTGCGGTATCAATGAACACATAATCATAACCCTTATCTTTTGCAAGTTTGATTGCCTCTTTTGCAATTGTAACAGGATTTGTCTGACCCATTTCAAAAACAGGAACACCAACCTGCTCACCCACAACCTGCAACTGCTTAATAGCAGCGGGACGATAAATATCACAAGCTACAAGCAAAGGTCTGTGATTTTCACTTTTAAGTTTACGCGCAATCTTTGCACAATGAGTTGTTTTACCTGAACCCTGAAGACCGCACATCATAATTACCGTTGGCGGATGACTAGCATAGGCAAGTCTTGTCTGAGTGCCACCCATAAGTTCGGTAAGCTCTTCATTAACAATTTTTATAACCATCTGCGCAGGTGTAAGACTTTCCATAACCTGTGCACCGATTGCTCTTTCAGTTACCTTAGCGGTAAAATCTTTTGCAACCTTATAGTTTACGTCAGCTTCAAGAAGTGCAAGACGAACTTCACGCATTGCCTCTCTAACGTCTTTTTCATTAAGACTGCCTTTGCTTTTTAATCGTTGAAAAGCGGATTCAAGTCTATCGGATAAACCTTCAAATGCCATAATTCCTCCTACTCTGTCAAGGAAAGTGCAATTGACTTTATCTTAACTGTTTTATCATTAATTTCGCGGGAAAGACCATTTGCAAGATTATACTCATTAATCTCATCAGCGCATTTCACAATTTCTTCAATACCTTTTTGCAAAACAGAAGTTTTTTCAAAGAACTTTAGTTTTGATTCCATATCAAAAAGAACTGCTTCTGCCCTTTTGATTGCGTCACGTACACCTTGTCTGGTAATTCCTTCATTTTCGGCTATTTCTGAAAGAGAAAGGTCATCGTTATAATAATAATTGAGGTAATCTCTTTGTTTAATTGTAAGTGTTTCGCCATACAAATCTAAAAGCATTGAAACTTCAATATTATTAGCCACAAATGACACTCCTTTCAAAAAAATCAACCTGTAAAGCAATTAAACTTTACAGGTCGGTATTATACTAAATAATATTCAGTTTGTCAATAAGTTTTTTAAAAATTACGGAGCATTTATAATATCGTTCCAGTCAATAACACTACCTTTGTTTGTGTCACTACCAATTTCAACACCTGAACTTGTGCTTGACTGTTCTTCAGATGGCTTTTCTTCAACCTTATCTGTTGTTGATGTTACATCATTATTAGCATTTGATGAAGGTTCGTCGTTTGAAGAAGTACTTTCATCTTTCTTTGTAGTAGTTGTAGTACTACTGTCTTTATCAGTTTTATTTTCCGACTTTTTAGTTGTTGTTTCTGTTATAAGGTCTTCTATACTATCGTAGTAACCTTCTTTATCTGTTGTTACGGGAATTTTATCACCATCAACATTGGTTACAAAGTTTTCGCCTTCTTCATCTTCATAAACATCAACTACATCGCCATTTTCAAGAGTAACAGTAAAGTCAACTTTATAATCATCTTCTCTGTCTTTACAAGCGGCAAAAGTAACAACAATTGCAAGTAACAAAACAGCTACTAAAATTATTTTTTTATTCATATGTATTTCCCCTTTTTATTAGTTATTTTTATATTACCATATGTTTTATTGTTTTGCAAGTGGAATATTATTTCAATTCAGCAATAGTCACACCTTCTTCACCTTCACCAAAAGTACCCACACGGAATGTACGTATATTGGGATGCTTTCTAAGATGAATGTGAAGACCTTTACGAAGTGCTCCCGTACCTTTACCATGAATGATTGTTATTTCATTAAGTCCTGTACGAAGAACACTGTCAATGAATTTATCTAAATCGAGAATTGCCTCTTCAACTGTTGTACCACGCAAATCAATGCTTGAGTTTGATGATGCCGTAGCCTTCGATGAACCTGTATGAACTGTACGTGAACCATAAGTTGTTATCTTAGGTTGCTTTTTGCCACCAATCAGACGCAAATCAGAAATATCAGCTTTCATTTTAATCATACCGGACTGGACCTGGACAGAGTTTTTTCTCTCGTCTATTGAAATAATCTCGGCCTCACCACCAATAGTTTTAACAAACACTCTATCACCGATTTTTAAGGCGCGAGGAAGAATGTACTCTCCGTCATCTTCCTGCAATCCGTTTGTGATTTCGTCCATTTTATCAAGTTGTTTACCCATTGCAGCCTTCGCCTTACGGGCAATTTCCTGATGATTTTTCTGCTTTGCAAGTTCTTTTTTCAATTGTTCAATTTCAAGTAAAAGAGAATTACCTGCACGACGAGCATTTTCAACAATTCGTTCTGCCTCTTGCTTTGCCCTTGTAATTTCTTTTTCACTTTTCTCTTTTGCAATCTGCAATGCTTTATCTACATTTTCTTTTTGACGCAAAATCGACTGTTTTTCCTCTTCAAGATGCTCACGGTCGTCTTCAAGTGATTTTCTTGCAGTTTCGAGTGTGTCAACTGCATCTTCAAATTTTGTATCAGACTCTGAAATCAAGGTTTTTGCAAAATCGGTTATATCTTCAGATATGCCCAATCTACCCGCAATTGCGAGTGCATTTGAACGACCTGGCATACCTATGAGCAATCTGTATGTGGGTTTTAAAGATGCCACATCAAATTCACAACAACCATTCTCTACCCTATTGGTCTTTAGTGCGTATTCCTTTAATTCGGAATAGTGGGTTGTTGATGCGATTTTTGCACCCTTCTGTCTTAAATTTTCAAGAATGGCAACTGCTAATGCCGCACCTTCAATTGGGTCCGTACCCGCACCCAACTCATCTATGAGTACAAGACTGCGGTCATCTGCAGATTTCAGTATATCAACAATTGTTGTCATATGAGCAGAAAATGTTGAGAGTGATTGTTCAATACTCTGTTCATCGCCGATATCTGCAAGAACATTTTTGAATACTGAAATTCTACTGTTATCAGTAACTGGAAGCATTAGTCCGCACTCTGCCATCAATGTTAACAAGCCTATTGTTTTTATTGAAACAGTTTTACCGCCCGTATTAGCACCTGTAATTACCAAAGAATCAAAATCGATACCGAGAGAAATATCAACGGGTACAACTGATTTATGGTCAATTAAAGGATGACGTGCTTTTTTGAGTAAAATCTCACCGTCATTATTAAGAATCGGACGACTTGCTTTCATTTTATAAGCAAGATGTGCCTTTGCAAAGTGCAAGTCCAACATTACCGCTGACTCAAAGCTTATTTTAATTGTGTCATGAAACTCCCCTGCCATCTGTGATAATTCAGCAAGGATTCTTTCAATTTCATCCTGCTCACGACTTTCAAGAACTTTGATTTCGTTATTTGCCTCAACCACTGCAGCGGGTTCAATAAATACTGTTGCACCACTACCCGAAGTATCGTGCACCATACCCGCCACTTCACTGCGATGCTCGGCACGAACAGGAACAACAAAACGACCGTTTCGCTGAGTTATAATCCCGTCACGTAACACTTTTGAATAATGTGATGAATGAATCATACTATCAAGTTGTTCACGGATTTTGTTTTCATAATGACGTTTTTTACGTCTAATTTCTTTGAGTTCAGGTGATGCATTATCACTGATTTCTGTTTCTGACAGAATTGCATTGGTTATTCTGTCTTCAAGATATTTATTGGGATAAAGTGAATTAAATAAATCATCAAGCGCTGTTTCCATTCCCGCACATTTTTCGTGCCATATAGTAATTCCACGAATTATTTTAAGTGTAACGGCAATTTTTAAAAGCTCACCCGCTGACAACGAGCCACCCGCAGAAGCACGGCTGAGAGCATTATTTACATTTTGAAGTCCGCCAAATGACGGAGCACCAAATTTAGCAATAAAAATATAAGCCGCCTCGGTTTTATCGAGCAGTTCTGTCACCTCAAAAAAGTCTGTATACGGTTTAATTTCAAGTGCTTTTTCTTTTGCGTCAGCACTTGAAGCTGTTTCGCTTAACATTTTGAGAATTTTATCAAGTTCAAGTGAAATACAATGTTTATCCATATTTTATACCTTAATTGAATTGTAAAAATCCAAAGTTTTAAAATTGCGTTGTAATTTTGATAGTAAATACTTTTCTGTTATATATGATAAATCAGGAATTGCGTAATCTTCCATTTTAAAAGAATATATTTTTTCAAAATCAGAAAAAGCAATGTGACGGAGTGCTTTTACAAGGCCTATATCGAGTTGAAACAATGCTGATGATGACATACAGTTTTCACAATAAAGAAGCCCATCTTCAACATCAAAATACATAGCATTCGTTTCATATTCACCGCATCGGTCACAAGCTATAAGATTGGGCATAAAACCTGCAATACACATAAGCCTTAATTCTGTAATTGCCTTAATCTGTTCGTTGGGCATTGTGCCCTTAGAAAGAAAATTTAACGAATTTAAAATTAACCTTAAATATTCCTCGGCTGACTCATCTTCTTGAACTAGTGAAATTATAAGCTCAGAAAAATATTGTGCCAAGGAAATTTTATCTAAATCTTCACGTAGTGCAAAAAAAGTTTCCACGGGCTCTGCCTCATCAATTATGTAGCTATCCCTTGTTTTATAGAGGGATAATTTTGAATAACAGAACATTCCCGTAGCACTATTCTTACGATTTTTTAAAGATTTTGCACCACGGACAAAAGCACGTACAAGCCCGTTATGGCGGGTAAGCACCGTAACAAGCTTGTCTTTTTCACCTATATTCTGTTCTTTGAGTATCAGACCATCCGTATTCGTCCTCATCGTACAAATCCTCGTCATTTTGCGGTTTTTTGTTCTGCAAGGATTTATACATTAGATAATCCTCAACCTTACCGCTATGTGTAAATCTGCTCCAGATTGCCATTTTATCCATACAAATTACCGCCTTAAATTGTTTTCACTAGTAATTTGTGCGGTTTGGCATTAAATATTAGTGGTAAAAATATTGGGAATTAGAAAATTAATCCAATCCAAAATTATGAATGAGACCCTCTCTGTTGCGCCAACCCTCTTTAACCTTTACCCAGCATTGAAGATTGATTTTGCAACCGAAAAAGTTTTCCATATCTTGACGGGCATATGTGGAAATCTTTTTAAGCATATTTCCGCCTTTGCCAATAATAATTCCCTTATGACTATCTCTTTCACAGAAAATTGTTGCTTCAACATCCATAATTCCGTCACTGCGCTCACGCATTTTTTCAATGCTTACTGCAGTACCGTGAGGAATTTCTTTATCAAGTAAACGAAGCATTTTTTCTCTTATAATCTCACCCGCAAGTACTCTTTCGGGTTGGTCAGTAAGAGTATCATCGGGGAAAAAGTGTTCTGACTCAAAACTGAGTTTTTTGAGTTCTTCCAAAAGGTCTTTTATGCCACTGCCATTTTGTGCAGAAACGGGAACAATGGCTTCAAAATCATAATACCCAGTCATTTCTGCAATTCGTGAAATGAGATTTTCTTTTTCTTTTACAGTATCAATTTTGTTGATTGCAAGAATTGCAGGATTATTACCTTTTTTGATTTTTTCTATGAGTTCAAGTTCAGCGGGATTCAAATCACCTTCAGGCTCAATAACAAGCAAACACGCATCAACGCCCTCAATACTGTCACTTACTGCCTTAACCATTTTTTCACCAAGTTTGGTTTTGGGTTTATGAAAACCAGGTGTATCAGTAAATACTAACTGAACATTATCGTCAGTTGTAAGTACACCCATTATTCTTGTACGCGTAGTCTGTGGCTTTGAAGACACAATTGCGATTTTTGTGCCTAAAAGCTTATTAAGAATTGAAGATTTGCCCACATTGGCTTTTCCTACTATTGCTATAAAAGCGGTTTTTGGTGTATTCATTTATTCTCCTTGTTTTTTAAAGGTATTCCTTTAAATATAAAAACTGTAAAAATTATTACCGAAAGTACAAACAATAATATTGCTACCGGATTAGCAATAAAATATGCGAAAAGTTTCTGGAATGCTTCTGGCTGATACATAATTGATATGCCACAAAGTACAGAGACTATTGCAAATACAAGCACTGCACCCGCTGCACAATCCTTTGCAATTTTCCCGTATTGTGTATGCTCTTTTCCGTGCATATCAACCACTGCTTCAATGGCTGTGTTAATAAGCTCCGCACCAACTACCAGGCCACATGCAATAAAAAGGATTGCAAATTGTGTTCTTGTAACTTCAAAAAAATCGAATGCAGAAAGGAAGAAAAACATATAAATCATACATACGGTATGTATTCGCATATTGCGTTCAGTGGTTAGGGCAGTAAAAATACCCTGAAAAGCATAACCAAAGCTATTTAATAGTTTTTTCATAATTATTCCTCGTCGAAGTAATAACTACCGTTTCTTTTAAGTCCTATTCTTGTAAGTACTGTTTCTTCTTTCTCACGCATCTTAACTGCTTCAAGACCGCCATTTTCGTGGTCATAACCAAGAAGATGAAGAAGTGAATGAACTGTTAAAAATCCAATTTCACGTTGAAGTGTATGACCATATTTTTCAGCCTGGTCATATGCGTGTTCAATTGAGATTATAATGTCACCAAGTACTTTTGCCCCTGTATCAAGATTTATGTCATACTCACCGTTTTCACCCATTGGGAATGAAAGAACGTCGGTACTTTTATCCATTTTTCTGTGCTTAAGATTCAATTCGTGAATAGTCGCATCATCAACAAATGTAACGCTGATTTCTGCAGGGTCAGTAAAGCCTTCATTTGCAAGTACCGCCTTACAACAACGGCGTACAAGCATTCTCACACCTGTGGGAATTTTCATTACATTCTGCTGATTATCAATAATTACTCTAAGTTTCTCGTTCATTTCTTTTGCCTCATTTCCTGCTTTTCATAAGCCTTTATAATATCCTGAACAAGACGGTGTCTTACCACATCTTTTTCTGTAAATACATTTATTGCAATATCGTCAATTCCTTTAAGAATTCTCATTGCTTCAACAAGTCCTGATTTTTTACCATCGGGTAAGTCAATCTGAGTTACGTCACCAGTTACAACAATTTTTGAATTAAAACCCAAACGAGTCAAAAACATTTTCATTTGTTCACGGGTGGTGTTTTGTGCCTCATCAAGAATTATGAAACTATCATCAAGAGTACGACCACGCATATATGCCAAAGGTGCAACTTCAATGCTGCCTCTTTCCTGATATCGCTGAAAGCTCTCAGCACCTAACATATCAAAAAGTGCATCATATAAAGGACGAAGATACGGGTCTACTTTCTGTTGCAAGTCACCGGGAAGAAAGCCTAATTTTTCACCTGCTTCAACCGCAGGACGTGTCAAAATAATACGGTTAACCTCTTTTGCACGGAATGCATTTACTGCCATTGCCACCGCAAGATAGGTTTTACCCGTACCCGCAGGACCTGCACCAAGGGTAATTGTATTATTTTTGATTGCCTCAAGATATTTCTTCTGCCCCAATGTTTTGGGTTTGATTGGTTTGCCCTTTGCAGTAATACAAACACAATCCCCCGTCATTTCTGTAAGTTTATCTTCATTACCCTCATTTACAAGGGATAACACATAACGGATATTCTGTTCTGAAAGTGCTTCACCACGATTGATAAGAAGTAAAAGCCCGTTGATTGCTCTTGTAGCTTTTGCAACATTTTCAGCTTCACCACTTATTTTAAGTTCAGAACCACGGCTGACAATTTTTACGTTGTACTGTGCCTCAACCATTTTCACATTTTCATCAAAGCTACCAAACAAACTAACAGTTTGTTCCATTCGGTCAACATTAATTACCTGTTCAAACATTATAAAACTACCTTATTTTGAAAATTTTAGTAAAATTTAACATATTATAACACAATTTTTATGCAATGTCATTAGTTTTTTCTACATAAATTTCTTGTAAAACACCAATTTCTTGCTCACATTCTGCATAAAAAATGAATTTTATTTCGTCATTTTCTATTTTTTCTTCAACACATGATTTTTTTATTTCACAACTTTCAAGAAGTTCTTTTGTAAACAGTGCCGAGTTGAATAACGATATCTTCTTTTGTGTTTCATGATTTAATATCATCTGTTCTTTTGAAAATTTACATCCATACTCTGTTATTATTCCCAACGGCAACAACATTTCTTCGTTTCTAACAAAAGATTTATGAGAAGTAAAATAATTTTGAGGTACTGCAGTACCCAATGGAATTTTTATACCGAAAAAGAAAATAGACTCTCTTTTTTTATCTTCTTCAATATTGAAAATAGAAAAACTGGAACTCCTACACTCTTTTTGTTTTTTTACAAGTGCTTTAACATATCCGTCAGCATGAATTGCAGTCTGTGTACCGTCTGCATGACTGATAATTCCGCTAACTAACAAATCCCCTTTCACAACTGCCGAGCCTGGTTTTACCTCTTCGTTACCATAAAGAACATCTATACTTAAAATCAATCCATCATCTGACGCAACAAGGTTTGTAGGTTTTGAATTATCATACATTTCGGGTGCATCTGTTTTTTCGCGCACCTCAATCACCAATACTGTACCTTTTTTATTTATCTTTGCCCACGAAAGTTTTTCGTTATCACGTAATGCCGTAATCTCTGCATTCTCAAGGTCTAAGTCTGAGATTTTAACCCCAACTTTAATACCGTAAGTTTCAAATTGCGAGAGCAAATAATCGTCATCAATACTTACATTACCCACAACTGACACACTCCACACAAACTGTGTCAGTGTAAATATGATTATTGAGGACAAAAGCACACCTACAACTAGCCCTATACGTCTTTTATATTTTTTTAGTAAAAAAATCAGGCCTTTTTTCTCGGTATGTACAACCCGCATACCCGATTTTTTTGCAGGTCTGCGAATACTTAGATACCCGTCAATTGTTGTACTTGCACTAATATTACCATTTACATTTTTTATATTCCATAGCGGTATTCCATCTTTTGTACACAGATTAAGAAATCTGTCGGCAAATCCACCAGAAGCCCTAAAATTTATATAACCGAAAAAATATCTTATCAACTCAATTATCAGCATATTACCACCTATGATACAAACGTTATAACCGCAAAAATTCCGCTTATTACAGCAATTTCACTGTCGAAGGATTTAATGAGCAACTCGTCACCCTCTATGCTCATAACAAGTTCACCCGTATTGAGTTTAATAAGGTTTTCCCCATATTCCACTACACCCTTACACCCGTCAATAATTAATTCTTTATTGCCGAGCATTTCAATTTTAGGAACATTCAGAATTTCTTCGGGTAATCTGAATATTTTTTTCTCTTTTCGTTTTCGTGCCACACTACGCACCCCACTTATCTGTTTATAAAATATATGAAATCAAAATGTAAAAATTCATTATCATAGATTTTACGAAATATATTATTATGGAGTGTGAATTTATGATTGCTTTTACAAAAATAAAAAAATATGTGTTGCCACTTGTGTGTATTGGAATAAATCTTTATTTCATTTTCAAAATGCCCCATTCAGTAACTGCAGGTGTGACAAAAGGTGTACAAATCTGTTTTAATACAATTTTGCCCTCACTTTTTCCGTTTATGGTAATATCATCATACATTTCGAAAACCGATTTACTCTCACCTTTTTACAGATTTATTGCACCAGTTACGAAATATTTATTCAGGCAACCACCACATACCCTACCTTTAATAATTCTTTCAATGATTGGTGGCTTTCCCGTTGGAATAAAAAACATCGCAAATGACTACAATGACGGAAAAATCACTCAAAATCAAGCACAGAGGTTATGTATGTTTTGTATGAACGGCGGACCTGCCTTTGTGATTACTGCGGTGGGAGTCAATATGCTTGGCAATATGACTGCGGGAGTTATAATTTATATATCACTTTGTATTTCATCGCTTATTCTTGGGTTTTTGTCATCATTTTTTGATGATAAAAAATCCACGGCAACAACTTGCTCAAGCTTTGCACAAAGCCCCACAATTGCGATTTCATCTGCCGTTATTGATAGCACTCACGCAATGCTTGGAATATGTGCATGGATTATACTTTTCAGCGGAATTGCAGAATGTATTTTCGCATTAAATCTCAATAATAACATTGTTATCGCAATTACCTCTGTGCTTGAAGTCACAAAAGGATGTTCTGTTACTGCAGGTAAATTCTCGCTACCAATAATAACAGCAATTATAGGTTTTGGCGGTATATGTGTTCACTGTCAAATTCTGTCATTTTTACAGATTACAAAACTCAAATACATAAGATTTATTGTGGGGCGAATTATAAACGGCGCTCTTAGTGCAATAATCTGTCATTTGCTTTTAATGGCATTCCCTGTTGATATTCAGACATCTGTGAATATGGGAAATATGACTATCTCTGCTTTTTCTGTGTCTATTCCAGCATTTTTGTCCTTGATTGTTATGTGTATAACTATGATTTTGGATATTGATAACAGACGAAAAATGTGTTAAAATTGTTTTAGATAAAAAGCAGGTGATAACTTTGAAAAAACTCTTGAATAAAAAAGAAATATCCCCCTCTTGTTCATATTGTGAATACGGAAAACTCTCACCCGACGGTGAAACAGTTTTATGCAAGAAAAAAGGTGTTGTTGAAAAGGGTTTTTCTTGTAGAAAATTCTCTTATGATGTTTTAAAAAGACAACCAAAAAGACCTTTGCCACTTCAAAAGTTCAATGAAGAAGATTTTTCACTTTGATGCATATAAAAAGTCACTCTACCGCAAGATAGAGTGACTTTTTTATATCTTTTGATATTACTCAATTGTTAGTGGAATTTCGAATGAACCACTGATTTCTTCGCCGTCTTCACCCACTGTGAAATTATAATAAGCAATGACAGTGTAATCACCTTTTCTTTATTATAGCATAAAAAAATGGCGGGAGTCAATCTCCCGCCTTGAACCACTATTATTGAATTATCTCTTGCTCTTGAAAAGGTCAAGGATGTCGCCCATATCTTCGTCAGCACCGAAGTTGCTGTTTGAGCTGATGTCATCCATTGAAGAACCATAAGCAGGTTTTTTAGCCATACCGTTCTTGTCAAGACCAAAGCCTGTTGCGATAACTGTTACGAACATTTCGTCGTCAAGTTTTTCGTCAAATGCTACACCGAAGATGATGTTTGCATCGTCATCAGCCTGTGAACGAATGATACCTGCTGCTGTGTCAACATCTTCAAGAGTGATGTCAGGAGATGCTGTGATGCTGATGATAACACCCTTAGCACCTGAGATTGTTGTTTCAAGAAGAGGACTTGAGATAGCATCGTTAGCTGCCTGTTCTGCCTTATCTTTACCACTTGCATGGCCAATACCCATATGAGCATGACCTGCGTCCTTCATAACTGAAGTAACATCAGCAAAGTCAAGGTTGATAAATGCAGGCATTGTGATAAGGTCAGTAACCGACTTAACACCCTGACGAAGAACGTCGTCAGCAATACCGAATGCGTTTGCAAATGTAATTCTCTGCTCTGAAACATATTTAAGTCTTTCGTTAGGAATAACGATAAGTGAGTCAACGTGCTGTGAAAGTTCAGCGATACCTGCCTCAGCCTGCTTCATTCTGTGGTTACCCTCAAATGCGAAAGGCTTTGTAACGATACCAACTGTAAGAATACCTTTTTCTTTAGCGATTTCAGCGATGATTGGAGCTGCACCTGTACCTGTGCCGCCGCCCATACCAGCTGTAACGAATACCATCTGTGTACCTGAAAGAGCTTCAATGATTGCGTCACGGCTCTCTTCTGCTGATTTCTGACCAACTTCAGGTTTTGCACCTGCGCCACGACCTGCAGTTACCTTTTCACCAATCTGGATTTGTGAATCTGCAAGTGAACGTGCAAGAGCCTGCTTATCTGTATTAATTGCGATAAGTTCAACTCCACTGATACCTGCTTTAGCCATACGGTCAACTGCGTTTCCGCCACCGCCGCCAACGCCGATAACTTTGATATTTGCGATGTCCTGATACTGATTATCAATTTCGAATGCCATTTTAAACATCCTCCTATGTATATTTTCACACCTAATTATGCATTATAGTGCTTTTATTTTATCATTATTAAAAAATAATTGCAATATATATTGTATATATTTTTTTCAAATTTTTAATTTTTTTACTGTTTTTTAAAGAATTTTTAATAAATTATGCCGCCGAAGAAACTGATGTTGAAATTTCATCTTCAGTCGCACTCTCTGAAGATGTATTTTCCTCTGAAACATCTTCAGTTTGCGGCTCTGTTGTTGAGGTTTCTTCTGACCAAAAGCCTTTGCCCTCAACGGTCAAATTGATAGTACCTTTATACAACTCATTTTCTTCATTCTGTGTATCAATTGCAGCCTTACCCAAGTCAATCTTTTTTTGAAGATTGTTCTTATCAGTTTCACCTAATTCAAGAGTTATTCTTCCCTGATACACAAGGTTTATGTTGTAAATATCTGACAAATCAATTGAACTAATTTCTTTTAATCCGCTTTTTTCACAAGCTTCACGGATTGTCTTTAATTTTTCAAGGGGCTGTTCATTTTCAAGAACAATATTCTTGCCCAAATCTGCCGACACAATTTCGCCAAAATTTATCACAGTTATTGTTTCAGCTACATATTCAAGGTCTTTTTCAAGTACCTTTCCGTCTTTATCAAGCAATGTAAAATATCCGTTAGAAACAATTGCATAGGTTGCCTCTGTTTTAGTAATTATCAATTCAAGTGTCGAGGGTAAATGTCTTTTTATTTTTACCGAACCCACATATGGCAACTGGGTTGTAACTGTCTCATTTATTTTATCTTTGGACAGAAAAATTAAATTGTCACCCACTGCAACCGTACTTGCATCAATTATATCTTCAGGTGAATACACCGCATCACCCGACACGTTAATCTGATTTATATTAAAAAAGATTGTTAACGCAAGAACTATACCAACCACCAAAAAGATGAAACATATTGCTGAACGGATTACAATCTTCTTTCTTCTGTTCTTTTTTCTTCTCAAATTGGTACGATGCACAATGCGTTCATCACCCGACAATTGCTGATTTCGGGGAGTATTCGAATTATTTGTCCGTTTCATTGCATTTCACCCTTTTTATGTCCGCACCTAAATATTCAAGCACTTTTTCAATTTCTTCATAGCCACGGTCAATGTGATGAATTTCACTGACCTCGGTTGTACCATTTGCGGTAAGACCCGCAAGCACCATTGCTGAACCTCCTCGCAAATCGGTTGACTTAACTACGGCGCCGTTCAAAGATTTAACACCTTCAACAACTGCCATTCGTCCTTCAACACTTATTTTTGCACCGAAACGTAAAAGCTCACCAACGTGTTTAAAGCGACTTTCAAATATATTTTCGACAATTACACTCGTACCCTCTGCCACGGTGGTTAGCGCCATTATCTGCGACTGAACATCTGTGGGAAAACCCGGATACGGCATTGTTCTAATCATTCGTATTCTTCTTAATTTTTCAGGAGCATTCAAGCAAACCCATCTACCGCTTACAGTAATTTCACATCCTGCTTCACGCAAGGGTTGAATTACGGGGCCTATATGTGACGGAATTATATCTTTAAGACATATTCTGCCTTGAGTCATAGCAGTCGCAATTAGATATGTTGATGCAACAATTCTATCAGGAATAACTGTATGCTCTGCCGATTTAAGAGTCTGCACGCCTTCAATAGTTATTGTACTGTCACCTGCTCCGTGAATTTTTGCTCCACAACGATTCAAAAAATCTGCTAAATCGCTGATTTCAGGCTCACGAGCAGCATTACAGATGACCGTTGTCCCCTTTGCGAGTACCCCTGCAAGAATTGCATTCTCAGTTGCACCTACACTGGGGAATGACAAGGTTATTCGAGTACCGTGAAGTCCTTTTTCTTGCGCCGAACAGGTTATAAACCCATTATCAGTAGTAATTGTTGCACCAAATTGTTCCATTGCCGAAAGATGCAAATCAATGGGACGAAGCCCGATTTCACATCCACCCGGCGTTGAAAGCACCGCTTTACCCATTCGACCCAGTATTCCTCCAAGGAACACAATGGATGACCGCATTTCACGCATTAGGTTATCGGGTACATGATTTTTACAGACACCAGTTGAATCAACAATTACCGTGTGTCCTTCACAAGTTACCGTACAGCCTAAATACTCTAGAATTTTAATTGTGGCATTCACATCTGATAATCTTGGGCAATTATGTATCACTGACACTCCGTTGACGAGAAGTGTGGCAACGAGTATGGGCAAAACACTGTTTTTTGCTCCCTGAACTGAAATTTCACCGCTCAGACGTTTTCTGCCGTTAATTATAATTTTTTCCAATTTTCACACGCCCTTTATAGTATGACAAAATGTACTTGCGTGACATACTATGCAGACGTATAAGTTTTTGTTAAACGAGAGATTGTATTATTGTACAGATTTCTGCGAGTGCATTATTTTTTGCATTCGCACCTGCATTTTTTGAAATATTTTGAAGCTTTACTCTATCATTTTTCAAATTAAGAACGGTATCTGCAAGAATTTCTCCGTTAAGATTCTTTTCTTCAATTAAAACTGCTCCATCATTTTCAACAAGTGTCATTGCATTGTGGAACTGATGATTTTCTGCAACATTCGGTGAAGGAATAAGAATAGAAGGCTTACTGAGTGACTGAATCTCGCAAACTGAACTTGCACCTGCACGGCTGATAACCAAATCACAGGCAGGAAGACAGATTTCCATATTTTCTATGTACTCACGCACCTCAATGTTTGTACCTTTACCAAATTCAACACCTTTTTCTTTTAGCTTATCGCCCACCCAAGTACCGTATCTACCGGTAGCATGAAGAAAACAGATATTTTTTTCATCTTTAAGAATTTCAAGCATCTCAACAACAGCTTTATTAATTGCATCTGCACCTAGAGAACCGCCCATTGAAAGCACAAGCATATCGTTCTCAGCAAGTCCCAAGGTTGCACGTGCATAATCACGGTCAGTTTTGACGATTTCTCGACGTACAGGAAGACCTGTAACCACGGGTGGATTCTTGCATTTCATATATTTCTCAGCAGCACCCGATGTAAGCATTACTTTGTCAACCATTTTTGCTAGAGCTTTATTTGCAACTCCAGGGAAAGCATTTTGTTCGTGAATTGCTGTTTTAATTCCCATTTTTGATGCCGCACGCAAAACAGGACCTGTTACATAGCCGCCAAAGCCTACAACAACATCGGGATTGAACTCTTTTATTATCGATTTTGCTTTTGAAGATGCTTTCAAAGTAAGAGATACTGTTTTTATGTTATCTTTTATACCCTGCAACGAAAGTGAGCGAGAAAACCCATTCATTTCAACAGTTTTTATGTCAAAACCTGCATTGGGCACTATTTTTGTTTCCATTCTGCCCTCTGTACCCACAAATAAAATATCACAAGTGGGGTCAAGTCTTCTCATTTCTTTAGCCACTGCAACTGCAGGATTTATATGACCACCAGTGCCCCCTGCAACAAACATTACTCTCATAAAACTACTCCTTTTTACGAACACTTCGGGAAACTGACAAAACCATTCCCATTTCAGCAAGTAAAATTACAAGTGATGTACCACCCGCCGAAAAGAAAGGTAATGAAATACCTGTATTAGGAAGAAAATCAGTTACAACACCGATATTGAGTGCCATCTGAATACCAATTTGAAATACAATCCCCATACAAAGAAGTGCACTGAAACGGTCTTTTGCCATAAGTCCGATTTTTATTCCGCGATAAATGAGAAGTGCAAAAAGCACCATAATAGCAACCGCACCAACAAAACCTAATTCTTCACACACGATTGCGAAAATAAAGTCATTCTGTGGTTCTGAAACATAAAGATGCTTCTGTTTTGACTGACCAAGTCCCGTGCCTAAAAATCCGCCCGAGCCAATAGCATAAAGCGAATTGTTTGTTTGCCAACGAGCTCCCATGGGTTCATAATCCTTATCAAGCCAAGCGACAATTCTCTCACCTGCATACTCTTTAAGAATATCGGGATTTGCTATAAGAACAACCACACCAATAACAATAACTATACCCGCAACTAAGAACCATTTACCTTTTATTTCGCCAAGAAACAGCATTACAATACCGATTGCGAGCATCAATATTGCACCTGAAACATGGTTTTCTTTCAAAACAAGGAATGCGAAAAGAAGTATAAGCAAACCATATGCTACAAGTGATGTGAAAGACTGATAAACAACAATCTTACCATTGGTGACCCTTAAAACTAATTCACTTGGCACTTTGCCTGTTACACCTTTATAATTGCGTTCCAACAAATATGCAAGAATGGCAATGAGCCCGATTTTTGCGATTTCTGAAGGTTGGAAAGTGATAAATCCCAAATTAATCCAACGATGGAAGCCGGGTTTAACACTATCGGGGAGTAAGAGTACAAGTATCAACAAGCCTACAGATATGAAAACGCCTGCTAATGCAAATAAACGAAAATATTCATATCTTATTCGAGAAACAATGTACATCACAAATAATCCGAATATGGCAAAGCCAAGCTGATTCATAAAAATACTTGTACTACCGTCACGGAAATAATAACTATAAGTATAGCTGGCAGAAAACAGCATTATAAGTCCGATTGTAACAATGGTTATGAGCAAAAGAAAGAAGGGAATATCCATTGAGCCTTTTGCAAGAAACGCATTGTACCACTTATTCTTTTTTCTTTTTGTTTGAGTTGCCATTTTCTCACCGCCCATAAGGTTATTTTTATAGATTTATTTTTTAATTATGCCATAATAATAAAGAACAAGACCGATTGCACAACCAATCATATTCACAATTGAAAATACAGTAACAATTTTACGTTCTTTCCAACCACACATTTCAAAATGGTGATGAATTGGTGCCATTTTGAAAATTCTTTTACCATGTGTTGCCTTGAAATAGCCAATCTGCAATACGTCTGAAAGTGCTTCAATAACGTAGATTATACCGAAGAATACAAGAATAAGCGGACAATCAATTGCATAAGCCAAGGCTACAACCATACCGCCCAAGAACATTGAGCCTGTATCACCCATCATTACCTTTGATGGATAATAGTTCCAGATAAGGTAACCAAGGCATCCACCTGCCAATGCTGCTGCAAGAACACTAATGCCCATAAACTTTGTCATAAGTGCCGCAATACAGAAAGCAATTGCGGTAACTGATGTTACACTTGCGCAGAGTCCATCAACACCATCAGTAAAGTTTACCGCATTAACTGCACCATAAATTACGCAAACACCAAAAATCCAAAAGAACCATTTAAGGTCAACTATACCTACAAATGGAATTTTCATAAATGTGAGTCCGTTAAGATAGAGTACTGCAAGATAACCCACTATTACCACGATTTGTCCGATAGTTTTCTGAATTTCGGTAAGTCCCAAATTACGTTTTTTAACAACTTTTATATAATCATCTGCAAAGCCGATTATACCGAAGCCCAAAGCAAGAATCACACCTGCCACAAGTTTCACTTTTAACTGGTCAGGCACAATATGTTCACTGCCAAAAAGATTGCCACCCATAAAATAATCGGTTAAAAGCACAACAACAACTGAAAGAATTGTGCTGACAATAAACATTATTCCACCCATTACAGGTGTACCCTGCTTTGACTTGTGCCAAGCAGGACCAATATCAAGAATAGTCTGCCCGAATTTTAGTTTTCTCAACCAAGGAATCAACACAAATCCAAGTAAGAAAGCGATTAAAAAGCTAGATATTGCCGCAATTGTGAGTGCGATATAGATATTCATAAATCATTCTCCTTCTTTAATTTTAAACTTACCACAATCAAGAAAAAATCTTGTATAATTCTTCAAAAACTTCTTCAAGTTTCATTCCACGACTTGCTTTGAAAAGAATTGTATCACCTTTTTTCAGTTCATTAGCAAGTGCTTTTGTAAGTTCTGTCTTATCACTAAAGCTAAACACTGACTCAAGTCCTGATTTTTTTGCACTATCCGCCATATATTTGGATTCATTACCGTAGGTATAAAGCATATCAATTTTACATTCTGCGGCATATTCACCAACATTGCGATGAGCAGTTTCACTATATGAGCCCAACTCAAGCATATCGCCGAGAACTGCAATTTTTCTGCCTTTTGAGATTTTGCAAAGTGCATTAAGCCCTGCTTTTTGTGAATCTGGACTTGCATTATAACAATCTTCAATGAAAGTTATTCCCTTAACATCTTTAATTCGCTGACGCATACCTGAAGGGACATAATTTGCAAGTCCCATTGCGATACTTTCAGGGTCAATTCCATATTCTAAGCCTACCGCAAATGCCGCAAGTGCATCATAAACATTGTGAATTCCCACAGTTGGAATTGTTATTTTCTGTCTTATATCACCTTTTACCGCAATAAAATCTGTTGAAAGGTCTTTTTCTTCAATGTTTTCTGCAAGAATATCACATTCTTTATTATCAATACCGAAGAAAATGACTTTATAATCATCAGTTTTTACTGTTGATAATTTATCGTTATCACCATTCAAAAAAAGTGGTGAGCCTTTTTTTAATCCATCAAGAATTTCAAGTTTTGCTTTTAAAATTCCGTCACGTGAACCGAGATTTTCAATGTGAGAAATGCCCACATTTGTAATAATAGCACAGGCGGGTTTACAAGATTTTGAAAGCACTGAAATCTGTCCCGCATTGTCCATTCCCATTTCAATGACTGCTGAACCATATGATTCATCAAGTCTGAAAAGTGTTCTTGGCATTCCAATTTCATTATTGAGATTACCCTCTGTTTTGAGGGTTTTATTTTTTTGAGAAAGCACACAGGCAGTCATTTCTTTTGTGGTTGTTTTGCCCACGCTGCCAGTCAGTGCAACAACAAGAAGTTTTGGGAAACTACATCTATAATAAGATGCAAAATCAAGAAATGCTTTTTTTGTGTCGTCAACTAAAATCATAGGTACAGAGCAGTCCACTTCTTTATGTGAAACAACTGCACCCACACCCTTTTCAACCACGTCGGGAATAAAATCGTGTCCGTCAAATCGGTCACCTTTTATAGCGAAAAACAAAGTGTTTTCGTCCACATCACGACTGTCAATTGACACACGAGTAATTACCTTGTCAGACTCGACATTACTACCCAGAGCTTTTGCAATTTTACTGATTTCTAATTTCATAAAAACTCCTATGATTTAAAATACTCCCTGACAACTTCTCTTTCATCAAAGTGTATTTTTGAATTACCTATAATTTGATAAGTTTCGTGCCCTTTACCTGCAAGAAGTACAACATCGCCTTTTCTTGCTTTTTTTAGAGCAAATTCTATTGCTTGTCTGCGATTTTCAATAACCGCTATTTTAGATTTGCTTTTTTCCATTCCGCATAGAATGTCATTTATTATTAGCAAAGGATTTTCTGTACGGGGATTATCACTTGTAACAACAGCAATATCGGAATACTGCCCCGCAATGCTACCCATTTTACACCTTTTGCTTTTATCTCTGTCTCCACCACAACCGAATACGGTAATTATTCTACCCTTAGTGATTTCACGAAGACTGCACAATATATTATAAAGTCCGTCAGGTGTGTGTGCATAATCTATCATCACTGTAAAAGGTGCATCTATATCAACAATTTCAGCACGTCCGCTTACTGTACTGAGTTTTTGTATTGCTTCTGCTATTTCATCTATTGAAAAACCTATTTTTAGCAAAACCGATGCTGCACATAATGTGTTATAAACCGTAAAAATACCAAGATTTTTAGTTTTAATTCTGCTTATACAATCTATGCCAACCAATTCATATTTGACACCCGACTCATTACAAACCACATTTTTTGCGGTGTAGTCCGCATTATCTGAAAGTGCCGAATATGTGGTTAAGGGACATTCAATCTTTCCCATTGACTGCGTGATATTTTCGTCGTCAATATTGACGCATATACAATCTGACATCGTGGAAAGCATCAGCTTAGACCCTATGTAGTTTTCCATATTCTTATGATAATCAAGATGCTCAGGAGTGATATTAGTTACGGCTGATGCAATGAAATGAATTCCGTGCACTCTATGTTGTGCAAGTGCCTGTGAAGACACCTCCATAACACAATATTCACACCCTGCCTCAACCATATCATAAAAGATTTTGTGTAATTGCATAGGCTCTGGAGTTGTTAAAACTGACTCTTCTGAAAATTCTTCCCAAGAATTCTTGACAGTCCCGATAACCCCACAACTCACACCCAAATTCTTAAGAATATCTTTAATATAAATAGATGTTGAGGTTTTTCCGTTAGTGCCTGTGATACCGATTATTTTCAACTTTTTTGCAGGATTGCCATAAAAATTTGCCGCAATCAATGCAAATGCTTTTCTTGTATCTTCAACAATAATTTGCCGTGAAATTTGCAAATCACGGTCAGTAAGGATTGCAGCCGCGCCATTTTCAACTGCTTTTTTTGCCAATGCGTGACCGTCAACACTCTTACCGTTGATACATACAAATAATGAATTGTTTAAATTTTCGTAATCCTTATCCGTTACTCTTTCTACTTCCCGCTCTTCAAACGCATTAAGCGTTTTTACACCCTTTAAAAGTGCAGAAAGTTTCATTGAATTACCTCGCTGTTATATTTAGTCGGTTATATTTTCACTTGAACTGAAATAAACCGTAATTACCGTACCTGTTTCAGCTTCTGTATTTGCAGGAACACTCTGTTTATATGAAAGAACTGCGTCAGAGCCTTGAGTAATACCCGCAATCTTAATATTAAATCCAGCATTTACTGCAACCCTGTTCGCCTCTGCCATAGTAAGACCTACAAGATTTGGTACAGTTGCAGTTTCTCTTTGAGCATTTTCTTCTGTATAAACTACAATAATACCGCCCTTTGGCATTGACTGGTTTGATGAAGGCATTTGTGACACAACCGTTTCACCATTACCTACAATTTTAACTGTAAATCCAGTTGCCTTCGACTTGACTGTAGATGTACTTTCACCAATGAGATTTGGTGCAGTTACTGTAGCCTTAGCCATTTCTTCGTCATTATACTGCGGGTCAATATTAAGATAAGCAAGAATATTTTCAAAAATTCTACCTGCAATTGGTGCTGCCGCTGAACCACCAGTCAATCCCTGACGAGGTTCATCGACTGCAATGAGAATTGCAATCTGTGGGTCGTTTGCAGGTGCAAACCCTGCGAACGAAGCTATATTTTCACCGGGAACATTAAGTTTTTCACTTGTACCCGTCTTACCTGCGATATGATAACCTGCCACATAGGCATTTTTAGCAGTGCCCCAAATACAAACTTGTTCCATAAATTGACACATAAGGTCCGCTGTTGCCTCTGACACCACTTGTCTTTTAACAACGGGTTGTGTTTCTGACACGATATTGCCTTCTTCATCAAGCACTTTTGAAACAATATAAGGCGTCATAAGTTTACCGCCATTACCCAATGACGCAACAGCTGTGAGCATTTGTATTGGTGTTGCTTGGAAGGTCTGACCGAATGATGCAGATGAAAGCTCTGCAATACCCATTTTTTCTACTGGATAATATGTCTTACCCGCAACTGGTGCTGCCTCTGAAGGAAGGTCTATACCTGTTTTTTCAGTAAAGCCAAATGCTTCAAAATATTTTGAGAACGTGTGCTTACCCATTTTTTGTCCCGTTGTGATAAAGAATGTATTGCAGGAATGAGGAAGCGCCTCTGCCACGGTAATTGTACCGTGAGCCTTTTGATTAAAGCAGTGCTGATAATAGTTTGCAACCTTGATTGAACCTGAACAATTATATGTTGTATCAGATGAAATTACACCTTCTTCAAGTGCCGCAGCAGCAACGAAAAGTTTGAAAACAGAACCCGGCTCGTAAGAGTCACTTACTACTCGATTTCTCCACTGACTATAAAGTGCATTGCTCTCTGCTTGCTGTTTCTCTTTTTCATCTTCAATTAAAGCCAATTCTTCTAAAACTGTATTTGATTTTATTGTGTAAGGTGAATTCAAATCATAGTCAGGCATTGTTGCCATACCGAGAATCGCACCCGTTTCAACGTCCATTACAATGCCATAAGCATATTTCGACTCGGTTTCAGTAAGCGCCTGCGAAAGCTGTTGTTCGAGGTAATACTGAATCACCTCATCAACAGTAAGCTGAAGGCTATGACCCTGCTCAGCATCATAAATTGTTTCGTAATCATTGGGCATACCGTCAAAAAGTGCATTCTGTGCAGTAATTACACGACCTGACTGACCGGTAAGCTCTGTGTTGTACTTCAGCTCAAGACCTGCTCTGCCCGTATCGCCCGAACCTGTAAATCCCAACACGGTTGATGCAAACGAGCCCAAAGGATAATATCTCTTGGTATCGGGGTCAATGCCCACGATTGTATTGAGCTTATGCTCTTTTGCATTATCCGAAAGGAACTGACGAAGTGCATCTTTTTGCTCATTCGTAATTTGACCGATGATTTTTTCGTAGCCACTTGACTCACGGTTTAATTTTTTCTCAACAGTTTCACGATTAAGTTCAAAATTCTCAACAAAGTAATCGGCGAGCATTGTTTTTTGCTCGTCAGTCTTGATTTTTGAAGGATTTATATAAACAAGCCAAGCAGAAGCACTCTGTGCGAGTACTTTCATATTTGAGTCATAAATAGTACCACGATTTGCACTGACAACTGTATCACTAAGCTGATTACGTTCTGCTTTAAGGCGATATTCCTCACCATTGATTATTTGAATCCAAAAAAGATTACCGACAAGAAGCAACAAAAACAGACAGAATGCTACGAAAGTGATAAGTGAACGCGTTTCCATTCTTTTTGTAGGTTTTTTATTCATTTTTATTGCTCCTTTCCCAATTTTACACAACCCTAAAATAGCACAAAACGAGAGTTAAGGCTATCGCTTCAACTCCCTTTGCTTCTCTAAAATATATTAGTTATTTGTTTGCTTTATACCCGTTGTTTCGCCATTTGCCATTACAATCCGGTCGTCTGTTGACAAGTCAACATAAACCACCTGATAGTCTTGCACCTTAACCATACCCAACGAATTAACAGCGAAGTCTTCAACATTGTTTATTGAAACTATCGCATTCAATTCATTGTTAAGTCTGATTGAATCACTCTGTGCAAGTTCCATCTTGGTTTCAATGTTACCGATATCACGATTTATTTCGTCAAGCTGAACTCTGCTATAAATAACCATTGCCATGAATAAAAGTATTGCCAGTGCAATCGCAAGAATTTTCTGAGCCTTTTTAGTTGCGGTCTGTTCTTCTTTTTTTATCTGGACTTTTGATTTCTTAGGCTTTTTAACAAGCTCAAGCTTGGGTTTTATTTGAGTCTTTTTATCAATTTTAGGTGCGGCACTTGAGGTTGATACCACTACGGGTTCAAATCGCTCAAAATCATATGATTGATATCTGTTGTACTGCGCCATAGATTTATCTTCCTTTACTTTAGTCTTTAATCTTTTCAATAGTGCGAAGTCTTGCACTACGACTTCTATTGTTTGCATCCAATTCATTTTTTGATGCTGAAATTCCCTTATTGATTAACTTCCCTCTTGGTGTATTACCGCATACACAAACCGGAAAATCCTTTGGACAAGTGCATCCATTTGTAAATTCACGGAATTTTTCTTTAACCGTTCTATCTTCAAGAGAATGAAATGTGATTATTGAAAGTCTTCCGCCAACCTTTAAGCATTCAAACATATCTTCGACTGCCTGAGCAAGTGTTGAAAGTTCATCATTAACTTCAATGCGAATTGCCTGAAATGCTTTTCGTGCAGGATGTCCCTCGCGACGAACTTTTTGCGGAACAGAATTTTTAATTATTTCAGCAAGTTCTAAAGTTGATGCAATGCTCTTTTCTTCTCTTGCCTTAACTATATTTCTTGCAATGCTCTTTGCAAATTTATCTTCACCATATTTAAAAATAATGTTAGCAAGTTCCTGTTCAGAATATCCATTCACAACATCAAATGCGCTCTTACCCGATTTACTCATTCGCATATCAAGTGGTGCGTCGTGATGAAAGGAAAATCCTCGTTCAGGTGTGTCAAGCTGAAAAGAACTTACACCAAGGTCAGCGAGAATTCCATCGGCTTTTCTGCCACTCATTATTTTCTTTATATTACCAAAAATATCGTTGACTATTTCCACCTGCTGAAAACTACCAATTCGCTCGGTAATCACCTCAATGGCGTCGGGGTCACGGTCAATTGCAATCAAGGTGCCGTCCGGGATAAGCTCCAGAATTGCTTTTGAATGCCCCGCTCCGCCACAGGTGCAATCAACATACAAACCATCTTTTTGAATATTCAGTGAGTCGATTGTTTCTTCAAATAAAACTGAAATATGTGAAAATTCCATTTAACTCACCATACATAATCATCAGGATTAATCAAATCGAACAAGGACTTAGAATTATTGTTATAGTTTTCAAGTGCCCAGATTTCAATTCTTCTACCCGCGCCAAGAATTACAGCCTCTTTAGTAAGCCCCGCATATTCAACACAATCTGCAGGAATTGTAATTCTACCCTGCTTATCAATTGTAATATCAATCACCTGACTAAAGAATGCACGTTGCACGTCTGTATTCTTAACATTCTTAAACTGTTCGCTTATAACCTCAAACTCTTCTGTTGTATAACCGTAAATACATTTTTTAGGGCCCATAAAAAGAACAAAGTCTTCGCCCAATTCTTCACGGAATTTTGCAGGAATGAAAAGACGATTTTTCGCGTCCATATTATGAAAATATATACTTCTGAACGACATTTTCTTTTCACTCCTCTCAAATCGTAGTTAATTTTTAAGTAATTCACCTAAAAGTTGCTTATGAGTTACCACAGTCCCCCACTTGTGAATAATTATACACCACATTTTTTTAAAAATCAATAGATATTTGAAATTAAGTCACAAAATTTCGAGGTAAAATTTGGCTATTTTGACGAAAGATATTTAGACACAAAAAAATCCCCCGTTCCGTCAGGAACAGAGGATTTTAATTATTAAAGTTAATTAACCAAACTTTTTCTTATAGCCTGCAATTGCATCATCAATAATTTCAATTGCTTCAAGAGCACCTTTTGCCTCGTCAATAGCAGTATCTTTATCTTCAAGAATTTTATAAACGGTAAAGAAATGAATCATTTCGTCAAAAATATGTTTGGGCAATTGACTGATATCTTTGTAGCCGTTATAAGTGGGGTCACCAAATGGAATTGCAATGATTTTATCATCTGCATAGCCCCCATCAACCATAGAAATTACGCCTATAGGATAGCAACGAACAAGTGACATCGGTTCAATTTTTTCAGAACAAAGCACAAGCACATCAAGTGGGTCTTTATCGTCAGCAAAAGTTTTAGGAATAAATCCGTAGTTTGCGGGATAGTGAGTTGATGTGTGAAGCACACGGTCAAGCTTGAGCATACCCGTTTCTTTATCAAGTTCATATTTCATTTTACTACCCTTGCTGATTTCAATTACTGCTTCAAAATCTTTACGGGTAATTCTTTCACTACTGATGTCGTGCCAGATATTCATTATTTCTTAACTCCTTTGTGTTCTTCTATTAACTCTTTACGAATTCGCCAAAGTTCTTCTGATAAATCCACATAATAAGTATGGGGATTTTCAAATCGTTTCACTTCTTCCCAGAGGTTATCAATCTGCTCTGCACAGTAATCTCTAATTTCATCCACTGAAGGCTCGTTATATACATATTCACCATTTGCAAAAACGGGAACAAGCATTTTTCTTGCGACAAAATTTTCAACTTCTTTGCGTTTCCAAGTAAAATCCGGGTCGAAAAGAGTATATGGTTTACTTTCATCAATCACTTCATTCTCCAATGTAAGCACATCAGCAACAGCCTTACCTGTTTCACAGTCAAAAAGTCTATAAAGCATTTTTGAGTGAGGGGTTGTAATTTTACTAACATTTTCTGACAGATTGATTTTTGGAATAATTTTGCCGTCTTTTTCAATTGCACAAAGCTTATAAACGCCACTGAACATTGGTGATGATGCAGAGTTTATAAGTCTTTCGCCAACAACAAAGCAATCAACTTTAGCACCCTGAAGAATCATATCGTTTATAATATACTCATCAAGTGAGTTTGAAGCAACAATGCTACAATCGGGATACCCCGCCTCATCAAGCATTTTTCTTACTTTTTTTGATAAATATGTTATATCACCTGAGTCAATTCGAACACTCAATGGTCTTTTACCCATTGGTGCGAGGACATCATTAAATGCTTTTATGGCATTTGGAACACCCGAACGAATTGTGTCATAGGTATCAACAACAAGTGAGCAATCATCAGGGTACTGCTTTGCGTATTCACAGAATGCATCATATTCAGAATCAAACATCTGCACCCAGCTATGAATCATAGTATTCATTGTTGGAATACCGAATTTTTCACCCTGAACAACACCCGATGTACCCACGCAACCGCCAATATAAGCAGCGCGCGAGCCGTAAAGTGCCATATCAAATCCGTTTGAACGACGTGTACCAAACTCGGCAACACTTGTACCTTTCGCCGCACGTACAAGTCGGTTTGCCTTTGTTGCAACAAGGCTCTGATGGTTCATACACACTAAAAGAAGGGTTTCAATAAGCTGAGCCTGAACAATTGGGCCACGCACTTTGAGCACGGGTTCATTGGGAAAAACTGGTGTGCCTTCAGGCACTGACCAAATGTCACACTGAAACTTGAAATTACGAAGATAATCAACAAACTCGTCACAAAGCCCGAATGTTTTAATGTATTCCAAATCGGACTCAGTAAATGAAATGTTTTTAATAAGTTCAATCATTCTTGAAAGACCCGCAAAAATAGCAAAACCGCCCTTATCGGGAACTTTTCTGAAGAATAAATCAAAATGGGCAATCTCCCCCGCCTTACCACTCATAAAATAGCCATTTGCCATTGTGAGTTCGTAAAGTTCAGTCATTAAAAAACGTTTTTTAAGAGATATATTTTCCATACTATCACTCCTACATTTATTCTAACAAAGTTTTTTAAAAAAGTCCATAACAAATTCTTGATTGATAATACTATTTAATATATAATTGATTCAAAGAATAAAAATAGGAGAATTTATTATGTTTAATGAACTTATTTTAAAAAGAGAAAGTTGCAGAAATTATAACGGTGAGCCAGTAAACACAGATTTGCTTATAAAATGTGTTGATGCGGCACGTCTTTCACCATCCGCTTGTAATTCACAGCCTTGGAAATATTATATTATAAACGGCGGAGAAAATGCAGAAAAAATAAGAGATTGTATTCAGCCAAATGGTGCTAACAAATTTGTACAGAATTGTCCTGCATTCGCTATTGTTACAGAAAGACCTGCTACACTTAAACCATTTGTTGAAGCAGCCGTAAAAAATAAGCAAAAATGGGCTGAGAATGACATTGGACTTTCAGTTGCACATTACTGCTTACAAGCTGCAGATTTAGGACTTGGCACTTGCATTATTGGTATGGTTGAAGAAGATAAAGTTCGTGAATATTTCGGTATTGAAGATAGAATAAGACTTGTAATTGCAACGGGATATTCAGCTGATGAAGCCCCAAGAAATAAAGTGAGAAAATCACTGGAAGATGTCTGCGAAGTTATAAAATAAGTGTAAAATGCAAAACGCAAAGTGCAAAATTAACGGCGAGGGTAACCTCGCCGTTTTTGTTAAACATTACTATATTTTTCTAAATATTTTTTTGCCTTATTTCTAATCCACACGCGATTATGGTTGGTAAATGGCTCTATTTGTAAATTATACCCATCTGCGCCCATTTTATAAAGCGTATCAATTACATGACCATCAACATCAGAATCACTTAAAAGAGTTGCTATCTTTTCTGCATAATTAATATAACACTTTTTACCCAAAAGCATAACAAAACTTTCACGACCTCTTTTTGCTCTTTTATCCATGCAAATTGAAACAATTCTTTCTACTTGTTCTGCATTAGGTTTTTTCTTTCCACAAAGTATGTGCTGACGAATCTCTTCCCCTATTCCCCATAATTCGTGTTCAAAATCATACCAATCATGCACATCAAGTGTTGTTTCCATAAATGGAAGGTCAGGCAAAATTTCGTCAGGAATCATAAATTCAGCATTAGACAAAAGTTCATTCAACTTATTATCGAACTGTTTCCTATCCATAGGTAGTTCTTGTTTTTGTTTTGATTTATTTATTTTCTTTAAATTATTAAAAAACAATAAAAAACGCCTCTTTTATATATGAAACTATTTACGGGACGATGGGGGCATCGTCCCCTACTTTTTTATTGATACGGGTCGTCGAGGACGCCGACCCCTACGAATTATAAACGAACTGATATTCCATTATCTTTGAGATAGTGTTTTAAATCCATAATTGGAATTTCGTTGAAGTGGAAAAGAGATGCGGCGAGCACTGCGTCTGCTTTGCCTTCATTGAAAGCATCAAGGAAATGGGATTTTGCACCTGCACCACCCGATGCGATTACCGGCACACCTACACGCTCTGAAACCGCACGGTTTAGCAGGTTATCATAGCCCTGTTTTTGACCGTCACAGTCCATACTTGTTAAGAGAATTTCTCCTGCTCCCCTTTTAACTGCCTCTTCTGCCCATTTAACTGCGTCAATGCCAGTCCCGATTCGTCCACCATTGAGATAGACTTCCCAACCTTTTTCGTTTCGTTTGGCATCAATTGCACAAACGACACATTGACTGCCGAATTTATATGCTGCCTCATTAATAAGGTCAGGGTTTCGCACTGCGGCAGAGTTTACTGAAATTTTGTCAGCACCTGCACGAAGCAATTCTTTAAAATCTTCAACTGTTCGGATTCCACCACCAACTGTAAACGGAATAAAAATATTATCGGCAACCTGACGGACAATTTCGAGCATTGTACCCCTACCCTCGTGAGTGGCAGTAATGTCGAGAAGTACTAACTCATCTGCACCCTTTTTATTATATTCAATTGCACACTCCACAGGGTCACCTGCATCACGGATATTTACAAAGCTTACACCTTTAACAACTCGTCCGTTTTTAACATCAAGGCAGGGTATAATTCTTTTTGCGTACATTATTTTACCTCCATTGATGCAAAATTTCTTAAAATCTGCAATCCCACATCGCCTGATTTTTCAGGGTGAAACTGGGTAGCAAAAACATTATTTTTACCCACGGCAGAATGAAAATCAATACCATAATTAGTTACAGTTGCAATATCGTTCTCGTCTTCTGCGTGAAGATAATAGGAATGAACAAAATAAACATATGAATTTTGGGGAACATCTTTAAAGAGAGTGTCGTTTTGTTTAATCTCTAACGAATTCCAACCTATGTGTGGAATTTTAAGCCCCATATCGCTTGAAAACTTTTTAATTTTGCCTTTAAAAATTCCAAGACCTTTTACTCCGGGAGATTCTTCGGATTCTTCAAAAAGCAGTTGAAGTCCTAAACAAATGCCTAAAAATGGCTTACCACTCAACGCACATTCTTTTATAGTTTCAACCAGTCCGCTTTTATGCATTGAATCCATAGCATCACCGAATGAGCCAACACCTGGCAAAAGAACTTTATCCGCCGATAAAATCACATTAGGGTCATCTGTTATTATGTTTTCAGCGCCTATGAAATCAAGTGCTTTTTTTACACTTTGAAGATTTCCTGCACCGTAGTCAATAATTGCAATCATATATGTCATTCCTTGAAAAATATTATTAGTATAATAACAAATTATAAAATGATAATCAATATATAAAACAAAAAAGACGGTATAAAAATACCGTCTTCAACATCACACTAATTATGTAATCAGTAGTTGCCAATCATTCGCCATCTTTGTCTTCAAGGTCATCAAGACCAATCAGCACACCGTTGTCACCCATAACTGTAGGAAGTTCGCCATCCCATTTGCTCCACTTAATGTAATCAACATAGTCGGGAGATTGTGACAAAGCTTCTTGAATGAGCTTAATGCTTTCAGCTTCTGCCTGAGCCTGGGTAATCTTCTGTTTTGCTTCAACTTCAATACGTGCTAAATCCTGTTCAGCCTTAAGTGCATTCTGCTGAGCTGTCTGCTTTGCTTCGACTGCCGCATTAAATTCTTCAGAAAAGTCAAAGTTTACAATGTTAAAGATTTCAACAACAATACCATACTGACTGATTTTCTCTGAAAGAGCATCTTTAATCTGGTCACCAACAGTTTGTCGCTTTGTGATGAGTTCTTCTGCCGTAA
>Ga0233373_1000014_pt1 | contig 29505 bp, 42 predicted proteins | sample ElkDunMinimDraft_5_FD_180685 | JGI IMG/M metagenome (GOLD analysis project Ga0233373, IMG submission 180685) | Fecal eukaryotic communites from dung pellets of Tule Elk in California, USA - Elk Dung E0 | ecosystem: Host-associated > Mammals > Digestive system > Large intestine > Fecal | place...
ACTTTCAAGTTTATGCTGAATGTCAATACTCTGTTGACGATACTGAGGATACTTATGTACGGCATCAAGCGCTTCTTTGATATTTGCATCTCTTATCTTTTCAGCCTCGGCTTTTTCTAAAGCCTCTTTTGCTTTATTATCAAAGTGCTTTTTCACTTGCTTATAAATGCCCCATAAGAACACGATTGCAAGAATAAGCTCAACTACTTGTAGTACGGTGATATCACCGAAAATATTTAAAAATTCGTCAAGTCCTTTCAATCATATCACCTCCAATCAATAATAGGGTGCCACCGCTAAGTAGCACCCTTGCAACTTCTAATTATGCCTCTGCGGGAGCGTCGGCGTTGTCAGTAGTTGTAGTCTTGTTGAAGGCATCATTGAATTCGGCTACAGCAGCCTCAATAAGCATCCTGAGTTCGATGTCAGTAACAGTAATGTTCTTGGTCATCAACATCTCAGAAGCGGCTTCGAGAGCCTTATTGAGTTTATCTTCGCCGTGAAGGTCTTTATAAATCTGCTCAATAGCCCTTACGCAAGTCTTAGCAACATCCTGTTTTGTCTTATTATTAAACCACTCTGTAGCGAGTTTCTTAATAACAGTACCGAGCCAACCAGCGATGAATGTAAGAATTGCATACATAATCTCAACACCGTATGCAGAGATGAAATCAGTAATAATATCCATAATGTACCTCCTTTAAAATTACGCGAGTGTAAGGTCTTTCTTATTAACGGCAGCAGTAACCTGACCGTTAAGACCAATTACAACCCTATCGCCTTTGGGTTCCTCAAGAACCGTATAGGTTGTCTTATATACAAACGAAGCAAGTTTACCGCCTGTATATGTTTTTGCGCTACTCTTTACCTTTACCTTAGAACCCTTTTTGATGGTAGCAGTGGTAGTTGTAGGAGTGGCGGGTTTTGTAGTGGTTGTAGTAGTCGAAGTAGAACCACCAGAAACGATGGTGAGATACTTCGAGCTGATAGCACTACAAATAGAGTTCTTGCCGTCCGAAGACTTGTCGATTACAACGCGGTCTCCACTGGGGTTCTCTTTAACAATCCAGTTCTTAGCGCGAACCCAACTCGGCACCGTAGCACCGTTATAATACTTAGCGCCCTTTACAATAGACACAATAGTTCCCTTAACAATTTTGGAAGTAGTTGTCGTTACAGTTGTAGAGGGTTTCGTAGTAGTTGTGGTAGTTGTAGGCTTAGTTGTGGCAGCCGCAGAAACGGTACTTGCATCAACCCAACCATATACTCCACTAATAAAAGCACCCGCGTCATTAACTGCACGCAGGTGATAAGGATGTTTGGCGTTTGTAGAGATAGCTGTGATTTTCGCCTTAGAAGCCTTAACTGCTGAACCAGTCAAAGCAGTAGAAGACTTGTAATGTTTGCCACCAGCAAACTGAACAATATCGCCTTTATTAAATTTTAGTGTGGTTGTAGTTGTAGAAGTTGTGGGCTTCGTAACAGTTGTTACACCTAATCTCTTATTTACTTCCGCTGCAATCTGAGCGTGTCTCTTATATAGGAAAGTGCCGGGGCAAGATTTGTTAGCAAACCATTTATGTACTGTCATATTTTGTGCACTTGCATTACCAATCAAACTCTTGTCGTCTTTCCACTTTAACTCCTTAATACCGTTACGCTTACAAATATCTGTTACGAGGTCGATTAAAGAATTGTAAGCTGCTTCGGTTACTGCATAAGGTTCCTTAGTGTCGGAAGCAACTTCGATAGTGATAGCGCGATGGTCATTGGAAGCAGAAGAAGTACACCAAGAACGGTCTTTCTCTTCACAATACATACCAACCTGACCGTCAAAACCAATACCATAGTTGGAAGATGCCTGACGGGATGTAGGTGCGAACACATTACCAAGAGTTTTAACAGAACACTGACCTACGACACAGTGGATTGTGATTGTATCAATAGCGTGATTTCTGTTCTTGGTTCTATTTGGAGAAATAAGTGTGTAATCAACTAAAGGGCTATTAGTGTAAGCCATTATTCATCATCTCCTTTGCCGTTAGATAATTCTTCAAGCATTTCGGGTGTGAGGTCTTCATCGACAATAACATCCATATCGATAGCCTCATCGGGATTTTTCACTACAGCGAAACCAGAGTTGCCGCCGAGCAAATTTGTTAAAACATCTTTAAATGCCATATTCGTTCCTCCTATTCATTTTCTAAATCGTATAATTGATATACGCCAGAAGTCATATCGTCGTCTGTTGCATATCTCCAATGTAATCCACAGGCGGTGTCGCGTTTACCCAAACAACATCGTGAAATATTACCTGCGGGTGCATTGTGAACCTGTGTAGCGATTGCTATATAGGGATAAATAATTTTCTCCTCTAAACAAATAACAGCCCTGCGATTTTTCGAGGGCTTGCCATAATTGGGATTATTTTCACCAGATATCTGTTTAGATATAGTTTCTGAAATGCGTCTTTTCACATCTTCTGGGCAAGGAATACCTTTATTCCAAGCAGGCTTACCCTTATGAGCGTCAGACAATTTTTGCCTCCACTCTTCACCTCTGTTTTTAGCCGCATCACGCATATGCACTTTGATGAAGCGTTGGCTTTAGGTGTTGTTACCGATATTTTAAATTAACGGAGGTATCTGAATGAGCACTATTACTCTTGAAGAATTTAGAGAAAAGCATTGTTTATTATGTGGCTCGCAACGGTGTGGCGATGTGACTGATGAGCCTTTTAGGGATGGATGTGCTCATTATCAGAGAGAAATCCTCAAACAACCGACATTGCAGGATATATTAAGCTCTTTACCAAAGCAGCCTAAATATAATCCTGTAGAAAAGGCATATGACATTCTGTATAAAGTCTTCTCTGATAAAAACGCTGGCTGGGACGAAGCTTCAATAGCAATAGAAGAAGCCATCGGGTTTTTAGGCGAAGCGTTAGCGGAATAGAGGTGTTAGTATGAAAGATGAAAACTTAGATTACTGCAAACACATTCGTAGTGAACTTGAAAAGTATTACAACGGTGAGGTTTACAGATGTCCAGAGTGTGATGAACTCATACATATACCTGATGTGGACGAGCTCAAAGAAACCGACGAGGGTTTTGTTCTTCCTTGCGGATGCAAGATTGAAGACCCTGACGATTTGGAGCAGATGTCTCTATACGATTATTTCGATGAAGTCTTTGATACTATCTACTACATAGGTAGTGATAAGGAAATTCGTGGCGTAAGACTGATGGTTGCCTGTGGGGGACCGAATGTATATATCGACACATTCCGAAAGACCGTTGAACTGTATTGGTGGAATGAGCACGCAACAGTTGACTTACACAATGATTTGTGTGAGGAAATTACCGAACAATTTGCACAAATTTATGCGTGTTAGCCGGTGTAGAGATTTGAGGCTTTTTACTTTATAGATTTGAGGTGCAATATGGACGGATTTATTGGAAAATTCAAAGGTATCCCAGTGGTCGCCGCGAACGACGATGATTTTGGGTGTGTCTTGAATTGTGCCGTGCGATATTCGCTCGGTAGACAAACTTATATGCCGCATACGGTAATGAGTTACATCAAACCGTTACTACCTCATCTTACCAAACGAACTCTGGTTTGTATGGAACGCGACATTCGTGAGGCTGAGAGTTTCGGCGTAGGATACGGTAGCGAAACCATTGACAAACCAGCGTGGTTAAACTTCCTACAGGAAGTACAAAATGAACTGTCACGAAGGGAGAATACATAATGGGTTTTGAAACTTTAATTTATGCGATTTTCAGACAGACATTCGAGGATTATAATGAATTGATTGAGTCTGGATATACATATTCTACGAGTCATACCTCGTTACAAACCGACAATCCTTGCCGTCGTAGAAAACCTGCATACTCACTTGATGAAATCAGAAATTTTTTAAGCGGAGATTGGTGCGAAACCTTATTGGGTATTATCGAAAAAGACGAAGACCCTACCGCAAGGTCACTTATCAACCAAGTCCTCTTTACAAACGAAAAGGTTTTCTTACCAGTATATGAGTAATATCCAAAAGAATAAAGCACTTATAGAACGATACCCATTTCTTCTACCGCGTAATCGTTGGACTGGCAAGGTTTCTGACGATTACGATTACCATTATACCGAACTTGATGCTATGCCAGAGGGTTGGCGTATTGCGTTCGGTGAACAAATGTGTGAGGAAATCCGCGAAGAGTTAATCAGAGTGGATTATCTCGATAAATACAGAATTTCACAGATTAAAGAGAAGTACGGTTCTTTATGTTGGTACGATTTCGGAGCAACAGAAAAGATACTTAGAGAGATTATCCCTAAGTATTCTAAGCTTTCTCAACGCACTTGTATTAGATGCGGCAAACCTGCAACAAAGATTTCTTTGGGTTGGATTTCTCCTTGGTGCGATGAGTGTGCTGATAAAATCAAACGACACGAGCGTTTTGAAAGCATAGAGACCTACTTCAAAACCTGTGAAGACTGTGCTTACTACGATACCGACGAGGATGATATGCCTTGTTGTGGTTGTGTAGATAAGATTAACTTTGAACCAATGGAGGTACAAAATGATGAGTAGCAGCGTGAGTTTAATTAACGGTCATATTGACACTCACCATATTGACTTATGGGTTGAGGGTTATCAATGCACAGGTAATTCAAGTACGGCATCTTATTTAGGAACATACGAAGCTGGTAATCTGCGTGAGGCTGTTCAACAATGGGTTGCCGAAAATCCAAAAGAGCGAGAACAGTATGTAGATATCTTGCGATTAACATATTGGGGTTGTAAATTCTACGACAACGAATATGATGCAAGACGAAGCTTCGGATAGAGAGGTGGTTTAATGAGTAGGTTCTCTGGCAAATGCGATTTCTGTGACGAAATAGAAATCTTTGGGTTGGATAAAATTTTAAAGAGCGAGGTTTATGTGGGAGATAGTGACGAACCTCTTAAACTTACTTGTTTGGCTGACTGTGTTCCGTATTATCCTTATGTCGTTGTGACATCTGCTACCTCAGGAGACCGCGCAACTATTCGCCTGACATCAAAATCGTGGGTAGATATCGAGGAAGACCGATACGGTCATTTCGCATCTCACGATTATTACCGCAAAATGCTACAAGAAGAAATACAAAACTGTTCTTGTTGAAAATGAGATGTCTGATTTTGGACTGCAACGCAACACAAAATTGACTATTTGAGGAAATACTATAGTGATAGTATCTTTCGCGAAAGGAGTGAAGCAAATGATTTATCTCGACAATGCTGCTACTACACAAATTGCACCCGAGGTTCTTGAGGCGATGATGCCTTACCTTACCGACGAGTTCGGAAATGCGGGTTCTTTGTATACTCTCGGTAGAAGAGCAGCAGAAGCGGTTGCAACCGCAAGAAAGCAGGTTGCTGATTGTATCGGCGCACAGCCCGAACAAATCATCTTTACTTCTGGAGGAACTGAGGCAAACAATCTTGTGTTCAAGGGTTTGGCTCCTTACTTAAAAGCGAATAACAAAACTCACTTAATTACTTCTAAAGTCGAACACGACTCTGTGCTGAATACAGTTCAAGAAATGAATACCAAACTTGAATTTGATGTATCATTTTTAGAGGTTGCGTCCGATGGTAGTGTTCCGTTTGGTTTAGCAGAAACATTAAGTCAGACTATTAACGAAAATACAGGACTTGTATCGTTGATGTATGTGAATAACGAACTCGGCTCTACGACTCATATCGATAAGGTTGCTGAGATATGTCATAGATATGGCGTGTTATTACACACCGATTGCGTTCAAGCATTTGGCACGGTTAAAATCAATGTCGAAGAACTTGGGTGTGATTTCCTGTCAATTTCATCTCATAAAATACACGGTGCCAAAGGCGTAGGTGCTTTATATGTGAGAGATAGTTCTATGCTTAATTCGCTGATTACCGGTGGTGCTGAACAAGAATTTGGGTTGCGCGGTGGTACAGCAAATGTGGCAGGAATTGTAGGGTTCGGGAAAGCTTGTGAGTTAATCCAAAACAATCAGAAAGAAATTCACGATAGAGTTTCTTATCTCAGGACTTTATTTTACTATGTATTGTTAGGAACACTTAGCACAGAATATGGTTTAACGGACGCGATTTCTCCTAATGTTTCTCATTACGACCGCACAGGTAAGATTTTAAGTTTACGAGTAAATGGAGTCGATGCACAAACTCTTGTGTTGTATCTTGACACAAAAGGGGTTTGTGTCTCTGCCGGTTCTGCGTGTAGAAGTCACGAGTCCGAACCAAGCAGAACGCTTCTTGCTATTGGCTTAAGTCCAGAAGCAGCTCGAAGTACCATACGGGTTTCTTTCTCACATTATCTAACAGACGAACAGATTTTTGATGCCGCAAAGATTATGGCATCAGCGATTAAGGTGTTAAGTGGTGAACAAAATGAGTAAACCAAAATATCCACGAGGCGAGAACGTTTGGACGAGTTATTATACATCTTCTGGTGAGTTGATGTTTATTCTAACTGCCAAACCACAACGAGATGCCTACTATCTATATGAACTCGTAGATAATGAGTTTAAGAAGTTGGGTCGCTCGAAATCTCCTCTTGAACTCGAAGATAAATTCGATGTTCATACAAAACTACAGCAAAAATAATAACCACTCCTTGTCAGGTAGCGGTTTTTATGATATAATATTATATTAACAGAAAGGTTTGGGTGAAACAAATGTCTCAGGAATTTGATTTTAACAAAGAATTTGAAAACGACGCTGATGTCGATGCCGCACTCGATACTTTAGTTACGGTAGTTGCACACACATCACGAGTAGAAGATAATCGAACTCAGATTGTAAATCCAATCACAATGCAACATCTTTTGTATACCTATAAGATTTTAAAATATCTTACCAAGGGAGCCGGAACTAAGGTTACATACGAATTACACGAACCATACAAAAGTATGGGTAGCGTAACTGTGTGCGGTAAGAATATTACATTCGCAAAACCCGAGTGGTTTATGAAAGCTGTGGAATTGGCAGCAAACTTTGAGGTGTATCCCAAGACCGACGGAACCGTAGAAATGAATTTTACTTTCCACGGACTGACAAAACCTGTTGAAAACTAAGGAGGTAGGTATTGATGAGTTTTGTAAAATGTTTTGACGCAGTTGAGATGGTAGTAGAGGAAGCAAATAAACAATTTGCACCTATTTGGAAAATGAACAAAGAAAGATATAAAATACTAAAGCAATACTGCGATGTAATTGACGGTCTTTCTTCCGAATATAACGGTGAGTCTTACGAGGTTGAAATTGACGATATTGCAATGACAGTAGCAATTACTATGGATTGCTCGGATATGGTTGTTGACCAGCAAAATCATAAATTTACAACTCTCGCCCAAAGAACAGTGTCTATTGGTTTTTCTGTTTCTGATGAGGGAAGACTTGCAATTAAGTTTATTTTCCCGAGTTTATGGGAGCGCGTATAAGGGAGTTTGTAAATGAACAAACAAAAGCGCGAAAAATTAAAGGGGGTCAGGAATTTACTAAGCAGCGCATCAAATATCATCTCTCAGGTTTTAGAAGATGAGCAAGACTGTTTAGATAATATGCCTGAAAATCTCCAGTATAGCGACAGATATGAAAGTATGGAGGCTGCAATCAGTAAACTTGAAGACGCTATTGATAATATAGAGCGAGCTGATGAATGTTTAGAAGAAGCCTCGGAGTAGGTGCTTAAATGTTTGATTTTTTCTTTGCGATTTTCGGTGGAATATATTGCGCTGGAAAATCTGCTTTTAACAAGTCTAAAGATAGAGATGTTCAAAGGTAGGTGATGATATGTTTGAATTTTTCATAGCTTTATTCGGTGGTTTATTTTGGGGTGGCAAAATCCACAAAGAGAAAGCCGAGACAAAAAGAGCACAGTCTGATTTTGAGACCACTATGGCGATTAGAAATGCTCGTAGAAATGAATTTGAAAGAAAAGTCATTGATAGAGAACTTGAGGCTGACTTAGAAGACCTTATTTATGATACTTCAAATTATGATAAGGTTTGGGCTGAGGTTTCTAAGGCGTTCGATGAGATGCCTTGGAAACCTGAAGACGAGAAGTTCATTTGTATTTGTCCTGAGGCAGTGGATGCTGTGTTTGGAAAAGGTACTTACACCAAGAAACAAAAGGAACAAATCGCAGCCAGTTATCGTAAAGAAGCTCTAAGAATAATGATGGCTAATCGTGGGAAATTGATGTGGAATGACGCAAGATTTGGCATACACACCCTCGGCGATGGAGCTCCTACAACGAGGATGGCTGAACGATGGAATAAGGAAACAGCCGATTTTGTACTTTGGATAAATCAAAAACTAAAAGACCACGGCGTGAATGAAATGGTTTTATTGGAATTTGGATGTGGATATAATAACTGGTATCAAATTACCGAAGAGAATAAAATCAAATGTGGTACTTATCATTGGTTTCCTGAGATTATGACAAACATTAACATAAACCCTTAAGTTATTCATAGATATAGCTCGGTAAATCAATTTTGCAATCCAACAATACTTTACCATAACACCTTACCGATGCCTCGCTGTCTGCTCCAATAAAGACATTGGTATTTCTAAGTCTTGGGTTTGCAGACACGAGGATAAGGTTTCTGTCCTCGTCAACGAAATATTGCTTACAATACATAGCGCCATCAACACAGAATATACCAACATCGCCTATGGATAGTTCGCAACCTTTCTTTACATACACGGTATCTCCGTCTTTAATGTACGGATACATACTATTACCTTGAATACCAACCGCAAAATCTGCATCGGTTGGAACATTATCATCAACCAGTATCATCTCAAAGTCATCTCCGTCAAGCGGCACAGAGTAACCGGCAGCGGACGGAGTGGTATATCTCGGGATATATCTGCTGGGTTTTGTCTCGAACGAAATAATCTCTGCTTTCGGTTTAGGTTTCCTTTCCGCCTCAACACGAGATTTTTCAAGCACACATAGAGTATCTACCGCCTTTCGACCGTATTTATCTAACACTCTATAGTTTGATAGCAAGGTTATTTCTTGCTGATTTAATAAGAGATTATCCTTTTCTGGTTCGATACTTACTCCAAGCAAATAATCGGTGGTCACATTAAAAACCTTAGCCATTGATACAATGGCGAGCATTGAGGGGTTTTTAATTCCTGTTTCCCAGTTTCTAATACTTACTTCTGAGACCTTGAGATAAGTACCAAGTTCTTTCTGTGTCATAGAGTTTTTCATTCTCAGTGACTTAATTCTATCGCAGAGTTCCATAACTGCCCTCCATAAAAAATTTCTCTTTGGGTGTTGACATCTGAGGAGTTTTATGTTACCATTAGACCACAACAAAAGTTTCTATTCGTATTATAACCGATACAAAAGTATTTGTCAAGCAATACGAATAAAAAAGACGACCCACCCAAGCACAGATGAGCCGTCCCCTGTCTTTCGACAGGCACAATGAAAACATCCATATTTAGTAACAAGCACGAAACTAAATACGAACGCAAATGAGGAAGACGGTTCAAGCACTACCACCAACCCCGTTTGTAGTATATCACAATGATTAGAAAAAATCAATGGAGGAACGCTACAAAAATGAAAAATTTAACAATGGGAGAGTTTAGAGATGTATGTAATAGAATTCATCCAAAAGAATTCGTACTACACTCGGATAACCAAAACTTCAAGTTTGGAGAATTGGGTATGGGTTTTGACCTCAGATTTTCTGCTATAGACTTTTGTTTGAACCCTGATATAATTTACTTGATGATAGATAAATCTTGTTTACAGCTCAACAAAATCAAGCATATCTATGAGCGTAAAACATCTGCTTATCGCAGTGAATATAACATTGTTTGCACTGGTTTTTATGATGAAAATATTGAAACTATACATACTTTAGTGCTTCAATAATTAAAAATTTCGTCAAAACAGATAATATAATTTTCCTTATATTGTTGACAAAATCGTTATCGTTATGTTATACTACCGTCGTAAGATAAATTACGGCGAAAGGAATTTTATATGTCCAATAACGAAAGAGCACCTAAAATTGGTGATGTTTACTTGATGAATTTTGGTGGCTGCGGTAACGAACAGCACGGTTGGAGACCCGGATTGGTATTTCAGAACAATCTGGGAAATCGTCATAGCCCTAATATTATAGCCCTACCCCTCACCAGTTCTTTGAAGAAATGTAATCAGCCTACTCACGTAGTTTTACCCGCAGACGATACAGGTCTCGCCAGAGATAGTATGGTTTTGTGCGAAAATCCCGAGAGAATGTCTAAGGAAAGAATGGGTAATTACCTTACTTCTATTCCAGAAGAATATATGGCTAAGATTGCAGTTGCAAATCTCCTCGCTACCTCTGCGATTTCTTTCGTAGAGCCTGATTTACTTATGTCTATATGGTTGGAAGCCACCTCATTAAATGCGGCTATTGCCTGATACATAACAAGGAGGTTTTCTTATGTATAATGAAGATATAAAACAGAAATTCATTGGTAATTACACCAGAAGCTCGAGTATGCAAAAATTGTGCGAAGTAGTTTTTAACAAAGTCGCAAAATATGAAGAAGAATGGAACGCCGATGTTTGCAGTAAGACTGCTGAAGAATTACAACCTATGGTTGACAGTATAGTTGGCTTCCGTTCTCGAAGTAAGTGGTCAACATTAGTGATTTTAAAAGCATATACCAAATGGTGTATCGGCGAGGGAGTCCCTTATGCCTGTGATGGTATGCTCAAAATCAATTCCGTTGGAGTGAGTAATCTAAAAACTAAGATGGTTTCTTTCCCTATGTCGCTTCAGAATTATCTTAATGATGTTTGTGCGCCAGAAAGTTTGCAAGCGACAGATAATATCTATCGTTGTTTTTATTGGTTGGCTTATATGGGTATGGCGGAAGAAGACATAATGAATGTTAAAACTTCTGATGTTAATTTTGAAACTCTAACTATTACCTTTAATGGTAAGTCTTACGATATTTACAAAGAGGCTCTACCCGCCTTGAAAAATTGTGTGAACTTAACGAGTTTCTATTTTAACCACCCAAACTATACCGCAAATAAGCAAGTATGGAAACCGAGAGTTGACGGAGATTTATTGCTGAGAGGTATTAGGGGCTCATCCACTATTAAATCAATGAGAACCGCATTGGTTAAATTAGTATATGATTACACAAAAACACCCGTGGTTAAAAAGACCGAGATGCAACTAAGTTATCATCGAGTATGGCTTTCTGGGGTTTTCTTTAGAATGTATGAAAAAGAAATGAGTGGTAAAGAAGTGAATTTTGAACCCGCTGCTCTTCAATTTATGGAGGGTCGAGAATATAATTACGAAAACAGCGGTGGTAAAAATCAAAACATTAAGAAGCGTGAAATCGCTAAGGACTACTTAGAGGATTATCAACGCTGGAAACTTGCATTTTTCTTATAAAAATAAGAGATTGCCTGCCGGAGCAGGCTTCTCATTACATAAGTCAAGATAATTATATAATCTGTTTTAATATATTGAGGTGTAGCCAAGTGGTAAGGCACGGGACTTTGACTCCCGCATCCGCTGGTTCGAGTCCAGCCACCTCAGCCAAGGCGAAAGCCTATTCAAATCTTGCGAAAGGAGGAAAATATGGAGAATAAGGAGCGTTTCATTTCCCTGTTAACCAGTGTAAAGCGCGACGGTATCGAAGACTTGCTTAGTTAAGGCAGTAAAAACCGAGTGGTTTCAGGACTATAAAACACCCTCGTTATACATTGCATTTCCGAATTGTTCTTTTAAATGCGAAAAGGAGTGTGGCAAGAAGATGTGTCAAAACAGTCATCTTGCCTCGCTCCCCGAGAAAGATATCGGAATTGATGTAATTATGAGGAAGTACCTGAGTAACCCAGTCACACAGGCTATTGTCTGTGGCGGTCTTGAACCGTTTGATGATTTCCACGAAGTGATTTCGTTTGTATCTGCCGTAAGAGGTTGGTACGACTGTAACGATACAATCGTTATCTATACTGGATATAATCCAGAGGAAATCGAAACCGAAATTAACCTACTAAAACAGTACGAAAACATCATCGTAAAGTTCGGCAGATACATACCTAATCAAACTCCTCATTATGACGAGGTTCTTGGCGTAAAACTTGCGAGTGATAATCAGTTCGCTGTTAAGATTTCATAAGGAGAAATAATAATGATTAGTGCTTGGCATTTACTATGGATTATTCCGTTGTCTAATCTTATCTCTATGTTTGCTGTTGGTATATGTGGCTTCGGCTCAAAATCTGAAAGTATGAGCGAGGCTTATAGCATCGGCTTTAGAGACGGTAGAGCCTATAAGGAGACCGAAGATGGCAATAAGACTTAACCCAGACACAGAAACGGTTAAAGATATCCGTAAGCGCCTTAAGGACAATAACGGATATTGCCCGTGTAATCTTATTAAAAATCCAGACACGAAATGTATGTGTAAGGATTTCCGCGAACAAGAAAGCGGTATGTGTCATTGTGGGCTTTATATCAAGGAGCCCGATTAAATATGAACACAGAACTATACATATTCGGCTTATTTCTTATCTTAATGTCGATGATAATTTTCTATAACAATAATAATATGAGACCGAGGTTTTAAATTGATAGCCTTTAATATAATATCGGTCTTTGTTCCGGTCATTGCAATGTGATTATTTAAAGCTTTTTTATATACTGCGGTGTTAATGTGGGGTTCTTTGAGAAATACAAGTTCAATCCCGGCATCAAATAACTTTTGGTATGTTTCAAATCCTTCAGCGGCGTTTCTGCTCATTCTTGATACACTATCAAATACAATTAAATCGCCCGCTTGAACGATGCGGCGTAGTTGTTCCCACTTTTTGCGCCCGTCCGTTTTCGTGCCGGTGTAAACCTCTTGAAAAATGATTGCTTTGGGGTAGTGGCTGCGAATGTTCCTTATCTGTCTTTCAATGCTTTGCTTCTGGGTGCTGATTCTGCAATATCCGTAAATTGCCATCTTATTTTCCTCCTGTATTAAATCTATCGACCGTCAGTTTTGATACGACGGAAAATTTGTTTTTTGTTTTCTTTGCGGTAACTTTTGATACTTTTTTAAATACGTTTCTTTTGATACTCCGTATTTAAAAGTAAAGGCGGCGTATTTCAGCCGCCTTCAGGTCAAACAACTTGTAATTGCAATTTGGGGTTGCCGGTCACTGTTTCAGAGCCGTAAAGGTCTCTTATCTCGTCAAGCGAATATATCTTGCTGTGGCTTTTCCTGTAACCCTCTGTATGGTAGTACCAAGCCGCCTTCGATTTGCTGAATCTGAATTTCAAATGCTTCAATACTTCTCTGTGTTGGTATGTATCGCCGGTTATCCAAATCCAAGAGCCGCAAATCTCAATAGTAATGTTATTAAGGTTAATAATGCGGTTTATGATGTCTTTGAACTCTGCGGCTGTCTCGGTGGTCTCCGTCTTTGCCGTGTAGGTCTTGCCATCTGCGGTTTGGTGTGTGTTCTTCAACACTTCAAACAGGCGGTCATACTCGGCGTTGATTTCTTGCATATCTCGAACATTACCGCCAATGTCGGGGTGATGTTGCATTGCTAACCGTTTGTACTGCTTTTTGAGTTCCTCCAGTGTTTTGGGGTTTTGAAACCATTTCATAATGTAGCCTCTTTTCTATATATTTGTTGTGTTCAACTTACAAATATATTATACACAGTTATCTGTGTAATATCAAGAGGTAAATTGCACAAATATCTGTGTAATTATATGTGCAGATTTTACATTGATTTCTGTGTAATTTTGTGATAGAATATAATAAATAAAATTGGAGGTGCTGTATATGCCGCTTGTTTATAAGATGGATATATTAAAAGCCTTAAAAGAAAAAGGCTATAATACTAATGTTTTGAGGAAAGAAAAATTACTTGCTGAAGGCGTGATTACTTCGATAAGGGGTGGAAAGCCTATTTCTTGGGCGAATATCGAAAAGATATGCAAACTGCTCCAATGCCAGCCGGGAGATATAATTGAATATATCGAAGGCGAAAACGAGGAAAGCATATAATGAAAAACAGCAGTTGGAAACATCCTTTTCCGACATTCTCCGACAAGATGTTTGACGGAAACAAAGATGGAAAACTGGATGCTTTTGAAACGGCGTTTCGTGATGCTCATATCGAAGAAATGAACCGAAACGCAGCAAAGCAGGACACCCAGCCGAAAAGCAGTTATTATATTTCTGAAAACCCAGCCGAAAAGACGGTTTATAATGGAACGGAAAACACAGGCGGTAAAAACAATGTCAATGCAACTCCCATCGGCGTACAGTTGATATTTATTATTCTTTCTATCGTCGTATTAGTCGGCGGCTTTATTCTGGCTTTATCTACCGAAGGGACAATGCTTATTAAAGCAATTATTCTATTCGGTGCGGTTGCTATTGCAATCGGCTTATTAAAATTCGTTGGGGTATATAAGTAAAACACAAACAATTTAATAATAGACCTATAAAGAGTGACGAGAGGGACAGCCCCTTTGACCGTCCAGCAACCTGCCGAACCGGTAAGGTGCTAAAGGCTGATTCTATAGGTAATACGGATTGCACCTATAGAAAACTATGGGTGCATTTTTTGTTCTCTTTTTGGGTCGAAAAGAAAGGAAAACCAATGAAAGAGAATAAAAGAATCTATAAACCACCGTAATTATATGCTCACCATAGTAACTGATTTACCACATTTGCACAAACTGCAAGCAGTGTGGCGACCGAAAATACAGCATAATATACAAAATAATACTTGACAAAGAACAAGTCGGTGTGTTATAATATATCGAAAAGTAAATACAGTTGTAGGTCGATACGGGGAATAGGAAACCTCGTGACCATAGCCCAGCATTATATTTTCCGATATTTCTATTAACATCTATACTCGTATTGGCACGAGTGATGTTAATTGCTTTGAATTGCCATACAATAACGGCTATACACCGATTGAGTTTTACGCTCTTTCTGTGTGTAGCCGTTTTTATTTTTGAAAAACACAATCACTATATGCTGCCCCGTCAGCCTAACCGGGAGAAAGTGTGATTAAATGAAAAAAGAAAATATTAAGGAAAACTTTGTATCTATTTCCGAGGCGGCTAAAATAACAGACTCTACATATCCTCGGATATATGCGTTATACCGCAAAAAAAGGATTCAGTATCAAGTAGACAATGGCAATGTATATGTAAATTTAATTGAGGTTAAAAAATACGTTGCATCCCATCCAGAAAAGAAAAAAGACATTGTATGGGATAATGTTGCTCCTATGGTGAAAGAGGCATTTTATCCGCTGACAGGTTTTGACTATAAGTATTTCTCAACGAGCGAAGGAAGGTTGTTTAATATAACAACCGGAGAAGAACTTATTAACGAACCGAGAAAAACAGACGGATATATTCAGGTTATTGTAATGAAAGATACTATAGAAAAAAACGAATATCACCATCGACTGGTTGCTGCTGCTTGTTATTATCGTTTGTTTGGCTGCAAGACAAGTGCGGAATTTCTCGAAAAACCATACTATGATATTCACCACATTTATATTGGAGAAGAAGGAAAGCAAAGAAACAAGCCAGAGGATTTGTTGGTTGTAGACACACGAATTGTCTATTATGAAAATGGAAAGGAACTGAATCAACATCAAAAATTACATCAATTATGGGATGATGGTAAAAAGAAGGAGTATTGGCGAATGGTAAAAGATATAAAGAAAAAATATTCAAAAGAACTTTTTAAAATTCCACATCCTGATTTTGCATCAGACGAAAAGTTTTCTTATTATCTGTGGGTAGATAGCAAGGGTAAAAAAGCATATGATTCTGGGAAGGATATTCCTTTGACAAGCATCTTCCGTGAGAGCGCAGAATCTAACAATAGTAATACATAAGGAGTAAAAATATACGGATGAGTTTTCCTAACCAAAAACGAATTATTATAAATAAAGAACCGTGCGACAACAGACGGAATATATATGCTCAAATCAATCTGGCGGCTATGCAGAAAGCAATGTCGGAATTAACGTCAGCGGGTGAAATTAAATTGTGGATGTATTTAGCCAAAAATCAAAACAATCATAGATTCGATTTGAGTTGTGCCGATTGCGGAAAATACGGTATTAAAACAGATGCATACCACGCAGCAGTCAATAAGTTAATATCAAAAGGATATTTACAGCATAAGAGTGGAAACACATATTATTTTAAAGAAATAGGGGTATATGCGGAAAATCCACAGACACTATAGGGATTATACATAGAACAATATGGGGTTAATCCATAGAGAAATATTACATATATAACATTCATATAACATATACAATTACCCCATTGTGCAATTCACCTATACAACATACTGTTGCAAACATACCACTGATTATATCAATGGTATGTTTGTACGGTACTATCAAAACATAAGGAGATTTTACAATGAAATACGATTTCACAAACACAATCTTGTATAACGACAAGGGCGTGTATTATCAAGTCAATAGTTATGCCAATGACCGCCTATCTATAGGACAAATCAAAAAGCCTCCAGAAGATTCCGGCTATAGGTTAGTACGGTTAGAGGATTTATACGATGGTAGAACGAGCATTATTTACGAGAAAATCAAGGATAAAAAATAATTATTCGGTGGTTTATCGGTAACTCCCAATTATTGAGGACTTGTAGAGGTTCTATATTCTTTTCGGGGAATTTGCATTGTTTCACCTTGAAAAATTGAGGGTTTGCAATGGTTATAAATTTCGGTTTTTTCGGTATGGGTTTTAAATCATTTAGAGTGAAGAAAAACACTGTATAATTTCATTATTTATATCTATTTTCTTGTTTCCTATTGCAAATGACCGGATATTTTGATATAATCATTCCTGCAAGGTTGGTTATTCTATGATTTGGGGCAATCCCAATTTGTAAAACCATAACAGAAAAATTGACCTTGCAAGAGAAATCTTGCAGGGTCTTTTTTTACGCTGAAAGCCTTGCAATTCCCGCATTTTTGACAATAAAACTATTATTTTATTGACACTTTCTAAAATGCAAAACTCAAATTTTAATGCCCTGAAAAACGGTATTGAGATTTGCCCAGAAACAGAATATTCTCTTTGAATAATCGTAGGGGTCGGCGTCCTCGACGACCCGTAAATACAAAAACAGTCCCCTTGGAGCAATCCAAGGGGATTTTTTATTTAAGCTCTATTGACAATACGAAAAAAATAATATAAAATAAAATCATATAGAACATTTGTTCGATACAATATTTTATGGAGGTTATAAATGAAAAAAGAAGAAACAGAAGAAAATATAATTTTTGCCAAATTGAATAATCCAATATTAAAAGGTGAATTAGAAGCAATTATCGGTTCAACATATAAACCAACAATGCACATTAGCCAAGATTTTAAGAATTGGATTGCTATCATAGATATTAGAACATGTATTGACTGTCGAAAACTACATGGTAAAATATATTATATTGAAGAAACACCTGAATATGAAATACCACTTCATGAGCGATGTCGTTGTGAAATTAAAGAGTTGATGGCTGCTTTTATCGGTACTGCGACTAAAGATGGAAATAACGGTGCAGATGTTTGTGTATATGAAACTGGACACTTACCAAGTAATTATATTACAAAGAAACAAGCAAAAGAATTAGGTTGGGTAAATATTTTGGGCAATTTGAATGCTGTCGCTCCAGATAAGATGATTGGTGGAGATGTTTTTAAGAATCGAAATGGACTTTTGCCCAATAAAGATGGAAGAATATGGTATGAAGCAGATATTAATTACGCTTCAGGATATAGAAATAATCACCGTATTATCTATTCAAATGATGGACTGATTTTTGCTACATATGACCATTATCAAACTTTTGTACAATTACATTAAGGAGAAAGAATGAACACAATATCACTACTGTTGCAATTCGTGCCGCTCTTGATAAATGTGCAACTGTTGACGAGGGAATTGAACTTTTTGCATCTTACGATATGCACGATTTGTTGGGAATTAACTATCATTATCAACTTGCAGATGCCAACGGTACAAGTGCAATTATCGAATATGTCGATAACAAAATGGTTGTAATTCGTCAGGATGAAAACAAGAAAAATCTTATTCTTACTAACTATTTCCTCACCGAAGGCGGAGATAATCACGACGGACGCGGATATGACCGTTATGAGCGTATTGAAACAACTCTTAATGATAAAAACGGTGTAATTACTGAAGATGATGCAATGGATTTGCTTTCTCAGGTTGCACTTAACTATCAACACAAAACATTAAAGCATATGGTTATTGCTCTTTGGAGTGCAGTTTATAATTGTAATGAAAAATCAATGCTTTTGTGTGCCGGAATGGATTACACTAAAAAATACAAATTCTATGTTGATAAACCAGGTGAAGTGATTAAACTGTAATGCAAAAACTTCGAAATATCACTTTGCTAACTCCCACACAGATAGCAATTAGTACTAATTCTTAACGGAATTATTGAAAAAGCAAAAATTCTACGAATCCTCATTGATAAATCGGTGGGGATTTTTTTGTTGCAATTTATGGTTTATTACATTATACTTTACTTGAAAAGGCGGTGTTTGTATGCAGAAAAAACCAAATGTTTTGTTTATCATAACCGATGACCAACGATTCGACACTATTCACGCGTTGGGAAACAATGAAATCATCACACCAAATCTGGATAAGCTTGCAAAGAGGGGTACATCTTTTGTACGTGCTCATATAGCAGGGGGTACTTGCGGTGCGGTTTGTATGCCAAGTCGTGCGATGGTTTTATCAGGTCGAAATCCATTTCATCTAGAAGAATTGGGTGGTAATATTCCGCCCCAGCACAAAACTCTTGCAGAAACCTTTAAAAATAACGGATACGAAACTATTGGTCTTGGCAAATGGCATAACGGTTGCCCTGCATATGCGCGAAGTTTTACTCAAGGTGCAAAAATCTTCTTTGGCGGAATGTGGGACCATTGGAATGTGCCAACCTGCCGATATGACCCCACGGGAAAATATGATAATGTAATCAATTTTGTAGTGGATTTTTACAATGATAATCATCCACAGGCACAGCACTGTGACGAATTTGACCCTGGCAAACATTCAAGCACCTTACTTACGGATTCTGCCATTCAGTTGCTTAATGAAAATGTGGGTAAAGATAAGCCATTCTTTATGTATTTGGCATATTTAGCCCCACACGACCCACGTACAATGCCCGATGAATTCCGTCAAATGTATGACCCTGAAAAAATCACATTGCCACCGAATTTTCAAGAGATTATTGATACCAATTATCCTCTTATGGTGCATCGTGACGAGCATTTAGCATCGTACCCACGCAAAAAAGACGAAATAAAAAGGCACATTGCAGAGTATTTTGCAATGATAACTCATCTTGATTTTGAAATTGGCAGATTACTTGATGCTTTGCACGAGTCAGGCGAAGAAGATAATACAATTGTTGTATTTACAGGGGACAATGGTCTTGCTGTAGGTCAGCACGGTTGGCTAGGTAAAGAAGACATTTATGAGCACGGTGTACGCATTCCACTTATTATGGCTGGTCCTGAAATTGCCAAGAATACAAGAAACGATGCATATGTGTATCTTTATGATATATTCCCAACACTCTGTGATAAAATTGGTATGGATATTCCCGATTCGGTTGACGGAAAAAGTTTTGCACATCTGCTTGACGGTGAACACGGTGATAAATTCCGTGAAGAATTGTATCTTATATTTGATAAGTTTGTTCGTGGTGTGAAAGATGATAATTATAAACTCATTGAATACCGCAACGGCGATAATGAAGAGGATAAATGGACATTCCTTTATGACATAAAAAATGACCCTTGGGAAACAAAAAATCTCGCTCAAGACGAAGATTATAAAGACAAAGTCAGCGAAATGCGAGAGAAAATACTCAAGCATCGTGACGAATGGGAAGAACAGTCGCACCCTTGGGGAAAGGATTTCTGGGGCAGATTTTGAAAGGAGAAAGAAAATGTACAACATTGATTTTGGAAAAAGCGGAATGAAAGTGCCCACCATTGCAGTGGGATGTATGCGAATAAGTGATATGAATGAAAAAGAAGTATCTGCATTTATTGATACCGCATTGAGCTTTGGTGCAAATTTCTTTGACCACGCAGATATTTACGGCGGAGGTAAGAGTGAAGAAGTTTTTGGTAAAGCCATTCAATCTTTAAATAGAAAAGATATTATAATACAGACAAAATGCGGAATCCGTAAAGGGCAGTTTGACTTTTCTTATGAGCATATTGTAAATTCAGTTGATGGCAGTCTTAAAAGATTGGGAACGGATTATATTGATGTTTTACTTCTTCACCGTCCCGACGCACTTATGGAGCCTGAAGAAGTGGCAAAGGCATTTGATTATTTGAAATCGTCGGGTAAAGTTCGTCATTTTGGTGTTTCAAATCAAAATCCATATCAGATGCAACTCTTACAGAATGCACTCGATATGCCCATTTGTGCTAATCAGTTGCAATTCGGTATTGGGCATACACCAATGATTCAATCGGGCATAAATGTGAATATGTATAACGAATCGGGTGTGAATCGTGACGGCGGTGTGCTTGATTTTTGTCGTCTTAAGAAAATTACAATTCAACCTTGGTCGCCAATGCAGTATGGCTTTTTTGAGGGCTGTTTTATTGATAACGACAAATTCCCTGAACTTAATGAAACACTAAAGAGAATAGGCGAGAAATACGGTGTTTCAAAGACCACAATGGCATTTGCGTGGATTCTTCGTCATCCCGCAAAAATGCAACCGATTACGGGTACAACAAACCTTGTTCGACTTGCTGATTGTTTGAAGGCGAGTGATATTCAAATTACCCGTGAAGAGTGGTATGAAATATATCGTTCTGCAGGTAATAAATTGCCGTAAAAATTCCCCCTTGGAGCAATCCAAGGGGATTGTTTTCTGTAATTGACAAATGGCTTATAAAAGTGTAATATATTTTTATGGATTGGAAATTTTTACAAGAAATGAGGATTTGTTATGTCAAAGAAGAATTTAACACCTGAACAAGCCGAAATTAAAGCTTTAAAAAAAGAACAAGCGGCAAATAACAGAAGAAGTTTTTTAGCTATTGTACTTGCATTAGCTCTTGCAATTGGTATTTTTTCAATTGGTAAATCGGTGGGAATGGAAAAGACCGGTGCTAATTTGAATAGCAGTAATACAGGCGAATCAGTTGATGAAAATAACGATAATGATATTGATTTTGATGTGAATGAAAATCAGCAGAATAATACTGTTGATAATACTGATAATAATCAAAATCAACAGCAGAATACTGATAACACTCAGAACAACTCACAATCGAACAATAAGCCAAATCAGTCACAGAATGATAAACCAGCATCGGATAATCCTGCTGATTGGTCCAAAGAGCAGGTTGTAGAATTCTACAAGCAGGCTGCAACAAAATCTCACGAGACTGCAGAGTCTTCACAAACTATGTCAATGCCTAAATTGGTTGTAAATGACGGTGATGGTGCATTAGGATTTTTCCTAAAAATAGCTAATCCCGCAATCAATTCTGTTCTTGAGAAAAATTCAACTACTTACGGCGGAATTACCGGTGGATATGCAAATCTTGTTGCATCTGACGTTGACAAGTACAAGGCATATAAAGACGGAGAATATACCGTTATTGAAATGAAAATGGTTGAACAGACCGATGGTATTTACGGCGATGCACAGGGCGGAACAGTAGGTCACGCAATCAATGTTCTTGGTAACGTTGCAACAGCGGCAGAACAGTTCCCTGAGTTTGACATTAAGTTTGAAGAGGCAGATATTAAAATTCATTATGCCGACCCGATTGTAAGAGTGAGAATCAACAAAGATGGCATAATTGAAAAAGGCACTTGGAGTTATACATCTGAAGTTTATATTAGACATCTTCAAATTAACTCACTTACAGTTGATAAAGCCGATGCCGAAATCGATTATGTAATAGTTGTTGGCGGCGGGTTTTAAATGATAGAATACAATGAATGGTATGGCGGGGGTCAAACCCCGCCATTGTTTTGACATGATTTATGCTACGAATATTGACTTTTATTGACATTTGTCTTACAATTATTCAGTAAAAAGAGGTGTATTATTATATGAAAAAAGTAAAGTTTATTTCTTTTATAGTGGTAATTTTAGTGTGTATTTTTACTTTGATTATTTCCATTAATCATGAGTCAAGTTTAATTCAATATGCGTCATTGTTATCGGCAGTTCTCGGTGTTGTTTTACTTGCTGCTGAAATATATCAGTCACGAAAGATTACTGAAGCAGACTTCCTTTCAGACTTGAATACATCTTTTGTTACAAATGAGGACTATAAAAAGGCATATACTTTATTTGAAAATTATGATTTTGAAAATCTTCCAGACCTTGATTTAGAGAATATTCATATTTCTAATTATCTTACATTTTTTGAAGTTTTTCAGTTATTGATTGATAGAGGAACTCTAACAATTGATATGTTAAATGACCTTTTTGGATATAGGTTTTTTATTGCCGTTCATAATCCTTATGTTCAAAAGAAAAAACTGGTTAAAAGTCCTGAAAATTTTAAAAACTTGTATAAGCTTGAAAAAGAATGGGTTGAATATAGAAGAAAGAAAAATCTTCCCATTTTTCATGAGGAATACTGTCTTGAAAATGTTGTAGATGAAAAAAATTATAAAAAACTTGTTTCAAAAAAATAATTGAAGGTGAATAATTTGAAATATTCAGATGAAACTTTTTCTTTTAAAAAATGTACCATTAAAAATTTAGAGGAAATTTGCAAAATACAAGAAATTGCTTTTGAGAATCTTGATAACAAAGAACTATTACGTCGTAATTCTCGTGAGATGTTAGAGGCATGTTTTTATGAACCACATTATGTATTGGGCGCTTTTCACAAAGAAAAACTTGTTGCTTTTGCAATACTTTTTGATGGTGGTAAAACGGATGAAAACATAGGTAAGGATATAGGTGTTTCTGAAGAAAATTTAAGTTCTGTAATAAATTTTAAATTGGTTATTGTTTTACCAGAATATCGTGGTAATAGACTTCATATTAAACTTATTTATGAACTTGAAAAAGTTGCGATAGCAAAAGGGAAAAAACTTATGTGCGCAACGGTTTCGCCGATGAACGTTCATAGCAGTAAGAATTTTGAAAAAGCAGGATTTATATTTCATTCTAAAAAAATGAAATATAGTGGTCTTGAACGTAATATATATTACAAGGAACTTGACTAATAATTAAAGCACTTCAAATGAAAATCATTTTGAGGTGCTTTTTTAATATTGACCACAATGAGGCTTTGTTATATAATTAAACAAAAGGGGAGGATGAAATGAAAAAAGAAAGAATAATCGAACGTGAAAACAAACAGTTAGCCCGTCTTAATCGAACTCGCACAAAAGGTGTTTACAGTGGCTATTTCTTTATTTTGCTTTCGCTTATTGCAATAGTGAATATTCTTGATGAGGTAACGAGTAATCTGACCGTTACGGTGCAATCGTCATTTGTAACAGAGTTTTTTGTGAATAATCCTTTTATGGGCAAATATTATACCTATGAAGATGGTTTAGCACTTCATTCAGGTATTGGTGTTTTTACATATGTTTTAGGCATAATAACACCATTTTACAAGGCATTGGCTGATAAATGGGGAAGAAAACCACTCTTTGCTATTTCAACTCTCGGTATGGCTGCGGGACTTCTTGTAATTCATTTATCGTCAAGTTATATAATGTTTCTTGTTGGTTTTGCAATCATCAGTTTCTTTATGGGTCACGACATTCAAATTATCTACATTCTTGAAGAAGCACCCGACAAACACCGTGCAAAGATTTACAGTTTTCTTAAAAGCTTTGGTATTTTAGGTGTCATTTTGATTCCCACACTCCGCGACATTTTAATGGGCGATGATGCTACTCAATGGCGCGAAATCTTTTTAGTACCAGCATTGGTGGGCTTTGTTGCAGTATTGTTGGTTGTTCTTTTTGCAAAAGATACCAAAGTGTTCATAAATGACAGAATAACATATCTTTCACGTCCCTATGAAGAACGTGAAAAAGAAAAAGAACTTAAAAAACAGCAAAAAGAGGCGCAACGAAATCAGTCAGGTGTATTCAACGGAGTAAAATATATTTTTGCAAATAAAGACACAAAAATGCTGATTATTTCCCATATTATTTTTGACTCGGCAATGCCTGCAATCGCATTGTACTTTGAATCTTCAATGCACCGCGCGGGTATGAGCACAAGCGACATAACAAAGGCTTTGTTTATGGTGCCTGTGGTTTATGCCACAATCACATTCCTTTCTGGTTTTATTGCAGATAAATTAGGCAGAAAAGCAACTGTTACAGGATTTTCAATTCTCTGTGTTTCGGGATATATTCTCTTTGTTTTAGGAATTCTCAAAGGTTGGAATCCTTATCTTATAGGCTCTCTTGCAGGACTTTATCAAGGCTCATATTGGATTGGTCGTGATTATATGAACGTTATGATGACCGAAAAAGTTCCCACGGATATTCGTGCATCAGTTGTGGGTGCTGAGGGATTGCTTGTAATTATTGGTTTAGCCGTTGGATATGTGCTTACAATTGTCGGAATGACAATGATGCAAATCTGGTGGGCTTGTCTTGCAGTTTCAATTCCTGCGGTAACTGTGGCTGCAATACTGTTTACTATCAAAGTTAAAGAGACAAAAGGTACAGATTTAGATAAGATTAAATAAAAATAGCCAATAAAAAAATCCTCCCATATGGGAGGATTTTTTTGTTATAAGATTATTAGTTTTCGCCCAAGTCTTGCATTGTAACTTCTTCTCTTAAATCATTTGCGTATTTATCCTGATAATAATTTTCAGGAACACAGTCAAAGCTTCCGTCAGGGCTTACTGTAATCATTGTACAGCCTCTTTGTGAACCAAGCTTTGAAATACCGGTATATGCAAGATAGTCAATACTTAAGCCGTAGGTAAGGCGGATTCCTTTATACTCAATTGAGAAATTGTTTACATGGTCGTGGCCACAGAAAATACCTTTGGTGCTTCCAGTTTCTTGCATTGCCTCAAAAATATTATCATCATACACACCTGAATAAACTAGCTTTCCGCCTTCTTTAACAACACCGTAATAGTGCTTTGAGTTTTCAGTATTCTGGTAATTTGCAGATACAAATTCATTCCACGCAGAAAGATATTCTTTTGCAGGAACATGCCAAAATGCAAGGGATTTTACAATACTGTATTTTTCAAGCAATTCTGCTTTATTCTCGAAATTACTTGAATTTATAAGTTCAATGTTTTGCTTGTTATATTTCTCAACATTCTGTTTGTACCAATCAACTTGATTATCGTGAATGTTATCGTATTTCCACAAAAGACCTAAATAGTCCCCGTCAACATATGAATGGGAGTCAAACGCATAAAATGACTGTGTGACAATTCCCATTGAATTCTTCACGTTTACAACAAAATTGCAGAAACCGTCAACATTATCGTTAGAGTTGTTTTCAAAAAGACAATACTCCCATTTTTCATCAGAATAGAAATTTGAAATATCTTCACGGGTGTATTTTGAATAACTTTCAGTGTCGTGATTACCGAAAATTGGAAGCCAATAAACACCGAGATTTTCCATAAGAGTTGCAAAGATTTCTGCAGATTTCATATTATCAGAAGTACCTGCCTGAAATGGAACGGGATACACAATGTCACCTGTAACAATGACAAGGTCGGGCTTTTCAACATTAATCATTGTTGCTACTGCGTTCAGTGCCATACTATCTTTCGATGTGCACATCCAACCGGCACCAATATGTACGTCAGTCAACTGCATAACTCTAAGGTCATTATCAGTTGTAAATGTCCAAACACCGTCCGCATCTCTCTGCGGTATAAGTTGATTTTCATATTCAACCTTTGATATTGAATTGACATTTTCCATTTGCCCTTTGACAAGTATGGGGTTAGCAATACAACCGAATATGCAAAGAACAATTAAAATTGCTAAAATCACCGCAAGAACAATAAGAGTGATTTTACCCGCTTTTTTTAATCTTTTTTTACAGTTTTCCTTTTTCATGAGGTGACCTCCCACTCAATAGTTGAAGAATATCCCATTTCCTCAAGCCTTGATTTAATTGTATTTTGTATTTTTTGCATTTCTGCAATATTTTCTTCAGTTGACACCATAGAAAGTGTAACATAGTTTTTAATAGCACCATAGCTGTGAATTTTCAAATCTTTTAATGAAAAAGATGTGCTTTTGCAAATATCTAAAACTACATTTTCTGCGTTGCTATGTATTTCTTCATTGTGCTTGCCAAGAATTTCGCCAATAGAAGAAATTATAAGTTTAATTCCTGCAATAGCAATAATGATGCTGATTACTAAACCTAAAAATGCATCAAACATAAAACCAATATAATTTGAAAGTGTGAACGATACAATTGTCACTGCGGTAATTCCGCAATCAAGAAAAGAATCAAGCATAACTGTTTTAATTACAGTTGAGTTCTCTTTTTTATATCTAATTGAAAAAACCACACCCAAAAAGAGTTTTACAATGCAGGTGACACCGATAATAACCGCATATTTTGTGAAATACCACACGGGAATGGGTGAGAGAATACGAATCAATGAGGTATAAGCAAACCCAAGCCCCGCAACGGTCATAATCAATGACATTACAAAAGAAGTTAAATCTTCCATTCTGCCGAAACCGTGCTGGAAATTAGTGGTGGCAGGTTTGTTTATGAAAGAAATTCCCACAATCGCAAGACAGAGAGAAAGTGTGTCCATAAGATTGTTGATACTGTCAGTGTAAATACATTGACTGTTGGTGCGAATACCAATATAGAATTTTATGAAGAATAAAACAAAATTTACAATTCCCGCAAATATGAGTACGGGTGAAAGCCTTTGTTTCAATGCTTCACCTCATTTCTATTATGTAAAGTGAATTTGATTTGCATTAGAATAATTCAATTAATTTAAGTATTCCAAACCAGATTAATGGCACAACAAGTGATGGTAACATATTAAGCGTTTTAAGATTTTTAATTTCAAGTATTGAAATACCCGATGTAGCAATTAAAAATCCACCAATAACGCTGATTTCACACATCATTTCAGGAGTCATAAATCCGCCAACAAGAGTTGCAAGTAAATAAATTCCGCCCTGCCACAAAAGCAGTACACCCGCAGCAATTGCTATACCGATTCCGTAAGTAGATGCGAGTACCATACTTGTAACAAGGTCAAGTGTTGCATTTGTGAAAAGGTAGGTGTGGTCGTTGTAGAGTGCAGAGTTAATAGGACCCAAAATCGACAAACTTCCTATGCAGAAAAGAAGAATTGCGGTAGAAAGTCCTTTTCCTAATTCGCTTTTTCCGCTTTTTTCAATGAGATTATCAAATCGCTTGTTAATATCAATCATATTGCCGATAAGACTGCCGAGGGCAAGACTTACAATGAAAAGCACGGGGTATTTGCTATTGGGCATATTCTGAACAACCGAGTTGATGCCGATACCTGTTGCAGCAAGACCCATTGCATTCATTAGCGGTTTTGTGTATTCGGGTTTAATTCCTTTTTTGAAAATACTGCCTACAACACTACCAATCAGTATTGTAGAAACATTTACTATTGTGCCAATCATTTTCTACAAGCCTCCACAGCTCCAAAAATCTCTTTAAGTGTGTCAAGAGAATTTTGGTCGGTTAATTTTTTTATATTTATACTTTTTTTGCCTGTTGAGGTCACACCAACTCTGCCACGAAGAATTGATGAAATCTCAAGTACAAGTGAAGTATTTATTTCTTCACAATAAAGGTGTATTGTGTCACCACGTTGCCCAATTTCGTAAATTCCAAGGGCAGATGCTCGGTTTCTGCAAAGAGAAACCTCAATAAGTCCTTCAACTGATGGTGGAATATCACCATAACGGTCACGAAGCTCATCACGTACATCATCGGCATCTTCAATTGTGCGCACATCTGCAATTCTGCGGTAAATAGCGAGTCTTTGAGCAAGTGCAGAGATGTATTTGTCAGGGATATGCGCATTGATTTGAAGGTCAATAAGACATTCTTTTTTGCGTTTTGGTGCTTCACCTTTTTCGTCACTTATTGCCTCACTGAGCAGTTTCATATACATATCGTAACCAACCGCTGCTAAATGCCCGTGCTGCTGTGCACCTAAAAGATTACCTGCACCGCGAATTTCAAGGTCACGCATAGCAATTTTAAAACCTGAGCCAAATTCAGTATATTCTCTTATTGCCTGAAGACGTTTATATGCAACCTCAGTAAGATTTTTGTTTCGTTTGTAGGTGAGATAAGCACTTGCACGACGAGCACTTCTACCAACACGTCCACGTAACTGATGAAGCTGTGCAAGTCCTAATTTGTCGGCATCCTCAATTATGAGCGTGTTTGCATTCGGTACGTCAACACCAGTTTCAATGATTGTTGTACATACAAGAATATCGATTTCACCATTCATAAGGTCACGCCAGATGTCGCTTAATTGCTCCTCATTCATTTTTCCATGGGCTACTGCTATTCGTGCATCAGGTAAAAATTCTTTAATAGAATTAGCCACTCCGTCAATTGTTTCAACACGATTGTGAAGGAAATAAACCTGACCGCCACGGCGGAGTTCTTTTTCCATAGCCTCACAGAGTAATGGCAGGTTATGTTCAACCACATAGGTTTGCACGGGAAAACGGTCCGACGGTGCTTCTTCTATGACTGACATATCACGGATTCCTGACATAGCCATATTGAGTGTGCGGGGGATTGGTGTAGCAGACAGAGTCAATACATCAACACCTGGGAATTTTTCTTTGATTTTTTCTTTTTGAGCAACTCCGAAGCGTTGTTCTTCGTCAACTATAAGAAGCCCTAAATCCTTGAATTTGACATTTTTTGCAATGAGTGAGTGAGTACCAACAATTATATCAATGAATCCCGCATTTACTCGTTTTATGATTTTTGCACGTTGAGTTTGTGTGCGGAATCGTGAAAGCATTTCAGTTTCAATGGGGAATCCATCAAATCGTTTGAGAATTGTTTGATAATGCTGAAGTGCAAGAATTGTTGTGGGTACTAAAATTGCACATTGTTTACCATCTGCAATGCACTTGAAAACCGCACGTAGAGCAACTTCGGTTTTACCAAAGCCCACGTCACCGCAAAGAAGTCGGTCCATGGGGTATGGCTTTTCCATATCGTTCTTGATTTCGTCAATGCTTCTCAATTGGTCGCCTGTTTCTTCAAATTCAAAACGACGTTCAAAATCGTATTGCATATCAATGTCGGGCGAGAAAGCATAACCCTCGGTATGCATACGTTGA
>Ga0233373_1000015_pt1 | contig 29183 bp, 26 predicted proteins | sample ElkDunMinimDraft_5_FD_180685 | JGI IMG/M metagenome (GOLD analysis project Ga0233373, IMG submission 180685) | Fecal eukaryotic communites from dung pellets of Tule Elk in California, USA - Elk Dung E0 | ecosystem: Host-associated > Mammals > Digestive system > Large intestine > Fecal | place...
CTGACGAGGGCGCGAGCGTCCAGTGGACGCTGAATTAGCGCTGTCTGAGCCGGCAGGCGAGTAATGAGGTGGCATTTTAGTAAGAAAATGACGGAGGGAGAGATAAAAATTTTGACTACCCCTCAGTCAACTTCGTTGACACCTCCCCTGACAAGGGGAGCTAAGAAGCGACATATTAAACAGTTCTACAAATTCTAATTTATCATATTCTATGTTTTTTACAAATATAAGAATTCTACCGAATATGTATATTTTGTGATGACTCAAACGAGAAACAACCGTCTGTTTCAGCTACATCTTACATACTGATGGCACGGGTTCGATTCCTACCATTTGAATAAAATAAAAAAGAGTATGCGATTTGCATACTCTTTTTTGTGGTGACCCGGACGGGAATCGAACCCGTGTTACCGCCGTGAAAGGGCGGTGTCTTAACCGCTTGACCACCGGGCCATATTTGGTAGCGGCAACGGGACTTGAACCTGTGACCTTCCGGGTATGAACCGGACGCTCTAGCCAACTAAGCTATGCCGCCATATTGCCGCCGTCTTGACGGCTTGATTATTATAATATAAGACTTTTGTTTTGTCAACAACTTTTTACAAATATTTTTAACTTTTTCTGAAAATTTATTATAACAATAAATAGTATGATTTAAATACTTTGTCGAAATTAGACTTCTAATACCAAATCATTCTTTACAAAACATTTCATATGTGTTACAATTTTTTCGATAAAATTATAATGAGGTGAATTAAATGAATCTCAAAGAAACAAGAAAATGGGTTACCGACGAGCTTAAGAATGTTGCAGATTTTTGGCTCGAAAACGGTATGGATAAAGCTCACGGCGGTGTTTACACTTGTCTTGACAAAGACGGCAAAGTTTTCTCAACTGACAAGAGCGTGTGGATGCAAGGCAGATGTGGTTGGACTTTTGCTCACCTTTGCCACGTTTATGGTGTAAAAAAGGAATGGCTTGAAGCTTCAAAGAGTTGTATTGACTTCCTTGAAAACTATTGTGTAAACAAAAATGCTGATGGCAGACTTTATTTCACTGTTACTGAAGACGGTAAACCACTTCGTCAGAGAAGATATTGTTATTCAGAGGCTTTTTATTGCATCGCTAATGCGGAATACTACGGCATTACAGGTGAAAAAGAGCATCTTGAACGTGCAAGAAAAGCATATGATATGTATTGGAATCTTAATCACGGTATGGCAGACCCAACAGGACTTGGTCCAAAGACTGACCCTGAAACTCGTACAGGTCGTGCACTCGGTATTCCAATGATTATTCTCAATGTTACCTCTGTTATGCTTCGTGTTGACCATGAAAACGCAGAACTCTATAACAAACGTGCAGACGAATGTGTTGAGGATATTTTCAAATATCACGTTAAGAAAGATTTAGGTTGTACTCTTGAGTCAGTTTCGCTTGACGGTACTCCCCGTCTTAACATTACTGAGGGCAGAGTTGTTAACCCCGGTCACGATATTGAGTGTAGCTGGTTCTTAATGGAAAGAGCAAATCAGATTGGTGACAAAGAACTTCACGCAAAGGCTATTGAAATTTTTGATATGGCATTTGATAAAGGCTGGGACAAGGAGTTCGGCGGAATTCTCTATTTCTTTGACTGCCTTGGCAATCCACCTGAAGCATATGAACACGATATGAAGCTTTGGTGGCCACACAATGAGGCTCTTATAGCATCTTTGATGATTTACAGAGATACAAAAGACGAAAAATATCTCAATATTTTTAATCAGTTGCTTGACTATACTAAAGAACATTTCGCAGTAGCACCCTGCGGTGAATGGTACGGTTATCTCCGTCGTGATGGTAACCCCACACTCCCCGCTTGTATCGGTTCAACATTCAAAGGACCTTTCCACGTGCCACGTTGTCTTATTATGCTTGACAAAATGTTAGAAGAAATTGAAGAAAGAGGTTAATTAAAATGAGTCTTGAAAAATATAAGGGTGTTATTCCCGCATTCTATGCTTGTTATGATGAAAATGGTGATGTTTCAGTTGATGGCACAAAAGCATTAGTTGAATTCCTTATTGAAAAAGGTGTTGACGGTCTTTATGTTGGCGGTTCATCAGGTGAATGCATCTATTTGAGTGTTGAAGACAGAAAGAAGACACTTGAAGCAGTTATGGAAGCTAACAAGGGCAGAATTACAATTATTGCTCACGTTGCTTGTAACAATACAAAAGACAGTTGCGAACTTGCTCGTCATGCAGAAAGCCTCGGTGTTGATGCTATTGCAACAATCCCACCAATTTATTTTAGACTTCCTGAAAAAGCAATTGCAAAATACTGGAACGACATTTCTGCAGCAGCACCAAATACAGATTATGTTATTTACAACATTCCACAGCTTGCAGGTGTTGCTCTTACAATGCCATTGTTTGATGAAATGCTTAAAAATCCAAGAGTAATCGGTGTTAAGAACTCATCAATGCCGATTCAGGATATTCAGATGTTCCGTCGTCAGGCAAAGATGAACAACCGTGAAGTTGTTATTTTCAATGGTCCTGATGAACAGTTTATCGGTGGTCGTATGATTGGTGCAGAAGGTGGCATCGGTGGTACTTATGGTGTTATGCCTGAACTTTTCGTTACACTTAACAATATGATTAAAGCTGGTGACGTTAAAGAGGCATACAAATTACAGGATGACATTAACGAAGTTATCTACACAATGTGCAGTACTAAGGGCAATATGTATGCAACTGCAAAGGCTGCTCTTAAAAAGAGAGCAGGACTTGAGCTTGGCGGTGTAAGAGAACCACTCTTAAACCTTCAAGACGGCGACGAGGTTATCGTTGACAAGGTTGTTGAACTCGTTGAAACAGCCGTTGCTAAATGGGTTAAATAAGAATAATACAAAAAAATTAGTGGTGCTCAATGAGCACCACTTTTTTAGTATCTAGTGTAAAAACAAGGACGAGGGATAAGCCACGTCCTTTGGAGATTGTATTAAGTTTTGTCAAGGCAAGGAACTAAATCCCCTTTAAATTTAATCTAACCTTAAATTTAATATATCAAAAATCTGTTTTAATGTCAACAAAAAAGAGGATAGGTCACCTTGTGGTTCTCTGTCCCGTAAGCCTTTGTCAATTTGTGCAACTTGTTGAATTTGTAAAACCATTTTCCTACACTTTGCACAAATGGATTTTATTTACATTATGTTGATTTTCTGCTATACTATATTAGTGAAAAAATCATTTGAAAGGAAAATGACTTATGAAAACTTTTAAAAAGGTACTTTCTGTGGCTATGGCAGTAGTTATGATATTGTCATGCATTTCAGTTCTTGCTTATGCGAGAAACGAAAAATATGTACCAACAATTATCATTCCTGGACTTTTCCAAAGTGAAACTTATCACTATGTAAATGGCGAAATTGAATGCGATGCAGACGGAAACCCAATTCCCGGACCATTCTATATTACAGTTTCAAAAGAATTTGTAGGTGCAGCACTTACAACTGCTCTTGTGCCAATCGTTTCAATGTTTGTTACTCAGCACGACAAAGACCAGATGGCTGCAAAGGCTTTCTCAAAGCTTGTTGGCGAACTTCTTATGGGTAAACAGCAGAGCGATGCTAACGGTAATTTTATTGATGACGTACGTCCTGCAAACTACAACGGCAGCATTGTAAATGCTACTGAAAAGCAGAGAGAACAGATGCTCGGTCACTTCCCTGTTGAAGAGTATTTTGATATTGCAGGTATGGAAAACCTCTATGTTTTCAACTATGTTTCAACTGGTAATATGATTCAGACTGCAAATGACCTTTACGACTTTATTCAGTTTGTAAAAGAAGATACAGGTTCTGACAAGGTTAACATTGTTCCCGTAAGTCAGGGCGGTTCAATCGCTAACGGTCTTATGAAGCTCTATGACGAAAAAGGCATTTCTCTTTCTCGTGATATCAACAGAATCGTATTTACTGTTCCTGCTCTTGACGGTGCAACACTTCTTGGTGATGCTTACAGATATGGTCTTAACAGCGACAGTGCAGTTCTTTACACATCAATGTTCCCATCAGTTTTAGGTAAAGAAGCTTATCTTCCTTACTTAATCAACATTCTTCTTCGTCTTATGCCTAATGCAGACGTTGATAATCTCTTAGCTATTGTTGGTGACACATTGGTTAATGACCATCTCAGATATTCAACACTTCTCTGGGGTCTTATTCCTTCAGGCGACTACGAAGTATGTCGTGAAAAATACCTTATGGATGAAGGCCTTGAAGAAATTCGTCGTCAGACAGACTGGTATTACGACGCACAGCTCAATTCAGAAGACTACATTCTTCAGGCAATTGAAGACGGTGTAACAGTATTTGACATTGTTGATACAAACGTTGAACTTTATCAACTTGCAGTTTCTCACAAATCAGTTCAGGCAGATGGTATTATTCATGTTGCTTCAACATCAATGGGTGCTTACAGTGTAAATGTTAACACAAAGCTTCCTGCAAATTACGTTGCAGCACGTAATAACTGCTCTGACCCTGCAAACCACAACCATACTGACCCAGAAGGAATTATGGACGTATGCTCCGGTCTTCTTCCTGAAAACACATTCTATTTCAGTGGTCAGAACCACGCAACAACTGCATCAAACGACGTTCTTATGGGTCTTATTATTAGACTTCTTACAGATGAAAGCTTTACAAGTGTTCATTCATATCCTGCACAGTATCCTCAGTTCAACAAGAGCAGAGAGACTTTACAGCTTCGTAAAGACGTTGCAATTATGAGAGAATATGATACAACTACTCTCAGCGCTGCAGATGCAAACGAACTTGCAGGTGCAATTGCTCAGGTTGATGCAATGCTCGCAACTACAGTTATTGATGTGGATGCAGCAAAAGCAGCAAATGACCGTTTCTACAAAATCCATGATAAGATTAATAATGGTGATAACCTTATCAACGATAAGAACACATCAAAAGCACTTTACCTTGCATCAAGAACTGTAAGTGATTCACTTTATTTCATTTATGGTGACGCAGCATTCAGTGAAATGCCATTAGTTCTTTATGATAAAATCTCAAAAATACTTGGTAAGTAAATAATTTAAACAGATTAAACCACGTAAGGCTTTAAACGTCTTACGTGGTTTTTATGTTATTTGGAAAATGTATTGACTTTTCATAAGAGAATTTATAAAATTATTATAACAAATTGTAAATGAGGGATATTTATTAAAGCTTTAAATAAAATTGTTGCTTGTATTCTTGTTTTGTCAATGGTTTTCATTTTTGCCTCATGCAACAATAATGATGCACCGTCAGAAACTGAATCAAGCACAAATTCAAGTACAACCACAACAAATCCACAAGATAATACGGACGCAACTGAAAATTCCGATGCTGAAACAAGCACAACTCAATCAAAAGCACCTGCTTCTTCTATTGTTGGCGAATGGGTTTGCAGTGAAACTGTAACTCCTAAAAGTTTTTATGGTGAATACTATAATGCTAACATTACTAAAACTAATATCAAACTTGTAACTACTTACAAATTCGGTAATAACGGTACATTCAGCACGGGAATAACCATTGAAAATATAAGTGAAGTGCGTAAAGAATATCGTTCACTCGTCGTTGAGGGTGCAAGAAAAAATATTGAAGCCCAAGGTAAATTTCTCACTACTGACGATGTACTTAGATATGAGGCTTATGCCGACGCAACACTGAAAGATATTTGCACCGTGCAAAAAGGTAATTACAAAATTGAAGGTAATATGATTGTTTATAAAGTATCTGACAAAACATATTATGAAACTTTCACTCTTTCGGGTAAAGAACTTACTCTTACAGGTTCATCAAGTCAAAATGTTGGCTACCCGATTACCCTTACAAAAGTATAAAACAAAGGCTATCACAAACGTGATAGCCTTTTAATTTTCAAGAATTATTTTTTCTCCATTAATGCAACCATAACGGCTTTTTGTGCGTGAAGTCTGTTTTCTGCTTCATCAAAAATTTGGTCGGCATATGCTTCAAAAACCTCTTCAGTGATTTCTTCGCCACGATGTGCAGGAAGACAATGTTGCACCATACAACCACTATTTGCAACACCTAAAAGCTCACGATTAATCTGATAAACGCCTTGGAAAACCTGTCTTCTTTCATATGCTTCTTGTTCTTGACCCATTGATGCCCACACGTCTGTAAAGATTACGTCAGCACCCTCACAAGCCTTTTTCGGGTCACGGTAAAGACCGAATCCACTATAATCCTTTGCAAAATCAAGAACACGCTGGTCAGGGTCATATTTTTCGGGACAAGCAATTGTAACGTCCATACCCATTTTAAGACCGCCAACAATAAGTGAGTTAGCCATATTGTTACCGTCACCAATATATGTCATTTTAAGTCCGTCAAGATGACCTTTATGCTCACGTACTGTCATAAGGTCTGCAAGAACCTGACAAGGATGGCAGAAGTCTGTAAGACCATTGATAATCGGGATTGAGCCGTATTCTGCAAGGGCTTCAACTTCGCTTTGCTCAAAAGTTCTAATCATAATACCATCAAGGTAACGTGAAAGAACACGGGCAGTATCTTGAATAGGCTCACCACGGCCAATCTGCAAGTCACGGTTTGAAAGGAATAATGCCTGACCGCCAAGCTGATACATACCTGTTTCAAAAGAAACACGAGTTCTTGTTGACGATTTTTGGAAAATCATACCGAGTGTTTGACCCGCAAGACGATGATGTTTAATTCCGTTTTTATTTTCATATTTCAACTGGTCAGCAAGATTAAGAATATTTGTAATTTCCTCAGTTGAAAGTGAGAGCATACTTAAAAGATGTTTCATTGTTTAGTCCTCCAGGAAAGTTTTTAGAATGTTAAGACCCTTGTCAATTTCTTCTTTAGTGATTACCAAAGGTGGTAACATTCGAAGTTTTGTTTTAGCGGTGAGAATTAAAAGTCCGTTCTCACTGCATTTTTTTGCGATTTCACCTGCATTTTTAGTTTTGAGTTCAATACCAAGCATTAAACCAAGACCACTAATAGATTTAACCTCATCTATTTCAGCAAGTTTTTTTCTTATATACTCACCTTTTTCTGTGATTTCATCTAAAAAGTCATCAGTAAGCGAGTTAAGAATATACTTTGCACCTGCACAAGCAACGGGATTTCCACCGAAAGTTGTTCCGTGAGTTCCTGCCGTTAAAACATTTGCACATTTTTCTGTACAAAGACAAGCACCCATAGGAAGACCGTTACCGATTCCCTTCGCACTTGTCACAACGTCAGGTGAAATTCCTGCGTGTTCGTAAGCAAAAAGTTTACCTGTTCTGCCCATACCTGTCTGAACTTCATCGATTATGAGAAGAATATCTTTTTCCTTACAAACCTTTTCAACAGTTTTAAGATATTCAAAATCAGTTGGCACTACGCCACCCTCACCTTGAACAACCTCAAGAATAATTGCACAGACTGTATCGTCTGCCATTTCTAAAAACTGTTCTGTGTTACCTGACTCGGCATACTTAAAGCCTTGCACAAACGGGTCAAAAAACTTGTGATAATGTTCTTGACCTGTTGCGGTAATTGTAGCCATTGTTCTGCCGTGGAAAGAATTAACAAGAGTTATTATATTGTAACGATTTTCACCGTATTTATCAAAACTATATTTACGAGCCAATTTGATAGCACATTCATTTGCCTCAGCACCTGAATTGCAAAGAAAAACACGACTAAAGCCTGTTTTCTTTGTCAGCATTTCAGCATATTCTGCAACAGTTGAGTTGTAGTAAAGGTTTGATGTATGCTGAACCTTTTTAAGCTGTTCTGTAATAGCATTAATCCAACCCTCGTTGTTATAACCCAATGAGTTTACGCCGATACCTGAACCGAAGTCTATTACATCGTTACCCTCACTGTCAATGAATGTTGCACCATTTCCCTTTTCAATTGATATGGGAAAATGTGCATAAGTTGGCATCAAAGAATTATCTGCCTTGTTATTAATTGTTTCAAAATTCATTTTAAGACCTTCTTATAAAAACATGGTTCCTATACCAGAATCAGTAAGCATCTCAATTAAAATTGAGTGTGGAATTCTACCATCGATAATATGTGTACGTTTAACACCACGACGGACAGCCTCAACACAACAGTCGATTTTTGGAATCATACCGCCCTTGATAACACCCTGACTTTTAAGTTGTGGCACTTCACTTACATTCACACTATGAATGAGGGTTGATTCATCGTCCTTATCTCTTAAAAGACCACGAACATCTGTCATCAAAAGAAGTTTTTCTGCACCCAATGCTGCTGCAATTTTTGCCGCTGCAATATCTGCATTGATGTTATAAACCTCTCCGTTTTCACCGCCACCAACTGTAGAAATTACGGGGATATAATGTTGGTCAAGAATACCGTCAACCAAAGTTGTGTCGATATCAACAATGTCACCTACAAAGCCAATATCTTTCTCAACCTTTTTTGCCTTAATCATACCGTCATCAAGTCCACAAATACCGATTGCGTGACCACCGTGGTGATGAAGAAGATGCACAAGTCTTTTATTAACTTTACCTGCAAGTACCATTTGAACAATGTCAACTGTTTCTTCATCAGTATAGCGAAGTCCGTCAACAAATTTTGACTCCTTGCCGATTTTCCCGAGCATTTCATTGATTTCAGGTCCGCCACCGTGAACTAAAACAACATTTACTCCAACCGAACGAAGAAGCACAATGTCAGTCATAACTGCGTCCTGCAATTCTTGATTTACCATTGCGTTTCCGCCATATTTTATAACCACTGTTTTATTGTGATAATGCTGAATATAGGGAAGAGCTTGTACGAGCACCTCGCTACGGTCAGCATGAGTAAGTTTTGAAATATCCATAATATCCTCCGGATAAATGCAAAATGCAAAGCGCAAAATGCAAAATGTGTGTGCTATTGAAAATTAGGTGCGATAATCACCATTAATCTTAACATATTCATATGTCAAATCACAACCATATGCTGTTGCGTTATATTCACCATCGTTGAGAGAAACAATAATATATACTTCGTCTTCTATGAGAACTTGTTTTGCAATTTCTTCAGAAAATTCAATTCCTGCACCATTTTTGCAAACCGCAATCTCTCCGCCCTTTGATTTAAATGAAACATCAACTTTGTTCACATCAATATCTGCACCTGCATAACCGAGAGCGCATAAAATTCTACCCCAGTTTGCATCTGCACCGAACATTGCAGCCTTTACAAGTGACGAACAGATAACACTCTTTGCACAAATCTTTGCAAATTCTTTACTCTTAGCGCCACTTACTTGGCATTCAACGAGCTTTGTTGCACCCTCGCCGTCTTTTGCCATAAGCTTAACTAACTTTTCACAAATTGCATTAAGTGCACCAACAAATGCGAAATAATCATCATTTTCAGTTTCAATTCTTTTATTTTCACACAGACCCGATGCTAAAACTGCAACTGTGTCGTTTGTTGATGTATCACCGTCAACTGAAAGCATATTAAAACTATCTTTAACAACTTCTAAAAGTGCTTTTTTAAGCATTTCACTTGAAATATTTGCATCGGTTGTGATAAATCCAAGCATTGTTGCCATATTGGGGTGAATCATACCACTACCCTTTGAGATAGCACCGATTTTGCACTCTTTACCGTCAAGTGTGAATGAAACTGCGAATTCTTTTTTAACTGTATCAGTTGTCATAATTGCCTGAGCAGCATTATCAGAGCCATCTTCACTCAATTCGGCAACAAGTTGTGACATTCCGTTTTTGATTGGTTCAATATCTATTGGCTGACCGATAACACCCGTTGATGCAACAACAAAATCAGTCGGTTTAAGGTTTGTTGCCTTTGCTACGATTTCGCACATCATTTCTGCTTTTTCAACACCGTCAGCATTACAAGTGTTTGCAATACCACTATTACAGATTACGCCATAAGCCTTGCCGTCTGCAATGTTATTTCTTGTAACTGTAATGGGTGCACCGTAAACTAGATTCTGTGTGTAAACCGCCGCTGTATCACATTCAGTTTCACAGAGAATGAGTGCTAAATCCTTTTTTGTTTTATTTTTTCTAATTCCACAATGAATACCACTCGCCTTAAAACCTTTTGGAGCAGTAACACCACCATTTATAAATTGCATATTGTTCACCATTATATATTTAATTGAAATTTCGGGTCTAATCCCATCTTTACATTCAAGCATTGAACTGCGGCACCCGAAGCACCCTTGCCGAGATTATCGTATCTTGCTATAAGCAAAATTCTGTCTTCGTTACCACAAACGGTAATTTCCATACCGTCGTTTTCACTCATTTTATTTCCTGCAATAAATCCGTTTTCGTCAATGCTTTCTTTGTACATTACAATATCTGAATTGTATTTTTCTTTGTAAAGTGCCTTTATATCTTCAACAGTTTTACCATTCTTCAAATCTTTCTTAAAAAGAGGCACCGTCATTACCATACCGCTGAAATAATCACAGATATACGGTGAGAAAATCGGCTCATTCATAAGTCCTGAAATTGCTTTCATTTCTTTTAAGTGCTTATGCTGTTGAGTAAGAGCATATTCTCTTGGTGCATCTAAAAGCACATCACGATTTTCGTCTTCATATTGTGCGATACCGTTTTTACCCGCACCACTGTAACCTGACATTGCGTGACAAGCAATACAAATATCACTATCAACAATTCCTGCGTCAATTAAAGGCTTAACAAGTGCGATAAATCCACTTGCATAGCAACCTGGTACTGCGATTCTCTTTGAATTTTTAAGTTTGTTTTCAAACTCTTTAGATAACTCAGGAAACCCGTAAGCCCAACCGTCATTTGTTCTGTGAGCAGTTGATGTATCGATTACTATTGTATTGTCATTTTCAATAAGGCTCACTGCCTCAATTGCTGCCGCATCTGGTAAGCATAAAAATGCAATATCTGCAGAATTAAGTGCTTCCTTTCGTGCTTTTATGTCTTTTCTTAATTCTTCGGGAAGAGTTATGAGTTCAATATCTTCCCTTTTCGCAAGACGGTCAAAGATTTTAAGTCCAGTTGTACCCTGACTACCGTCAATAAATATTTTTGTCATAGTTATAATATTCCTTATAATCAAATGTTTCGGTCGTCGAGAACGCCGACCCCTACATTATTTGTTGAGTAATTGTACTCTCTCAACCTGTGCCAACACATTTTGTGGAGCAGGTCCACCGAGAGATGTTCTGTCGTTTACACATTTATCAAGGTTGATTGCATCAAACACACCTTCGTCGAAAATATCGCAAACTGCTTTGTATTCTTCAAGTGGTAATGTTTCGAGTGTGAGACCTTTTTTGATGCAGAGAGCGACCAATTCGCCTGTTGCTTTGTAAGCATCACGGAAAGGAAGTCCTTTACCTACAAGATAGTCAGCACAGTCAGTTGCGTTTATAAATCCACCCGCTGCTGCTTTTCTCATATTCTGGGGAAGTGCAGTCATTGTGTCAAGCATTGGAATAAATGCTGTAAGGCACATTTTAACTGTATCGAAAGCATCAAAAATCGCCTCTTTATCTTCTTGCATATCCTTGTTATATGCAAGTGGCAGACCCTTCATCATTGTGAGTAGTGTTGTAAGGTCACCGAATACACGACCTGATTTACCACGGATTAACTCTGTAATATCGGGATTTTTCTTCTGTGGCATAATTGATGAGCCTGTCGAGAATGCGTCGTCAAGTTCTATGAATTTGAATTCCCAAGAACACCAAAGCACAATTTCTTCTGAAAAACGTGAAAGATGCACCATAATAATTGAAATTACTGATGCAAGTTCCATACAGAAATCACGGTCAGAAACACAATCGAGTGAATTCTGCATAGCACCGTTAAATCCGAGTGCTTTTGCAGTCATTTCACGGTCTGTGTTGTAGGTTGTACCTGCCAATGCACAAGCACCGAGTGGTGAATAATTCATTCTGTCAGTTGCTTGTGAAAGTCGTTCTTTATCACGAAGAAGCATTTCAGCATATGCCATTAAATGATGACCGAATGTAATAGGTTGTGCTCTTTGAAGATGTGTATAACCCGGCATTACTGCACTTGCATACTGCTCTGCTTTTTTACAAAGAACATCTATAAGCTCAGTCAACTGATTATAAAGTGCTTCACATTCGTGACGAAGATAAAGTCTTATGTCAACTGCAACCTGGTCGTTACGGCTTCTTGCAGTATGTAATCTCTTACCTGCAGAGCCAATTCGGGCAGTCAATTCACCCTCAACAAAAGTGTGAATATCCTCTGCATTGGGGTCAATTTCTAATTCGCCACTCTCAATTTCTGACTTGATAGCATTAAGTCCGTCTGTAATCTGTGCAAGGTCTTCTGCAGAGATAATTCCCTGTGCGCAAAGCATGGCAGCATGAGCAAGACTACCGTCAATATCTTCCTTATACATACGGCTATCAAACTTTATTGATGAGTTAAAATCATTTGTTTTAGGGTCGATTTCTTTTGAAAATCTGCCTTTCCAGAGTTGCATAATTGTCACCTTAATTTATGTCTATATTAGCACAATACGACAAAGAGAAACTTCCCTTTGTCGTTTGTATTGTGAATTAATTACAGGACGATGTGGGCATCGTCCCCTACATTTTCAAGAATTATTAGTTATTTTCGTTTCTCTGCTTATCGAGAAGTGCTTTAACCTTAATTGAAAGACCAAAGAGATTGATGAATCCTGCTGAGTCTTTCTGGTCATAAGCGCCACCGTCATCACCGAATGAAGCAACATTTTCATCATAAAGTGAATATGGAGATGTGATACCTGCATTGATGATGTTACCCTTATAAAGCTTAAGTTTAACATCACCTGTAACTGTTTTCTGTGTTTCGTCAACGAAAGCTGAAAGAGCTTCACGAAGAGGTGTGAACCAAAGTCCGTTATAAACAACCTCGCCGAATTTCTGTGCTACAAGCTTCTTGTAGTGTGATGTATCACGGTCAAGACAAATCATTTCAAGAAGTTCGTGTGCTTTGTAAAGGATTGCACCACCTGGAGTTTCATAAACACCACGGCTCTTCATACCAACAAGACGGTTTTCAACGATATCAAGAAGACCGATGCCATTAGCGCCACCGAGTTCATTGAGTTTTTCAACGATTGCAAGACCTTTCATTTCTACACCGTCAATAGCAGTTGGAACACCCTGTTCAAAATGAATTGTAACATAAGTTGGTTCGTCGGGAGCCATTTCAGGAGAAACACCCATTTCAAGGAAGCCTTCCTTGTTATATAATGGCTCATTTGCAGGGTCTTCAAGGTCAAGACCTTCGTGAGACAAGTGCCAAACGTTTTTATCCTTTGAATAGTTTGTTTCACGGTTAATCTTAAGAGGAATATTGTGAGCCTCAGCATAAGCGATTTCTTCTTCACGTGATTTGATATCCCATTCACGCCAAGGAGCAATAATTGCCATTTCAGGAGCAAATGCCTTAAGTGTTAATTCAAAACGAACCTGGTCATTACCTTTACCTGTACAACCGTGGCAGATTGCGTCTGCACCCTCTTTGATTGCGATTTCAGCAAGTCCCTTTGCAATACAAGGACGAGCATGAGATGTACCGAGAAGATACTGTTCATATTCTGCACCTGCTTTAAGGCAAGGCCAGATATATTCTTCTACATATTCTTCTTTGAGGTCAAGAACATAGAGCTTTGAAGCACCTGTTGCAATTGCTTTTTCCTCAAGTCCGTCAAGTTCAGTACCCTGACCAACGTCACCTGATACTGCGATAACCTCACAGTTATTATAATTTTCTTTAAGCCAAGGGATGATAATTGATGTATCAAGACCACCTGAATAAGCTAAAACTACCTTTTTGATATCTTTCTTTTCCATTTGTATATTCCTCCGAAAAATTGAGTTACAATTTGTGCAAATTGCAGTATGGGATATATTATACACGCTTTTTTTATGAAATCAAGTGTTTTTACAGATATTTTTAATGTTTTTTGTATTTTTATGCATATTTTTCACATACAATATGAATATATATGCATTATTTATGCATTTTGATTATACAATATACATATTTTATGCATATTTGCATTGTATAATGTATAAAAAGGAGTTTTTAGTACAAAAAATAAAGCGGAGGAAAACCTCCGCCCTAAATTATTTAACGTTTTTTACTGTGACAATTTCGCCTGTTGCGTCTTTATCAACTGTAAATGTGATTGTATCACCCACATTGAGAATTACAATCTTTTCAGCATCTTTAACTGCAACCTTGTAATATGTTGCATTGTCTGTAAGTTTAATATAGAAATAAGTTTCGCCACCTGTAATAACACTTCTAATTTCTTCTACTGTACCTGTTACGTCAATTGTTTCAATGGTTGGTGTATCGGTTGTATCTTCCTCACCCATTGAGTCAACGTCAACATCTACATTTACACCATTCTTCTGTAGCTCTGATGCGTAACTTTCAGTACACTCTGCAAGACTTGTACCAACACCAACAATGGTTGATTGTTTTACATTAACCATTGCATACATCTTAACAAGCTCACTTGAGTCTTTAAGAGCCATAAAGTATGTTGGCTCACCACTTACGTTAAGAAGAAGTGGGAATGTAGCACGGTAGCCATACTGCTGAACTTTACCTTGAGCAGAAGTCTGTGCAGTATTTTCAAGTGCACCCGAAACCTGATAATAACTCGCCTCTTTTGTTCTCTGATTGATAAGAACAAAGCCGATAATTGACTGGTCAGAGCTTATTGATGTTACACCTGTGTACATATAAACGTCATCATTAAGAGCAAGATAATTGTAACCCTGACTTGTAACTCTAACATTTTCCTGACCAATAATTGAGTTTATGAAACCATTATTGTATTTACCGTAATAATTGTACTGCTGATTAACAATTGCTGCTGAATAAACTTGGTCAAGCCACAAGAATTCTTCATCTGTTACAAATTTATCTGTTGGAAGCTTTGTTGTGCCGTCAAGACTTGTTGAAACAAGAGTTGTATCACCTGTAATTGAATCAACAATAACCGCACCAGTTACGTCTGTACCACCAAAAAGACCGATTGTTTTATCAAGTACGGGAACAATCCAATATGGTCTGCCCGTTTCATCAATTTCAAATGATGGGTCACCCAACATAAGTGATGGATATTTAAAACGCACGTGACGGATAAGATATTCGTTAAAATGCTCTGCCGGTGAATATTTCATACCCTCTTCAAGTCTTACTGTTTCTGCCTTCTGAGTTGTCATATCAACTATAATGTATGCTGGAATACCCTCTTTTGTATTCTTAAGCCATTTGAAAACATCACCATAATCAAGTGACTGAACACGAACGGGTGTACCTTTATAGTTAATCTGTGTTGAATAATATTCATTCACAACAAACTGTGAAACATAATCTGAAAGCTCACCAAGTGCACGGGTAGCAATCATTTTTGAAGAATCCTTATCAAGACGTGGCACACTCTGGAAGTCAATTTCTGCAATATCCTCAGCGAAATCGCCTTCTTTTACGTCAATAATTTCGGCATAAGCTTTTGCACGGAAAAACTCTGCACCTGTAAGATAACCTATACCCACAATAACTGCGAGTACGAGAATCATTACTATCGGAATCTTAACTTTATTCTTTGCATATTCCATATACTCAGGTCTAAAATATGCCTTTGAAACAATACCGAAAATACCGATATATGCAACTAGAATAACTGCAATATAAACATAAAGTTCCATTGCCTTGAAGTTGAGTGCAGGAAGCATAACATAATAAGCAATACCTGCAACAACAAGAGTAAGTAAAAGACTTATTATTACTCTTTTAAGTGTGCTGCCACCGGGCTCAACACTTTTGACGTTTTTTCCGCCAAAATCAACATTGATTGGGTCCATAACATTTACCTCATTTCCATATTATGTAATATAGTATAACATAATTTGTATGTAAAATACAATACAATAAAACAAAAACGGGCGATTCGTAAATCGCCCCTACATTATATTATCTTTTTACAAACATCTTTTGCCACGCATTTCTCACAATCTGCTTTTCTTGCGGTGCAAACCGCTCTGCCGTGGAGAACGCATCTATGACAAAAATCATTACTTTCTTCGGGTAGAAGTATTTTCTTTAATTCCATTTCGACTTTTTTAGGGTCTTTAGTTGCAACAAGACCCATTCTGTTTGTGAGTCTAATTAAATGAGTATCTGCCACAACCGCAGGTTTTTTGTAAACATCACCAACAATTAAATTTGCGGTTTTTCTACCAACACCCTGCAACGATGTTAAATCCTCAATATTATCAGGGACCAATCCTTGAAATCGGTCACGTACTCCCCTTGCCATTTCGATAATATCACGAGCCTTGCCGTGATAAAATCCGCAGGAATGAATTATATCTTCAATATCTTTAACATCTGCATTCACATAGTCATCAAGTGTTCGATATTTACTAAATAATGCGGGAGTAACCATATTCACTCTTGCATCAGTGCATTGTGCAGAAAGTCTTGTTGCAACAAGCAATTCAAAAGGATTTTCTGCCGTCAAAGAGCAAATTGCGTCGGGATATTCTTTTTTCAAAGCTTCAACTAAAAGTCGTGCTCGTTCTTTTTTAGTCATAAATTACTCCGGATGATTCATATTTTTGGGAAGACCCAACAAATAATCTGCCGACACATTGAAATACTTACAAAGAGCAACAATGTCACTAAGTGATGGCTCAGTTGTGCCAGTTTCCATAAATGAAACCTTACGTTGAGTAATGCCAAGAGCATTTGCAAGGTCTTTTTGTGTTATTGTTGGGATTTTTGCGCATCTTAAATATTTTAATCTTTCATTGAATTTCATTATAAATACACCTTCATAACAACCTTTAATACGGTCAAAATATGCGCCGGGGACAAGTGCAAATATAATATCACAAAAAAATCATATTGAAAAGATGTAGAATAAAAATAACTATACAAACTTTTGTGCAATTTTTTGTGCGGTTTTACAAACTTTTTCGACATTTGAACATTTTGAGTGCTCTAAACTTAAAATTATGTTGTATTTTCATTTTTTTAGATATATAATTTAGTATATACATTTTAAGATGAGGTTGTAATATGAAAAAAGAAATATCTATTAAAGAATTAAATGGTAATTTTATTAAAATGTTAAGTGAAGATTGGGCACTGCTTACCTCAGGTACAATTGACAGCTTCAACACAATGACTGTAAGCTGGGGCGGTGTTGGTGAACTTTGGAACAAAGACGTGGGCTTTGTTTTTGTGCGTCCACAAAGATACACTTATGAATTCATTGAGAAAAATGATTATTTCTCACTTTCATTTTTCGGTGGTGAATACAAAAAAGAATTAGGAATTTGTGGAAGCAAATCAGGACGTGACGTTGACAAAATGGCAGAAACAGGCTTTACTCCCGTTGACTTGGGTAATGCCATAGATTTTGAACAATCGAATATCACTGTTGTGATGAAAAAACTTGCATACCAAGATATTAAACCCGAGGGTTTTCTCGACGACGGTATTATGAAGAATTATGCAAACAACGATTTTCACAGAATTTATATAGGTGAGATTGTTAAAGTAATACAGAATGCAGAAATGTAAACACAAAAAAACGATACGGAGAATATTTTCTCTGTATCGTTTTCATTTATCATAAAATAAATCATCAAAAGAAATATTTAAAATTTCTTTAATACACTTTACCTCATCAAGATAAATATGTCGCTGACCAACCTCAATTTTGGCAACAGCACTACGGGTTATATCGCACCCCATTGTCTGCAATTTCGCAGCCAACTGTTCTTGCGTCATAGGTTTGCTCTCTCTAATTCTTCTTATTCTATTGCCTATCTCTTTTTCGTAACTCGCATTCATAATGTCACCTTGCACTTACATAAGAACAAATTTATTGACATTATTTTAACCATATGATAATATATTTTTGCACTAATATAGGTGCAAAAGCAAAATATTATATTCAAGGACGAGTTATTTATGAAATGTAATAATTATTTATGTACTCACAATTTTAGTAAAGAATGTGAATTGGAAGAAATTGAAATTGATTGGCGCGGTAACTGTAAAAATATGAAATATATTTGTTTATCAACTAATGACATTCGTTCTCACAAACTCTATACCAATCTATTGCTTGATAGTAAAATGAGTTTTGATGCAACGACAGGCAAGTATAATCGTTTACAAAAAGATATAATTGATAAAGAATAGAATTTTTTCATTCTAACTAAAAAATCCCAAGGTCAAACCTTGGGATTATTTTTTATTCACCGCAGAATTCTGCAATCTGTTCTTTTTCTCTTGCACCCACAAAGCGGTCAACCTCTTGTCCATTTTCAAAAAGTATAACTGTGGGAATGCTCATAACACCAAAAGTCATTGCCAAATCAGTTGATTCGTCAACATTGAGTTTGCAAACCTTAACCTTTTCTGTTTCTTCTGAAAATGCCTCGATTTCTTTACCCATCATCTGACAAGGCATACACCAGTCTGCATAGAAATCAAGAAGTACGGGCTTTTCGCTTTTAAGAACTTCCTGTGCAAAATTTTCAAGATTTACTTTAATTACTGCCATTTATCTCACGCTCCAATAAAGTGATTGCGCCTTTTCAATATCTGCCCTATCAACACCGCACTTATCGGTATTGCGTGCAAGCATTGAACCTCGCAATTCAATATTAAGTACTGTAAAAGCTTGTAAAAGCTGATGTTTTACAACCTCAAACCCAATTTCGCCGTCACTACCGCTTGTGACAATAAGTACCGCCTTACGCATCTTTTCAATAGGGTGCTTGATATTGCGGCGAAAACGTGCCTCATAATAACGTTGAAAACGGTCGATAAGTGCTTTCATAGGTGCGGGAACACCCATAAAATAAATCGGGGTTGCAAATACAATTACATCTGCAGTTTCAAACTTTTTAAAAAACTCTTCAAGGTCTTTTTTTGAACAACCGTTACCTGCCTTACAATAACCACAGGCATTACAAGGCACGGGATTTAATTCATATAAATTTACAATATCAATTTTTGTTCCCTTGGGAAACTCACGAAGAAGTGTGCCCAAAAGTTTCGCAGTATATCCCGTTTTTCTCGGTGATGCCATTATTGCAAGTACACTGCGTCCGTTTGAGAAATTCTCGGTATTTTCAGAACCTAAAATCATTTTGACTGACCCTCTGTATTCACATTATTTTCTTGATTATTCTGCTCATCAAGATTTGCCTGACGTTTAATCTTCTTTGTTGTAGTTTTAATGAATTCCTGCTCACGAACATCAAATTTCATAATCTTTTTGTAGTTAGGAAGCTTCTTATTAACCTCTTTAATTGCCTCAGCAATTGAATTTCGAATTTCTTCCTGAGTCAATTCCTGACGTTTAAGATTTTCTTTGATTTTTTCGTAGTTAGGATAAATCTGTGCAGAAACTGTTGTTTCGTCGTTTCCGCTTTCTTCACCATAAACCATACTTTCTTCAATGAAAGGATTATTGTTAAGATAAAGTTCTACTTCTTCAGGGAAAATATTCTTACCGTTTTTAGTAACAATAACATTCTTGCAACGTCCTGTAATTCTATAGCAGTTGTTACTGTCAACAACACCTAAGTCGCCCGTTTTGAACCAGCCTTCAGGAGTAATAACCGCTGCAGTAGCTTCGGGATTTTTATAATAGCCCTTCATAACCATTGGACCTCTTGCCCAAATTTCACCAACGCCCAAATCATCGGGATTATGAATTTTCATTTCAACACCCGGAATTGGAGTGCCGACAGAATTTGTCAACATAAGTCTGTCATTTGTACAAGAAAGAAGGGGTGAAGTTTCAGTAAGACCGTAACCGATATAAATATCAACACCCATTGTGATGAAATCTTCAACAACACGTGGGTCAATTGCAGATGCACCCGTAACAATAAGGCGAAGTCTACCACCAAAGGTCTGAATAACCTCATTGAAAAGAGTTCTGCCCACCTTATTTGTACCTACAAGACGACCAGCCTTTGATGCATATTTGCCTACTTTAAAAATAAGCTTACCCGCATTCTTATCTTGAATTTTCTTCATAATTCTTGCGTGGAATTTTTCAATCATCAATGGTACTGCAACAAAAATTGTTGGTTTTACATCTGCCATATCCTGAATAATATAACGAAGTCCACGGCAGAATGAAATACAAGCACCTGACGCAATAAACGCAAAGAAACCTACTGTACATTCATATGTGTGATGAATTGGAAGCACTGAAAGGCAACTGTCTTCAGGATTAACCTTAACAACCCCCAAAACACTTGTAACGTCAAAACAAATATTGTACTGACTGAGGCAAACACCCTTTGAAACACCCGTTGTACCCGATGTGAAAAGAATTGCAGAAACTGCATCTTTGTCAACTGTCACACCATAGAGGTTTTTATTGCCATCATGATAGATATTTCTACCCACTTGAACATAATCATCAAATTTAAGAACACCATCAAGGTCGATATTATCAAAACAACAGAATTTAAAGCCTTCAGGGAGCTCGTCTTTTCTTGCATAAATTGCAGTGATAAATTTCTTATCACCAAAAAGCATTGTAGAATCTGAATCCTTGAGAATATCCATCATATTATCAATCATCAATTCTTTATCGATTGGAACAATAACATTATTACTGCAGGCAACACCTAAATATGTTACCTCCCATTTATATGAACTTGCACCAACAACTGCAATATGTGCTCTTGAGTAACCGTCATTAATAAGACTATTGCCCAAATAGTAAACATCGTGTCTAAACTTTTTGTAAGTCACCTCATAATAAACACCGTCTTTATTGCGAAGACGATAAGCAGGACGCAACGAATATAACTGTTCACTACGGTCAATAAGTTCTTTAAATGTTCGTACCTGAGCAATATTATAAAATGGTTCATTTAAAGGAAATAGTTGTTCCAACATATTATATACCTCGAATATTTTTAATTTATATATACGTATTTATAGTTTAACACAAAAATCAACAGAATAAAATAGTTTTTGCCAAAATTTACAAAGCATTAATAAATCAAATTGTATTTTTAATTCTATTAACCGCTTCTTTATACTCATCAAAAGTCATATACGTGTTGATAATTTTAAGCATTGACGATGACGAAATTCTTTCAGGCAAATTCAACTCTCTTGCCAAAGCCTTTCTTATTGTACTGCTATTATCTCCACCACTTATTCCGTCTTCAAAAAAGTCAGTATGAGTAATCTCACGTCGCTCAATATAGGAATTTTCTTCACAGAATACTCCCGCTTTTTGGAGTGCGGACAAAATGACCTCTGTCGTCATTCCTTCCACACCCAATTTTCCTTCTTTTGAAACCTCAGTTTTACGTTTTTCTTTACCATAAATATCGGGCATATACACATTCTTTACATTGTCTATATTCGTTATTCCTTTTATAAATGAACGAATTTTAAACCCTGCCGAATCACTATCAGTCATAATTATTAATCCTCTTTTTTCGGCAAGAAAACGAATAAGTCTTTGCTTTTCTTTATCTTTAAACACAGCAAAACCGTCGGTTTCTATAATTATCGTATCAAGAATGCCCGACAGTTTTATTTTATCATATTTTCCTTCTACTATTACTGCTTCACGAATTTTAATCATCTGATTACCTCGCAATAATCAACGACAATTGAACAATTAACCGTTCAAGAATAAGCTCACCGCTCTGTGCAGTGCTTTTAAGCTGACGGTCTGCATCTGCAAAGCAATCAAAGCATTCTCTCAATTGCTCATTAGAGATTTTTGATGCAAATCTACCACCATTTGTAAGGCGAAATTCCTTGTTTTTATAATCAAATACTTTTGCGGGATAGAGTGCATTCTCCCCGCTTGACAACGCGGTTTTTGCTCTATAAATATCAACAAAAGACATTAAAATTACACCAAAAATATCAATGGGGTCTGCTTTTTGAATCATTAAGGTGTGCAAAAGCTCAAGTGCACCCTGTGCGTTAAAAGCGAGAATTCGTTTTGATAAATCAAACACTTTTGCTTCGAGAGAACGTACCGCAACACTGTCAATATGCTCACGAGTCACAACATTACCCTGACCCGCAAAATTACAAGCTTTAACAATTTCATTAAAAAGCACATTAAGACTATCGCCTGAAATCTCAACAAGATATGCAGCCGTTGACGGCTCCATTGTGCAACCCTGCTTCGACGCATATGCACAGAGAATTTTTTTCAATTCACTCATAGTTGGTTTTTCAAATTCTACCGCCTGAGCATATTTTGTGAAATTATCTATTACCCATTTCCATTTAGCATTTTTTGGTTGAACTTCAATACTGTCCATCCAAAAAACCGTTATTGAGGTGTCGGGCTGATTCTGCAAAAACTCAACCAACTTTTCTTTTAAATCATTTGTGAGAGAATCCAAAGGGAAATCACGAGCAATAACAACACAATATTCGCTCATAAAAGGCATGGACTCTGCACCCTCAAAAACCTCATCGAGAGTGTTGTCTTTGCCATCATATTTTCTAAGAGAAAATGTTTCGCTACCCGTTGCAACAAATTTTGAACAAATCTTTGTAGCATAAAACTGCTTTAGGTAATCTTCACTACCGTAAAACAGATAACAGTTTGACATATTATTCTCTTTGAGTTGTTTTTTTAAGTCATACTCTTTCAATAATGACATTTTGTTTCTCCCTTTTAAATTCAAAAGATAGATTTTCGCTATTGTTTAGATTTATCAACAACGAATCACTATTTTTTAAACTATTCTCTGCATTCTCAACATAATCGTCAATGTTTTCACCATACATTAAAATTATATCATATTTGTTTGAGTTTTCAAAGACTTTTTCACAGGATTCTGTATCCATCAACAAAATACGAGAATTTTCACAGAAAAATTCCACAGAATTCGTTTTTTCAATAGAACTAATTTTAATTCTATAACCAACATTTAAGACATTAACATTTTCCTTTGAAGTGTTTTTGAGCATTTTAGGAGAATCACCTGAAAAAGCAATTGGAAATTGGTTGAATTTTCCATAAAGCATTATAAGGTTTGAAACTGTGCCAGAATTATAATTATTAATATAAATCGCATCGGGCCTTTTCTTGTTATGGCTATTCAAAGAAGCTTTAATATCATTAACTGTCTTTTTGTCTTCACATCCCACAATCACACTTTCACCACTACAATGTACAATTGCAATGGGTGTTTCACCCGTAGTGATAAAATCAATTGACGGTGTATTAAAATCATAACTAATGGAATAAAGTGTACCCAATATGAATAGCACACTTAGAAATACACTTACAGATTTCAAGATATTCTTACCCCAATACTTTGCAAACATTATAACCACAATTGCAATAAACATCACAATTATAAAAAGGTTAAAGAAATCGTAATCGATTGATATTGTTGACCATTCTGCCATACCTATTTTTTCTGCAACTCGAGTAAGAAACTCTGATAATACACCAACCACAGAGAATAACATTTGGGGAATAATTGTTAACCCAAAAAAATGCAAAATAATACCTGCAACAGTTGACACCATTACAACCATTGCAATATCCACCATTATAAAATTGGAAATAATTGTGGCTATGGGGAAAATTTTGAAATTTGCAACAAAAACAGGCAGAGTGAATACTGCCGCAGAAAAGCTGACTGATGCAGTAAGAGAAAATACTTTAAATAACTGATTATTTTTAAAATATTTACCCAATGTAGTTTTATCAATCCATTGACCTACTTTGTCTGAATACACAAGAATTCCAAGAGTTGACAACACTGTAAACCATAATGAAACCGAATGTGCTGCAAATGGGTTTATTGCAAGAATTACCGCTATGGCTAGACCTATGGAATTCACGCTATCTGCACCTTTGCCTACTATTTTGCCGATAAGCACTGCCCCAACCATTGCACCCGCACGCATTATTGATGGGCTAAATCCCGTAATCAAACAATAAAATAACAGACAAAGCACACCGACGGGCACTGTATATTTACGAAGTGATGAGTTTTTCATCATAAGTTTAATCAAACCGAAAGCCCATAGTGAAAGATGCAGTCCCGACACCACAAGCAAATGGGATGTACCCGAATAATTAAAATAATCAGTTGTACTTTCATCAAGCTCATCACGATTGCCGAGTGCCATAGCCTTTGCAATTGCTCCATTTTCACCAGGGAGATAATAATTGCACACATCATTAAGATATGTTTTTAATTTACCGATTGTAAAATGCCAATTATCTTTTTCGCCCGTATCGTGCAACATCATTTCATCATTTTCAAAACTTGTAAAATACACTTTTGATGCTAATGCACTTTCAAGAAAAGTAACATCTTCAGTATATTTACTCAGCTCTATTCTCCCACTTACAATTGACCCCTCTGAAAAACCACGGTCAGTTTCTGATATATATCGTATTTTATATTTTTCTTTATCGGGTTTTATTATATATGTATATGCATAATCTGAGGTTTTCACTCTTTCGCAAACCGTACCACGTATTTCTGTTGATTCGGTCATATTGTTCAATGTGTTGTAATAATCGTATTGTGTGTACGAATACAAAAGTGAAAAAATTAAAATCGAAGAAAGGCTTACAACCAGTGTGTTTACCCTGAATTTCTTTCTTAGAAACAATAAAAAGCATAAAACAGCCATTGTCACAGTTGAAATGACAATGGCTGTTTTAAATGATAAATTATAAAATATCAATGTTGAAGCGAGAATTGAAAAGCCAATTACTGCGAATGGTCTTTTCAATTTAAACACTCCCTTACACCAATTTCTCTGAAAGATTATCCCCACTTAAAATGTGGAAATGAATGTGTTTTACTGTCTGCCCTGCCTTGTCGCCACAGTTATTGATAACTCTGTAACTGTCAACTCCTGCAAGACGAGCGATTTCAGGAATTTTTGCAAAAATGTAACCTACAATTTCACAATTTTCTGCAGTAATATCATTAGCAGAACTTGCCACGTGGTCTTTAGGAATTACAAGCACATGAACATCTGCCTGAGGAGCAATATCACGAAAAGCGAGAATTTTTTCATCCTCATAAACCTTATTTGAAGGGATTTCGCCATTTGCTATTTTACAAAAAAGACAATCCATAATAAGCTCTCCTTATTTAATCATATTACGAAGAATTTCGTCAGCACGCATAAGTGCGTCATCCACTTTAGATGGGTCTTTACCACCAGCCATAGCCATATCGGGCTTACCGCCACCGCTACCACCGGCAACTTTAGCAACCTCACGGACAATGTTACCTGCGTGAGCACCACGTACGATTGCATCTTTACCACATGCACAAGCAAATGAAACTGTGCCTTTTTCTGCATTTGTACCCGCAATAACTGCAACACCATTTGAAAGTGCATCTCTTACAGTTTCTGCCATAGAGCGAAGTCCGTTTGCGTCTTCTTCACCTGCATAGTAAACAACAAGCTGAACACCGTCAATATCAACTGCACCCGCCATAAGACCCGATGTTTTGAATGAGTTGATTTCTGCTTTAAGACTTGCAATTTCTTTATCTTTTGCCTTAAGGTCATTTGCAATTGCAACTGCTTTTTGTGGAAGTGCTGAAACATTTCCAACTTTGAAGGCATCTGCTGTTGTGTAAAGAAGTTCATTCTTTTCTTCAATGCATTTAAGAACATTTTTACCTGTTACAGCCTGAATTCTACGAACACCTGCTGCAACTGATGATTCAGAAACAATCTTGAAAAGACCAATTTTACCTGTATTATCAACGTGAGTACCACCACAGAGTTCAGTTGAGAAATCCCCTGCTTTAACAACACGGACAACATCACCATATTTTTCACCGAAAAGTGCCATTGCACCCATGGCCTTTGCTTCATCAATAGGCATTTCCTTGATAAGCATCTGTGTTGCATTAAGGATTTCTTCATTTACAAGGTTTTCAACTGCTTTGAGTTCTTCACCTGTCATACCTGTAAAATGAGTAAAGTCAAAACGAACTTCATTAACATCAACCAACTGACCTGCTTGTTCAACGTGAGTACCAAGTACTGTGCGGAGTGCTGCCTGAAGAAGGTGAGCCGCAGTATGATTTCTCATAATTGCTTTTCTATTTTCTTCGTTATATGTGGTAACTGCGTTATCGCCAACCTTGATAGCATCACCATTAAGTGTACCATGGTGAAGAACTACACCGTCAGCATCCTTTGTTGTGTTTGTTACTTCAAATGTGCTCTCACCGATTGTGATAACACCTGTGTCACCAACTTGTCCACCACTTTCAGCATAGAAAGATGTTTTGTCAAGAACAAGAATTACATCGCCTGCTTCAACAAAGTCTTTTCTTTCGCCCTCACTTACAAGTGCCACAACAGTAGCATCTGTGTTGTTTTCTGTGTATCCTGTAAATTCTGTTTTTGTGATATCCTTAAATGAAACACCACTGTTTCTCCAGTCAGTGTCAGCACCGTCACGTTTAACACTCTTAGCCTTCATTCTTGCTTCTTCAACAAGAGCTCTGAACTTTTCTTCGTCAACGGTCATATTATTTTCTGCAACGATTTCCTTTGTCAAATCAATTGGAAAACCGAATGTATCTTGAAGTTTGAAAGCATCTTCACCTGAAAGAACACCGTCTTTTGAATTTGCCATCATTTCGTTAAGAAGACCTAAGCCACTATCAATTGTTTTATAGAAGCTTTCTTCTTCCATTGCAATAACTTTCTTGATATAATCCTGCTTTTCAACAAGATTTGGATATGCATTTGCATTTTCCTTGATTACAGTTTCACAAACTTCAGCGAGGAATGGTCTGTCAATGCCAATAAGTCTGCCGTGACGAGCAGCACGACGAAGAAGACGACGAAGAACATAACCACGACCAGAGTTTGACGGAAGAACACCATCACCAACCATAAATGTTGTGCTACGGATATGGTCAGTAATAACACGAAGTGAAATATCCTTTTTAGCATCCTTATGATATTCAATACCTGAAATATCGATGATATGCTTCATAATATTCTGAACTGTGTCAACCTCAAAAAGATTGTCCACATCCTGCATAATACAAGCAAGACGCTCAAGACCCATACCTGTATCAATATTAGGATTTGCAAGACGAGTATAGTTGTTGTTACCATCATTTTCAAACTGTGTGAAAACAAGATTCCATACTTCGATAAATCTGTCGCATTCGCAACCTACTTTACAATCAGGACTACCACAGCCCTTTGAAGCTCCACGGTCAAAGTAGATTTCTGAACAAGGGCCACAAGGACCTGCGCCGTGTTCCCAGAAATTATCTTCCTTACCAAAACGAACCATATGAGATGGGTCAACACCTACCTCTTTAGTCCAAATATCATAAGCTTCATCATCTTCAAGATAAACACTGACATAGAGAAGTTCTTCAGGGATTTCGAGCACCTTTGTGAAGAATTCCCAAGCCCACGCAGTTGCTTCGTGCTTGAAATAATCGCCGAATGAGAAGTTACCGAGCATCTCGAAATATGTGCCGTGACGTGCAGTTTTACCAACATTCTCAATATCGGGTGTTCTAATACACTTTTGACAAGTAGTAACACGATTTTTAGGAGGTGTTACCTCACCTGTAAAGTATTTTTTCATTGGTGTCATACCCGCATTTATAAGCAAAATGCTCTTGTCACCCTGAGGTACAAGTGAAAAGCTTGGAAGACGCAAATGGTCTTTGCTTTCAAAGAATGCAAGGTATTTTTCTCTTAATTCATTAAGACCTGTCCATTTCATACAGACTACTCCTATTATATAAAAATTATCCTATAAATTATACAATATATATGGATTGAATGTCAATATTTAGGTATAAAAAATCAACCTATTCTCATTATGAGGGCGGGTATTTTTATATAGCAACGGCGGGAGCATAGCCCCCGCCGTACTAATTATTATAATTCACTTTGCATTTTGAACTTTACATTTAGAAAAGACCGTCGATTTTGCCATCAGCATCAACATCAATCTTATATGCTGCAGGTACCTTTGGAAGTCCCGGCATTGTCATAATATCGCCTGTGAGTGCTACGATGAAGCCTGCACCTGCTGAAAGCTTAACCTCACGAACTGTCATCTGGAAGTTTTCAGGTTTACCAAGCTTTGTTGGGTCATCAGAAAGTGAATATTGTGTCTTTGCAACACAAACAGGAAGTTTATCCTGACCAAGAGCCTCAATATCCTTAATTGCCTTTTCTGCGGCTGCAGTGAAGATTACACCATCTGCACGGTAAATCTCTTTAGCAATTGTATTGAGTTTTTCTTTGATTGAAAGCTTTTCGTCATAGATAGGAGCAAAATCTGCCTTACCCTCGTCGATTGTTGCGCATACCTTTTCTGCAAGGTCCATACCGCCCTCGCCACCTTTAGCGAATACCTCTGCAAGAGATACGGGAACCTGCATTTCTTCACAGAATTCTTTAATGTATGCAACTTCTGCATCTGTATCTGTGTGGAATTTGTTAATTGCAACAACTACCGGCACATTATACTTCTTCATATTTTCAATATGAGTCTTAAGGTTTACGATACCTGCTTTAAGTGCATCAACATTTTCGTTCTGCAAATCTGCACGAGCAACACCACCGTTGTATTTGAGAGCACGAATTGTGGCAACAACTACGATACAATCAGGCTTAAGACCTGCATAACGGCACTTAATATCAAGGAATTTCTCAGCACCGAGGTCAGCACCGAAGCCTGCCTCTGTAATACAATAATCAGCAAGTTTAAGAGCCAACTTTGTAGCAGTAACAGAGTTACAACCGTGAGCAATGTTTGCGAAAGGTCCACCGTGCATAATAGCGGGTGTGTTTTCAAGAGTTTGAACAAGGTTTGGCTTAATTGCATCCTTAAGAAGTGCTGCCATTGAGCCAACTGCATTAAGGTCACGCGCATAAACTGGCTGATTGTCAAGAGTGTAAGCAACAAGGATGTTGCCAAGTCTTGTTTTAAGGTCAGTGATGTCAGTTGCAAGACAAAGAATAGCCATAATTTCACTTGCAACAGTAATCATAAAGCCGTCTTCACGTGGCACACCGTTAACCTT
>Ga0233373_1000017_pt1 | contig 27005 bp, 39 predicted proteins | sample ElkDunMinimDraft_5_FD_180685 | JGI IMG/M metagenome (GOLD analysis project Ga0233373, IMG submission 180685) | Fecal eukaryotic communites from dung pellets of Tule Elk in California, USA - Elk Dung E0 | ecosystem: Host-associated > Mammals > Digestive system > Large intestine > Fecal | place...
CTCTTTTTAGAGGGAATGCCGTGAATAACCTCGTCATTTATGGAAATACATGCGGTAGCAGGAAAACCGTTGTAATTTAAAAAGTTAGGTTCAGCACCTTGCTTTTTAATATATCGATAAGCAATTTGGTCAATCTCATAGGTTGTTATACCGGACTTGACCGCCTCACCTGCTACCTGTAATGCTTCTGCTGAAATCTGACAAGCTTTTCGCATCATCTCAATTTCTTTTGCAGTTCTAAGCACTATCATGTTAATCCTCCAAAACTTTGAAGACAAGAGCTGTTGTATCTGCAACTTCTTCCTGTCCTTCAACTATTACAAGCTTACCTGTTTTTGCGTAATAGTCCTTAAGTGGTTCTGTCTGTTCGTGATAAACGTTAAGTCTATCAAGTACTGTTTCAGGACTGTCATCCTTACGCTGAACAAGTTCATCACCACAAGCATCGCAGATGCCGTCTTTAGCGGGCTTTTTGTATTCAAGGTGATAAGTTGCGCCACACTTAAGGCAAACTCTTCTGCCTGAAAGTCTTGCAGCAATCTTTTCATCAGGAACTTCGATATCAACAACCTTGTCGATTACGATGCCCATATTATCGAGAGCTTCTGCCTGAGGTATTGTTCTTGGGAAACCGTCAAGAATGAAACCGTTCTGGCAATCATCCTCAGCAAGTCTTTCATTGATAATACCAATTACAACATCATCTGGAACCAATTTTCCGGCATCGATATAGGACTTAGCTTTAAGTCCCATATCTGTACCGTTTTTAAGAGCTTCTCTGATGATATTACCTGTTGACACAGCAGGAATATTGAATTTTTCACAAATCTTCTCTGCCTGTGTTCCTTTACCTGCGCCTGGAGCGCCGAGAAGGATTAAGTTCATATCATTTACCTCCGATTAATCAAGGAAGCCTTTGTAGTGACGCATCATCATCTGGCTTTCGAGCTGTTTCTGTGTTTCAAGAGCAACACCAACCATGATGATAATTGATGTACCGCCAACTGCAAGGTTCATACCATTTTCTGTGAAAAGGCCTGCAATCTGTGAGTAAACAATTGGGAACATAGCTACAACGCTAAGAAGAAGAGCACCGATAAGTGTCATTCTATTAAGAATCTTCTGAATATATGTTGATGTTGGCTTACCTGGACGAATACCGGGAACTGAACCGCTATTCTTACGAAGGTTATCAGCCATTTCAACTGCGTTGTACTGAATTGCTGCATAGAAATATGCAAACGCAATAATCAAAATGAAATAAAGTGTTCCGTAGAAAGGATGTGTCTGACCAAGCCATACTGTTGTAAGCTTGTTCCAGAATCCGCCTTCCTTACCGGGAGCAAACATTGCAATTGTGGGAAGAAGTGAAAGAATTGAACTTGCGAAGATAACAGGAAGAACACCGCACATATTAACCTTGATAGGCATATGAGTGTTCTGGCCACCGTACATCTTACGACCCACAACGCGCTTTGCGTACTGAATTGGAATTCTTCTCTCACCGTTATCCATCCAAACGATGAAGAAAATCATACCAACAAGAGCAATTGCAGCAATCGGAACGAATACGAAGTATGCGCCACCTCTGTCAAAATACTGATAAAGGTTTGCGATTGTTGTAGGCATACGAGCTACGATACCTGCAAAGAGGATAACTGAAATACCATTTCCGATACCCTTGTCATTAATCTGTTCGCCGAGCCACATAACAATTGCTGTACCTGCAGTATAGCAAAGAATTACAACGATTGCCTGGAATACCATTGAAAAGCCTGTGAAAGCTTTTCCGTTAGCATCTGTCATCAAGAATCCCTGTGAGCGGATGAAGAAGTAGTAAGCAACACTCTGTAAAAGACCGAGTGCAACTGCAGAATAACGAGTAATCTTGTTTAACTTCTTTCTTCCTTCAGCACCTTCTTTTGAAAGGTTCTGTAAATAAGGAATTGCAACAGCTAAAAGCTGAATGATAATTGATGCGTTGATATATGGTGTGATTGAGAGTGCAAACAATGTACCATAGTTGAATGCGTTACCTGTCATCATTGAAAGGTAAGTCATAAGTGTACCTACACCCTCTTCAGCAAAGAGTCCGTCGCCTCTCATTGCGATGTCAACGAATGGAACGGGTAATGCTGAACCAATTCTGTAAATTAAAATTATTACTGCTGTGAAAAGAAGCTTCTTTCTTAAATCAGCAATTTTCCACGCATTCGCAAAAGTACGGAGCACGGTTAAATCACCTCAGCCTTTCCGCCTGCTGCTTCAATCTTCTGCTTTGCAGCATCAGAATATGCATTTACTTGAACAGTAAGCTTTTTGCTGAGTTCGCCGTTTCCTAATACTTTAACTCCATCAAGAGCTTTCTTAACAAGGCCTGCTTCAACAAGTGCCTCGATTGTTACTGTTGCGCCATCCTCAAAAGCATTGAGTGCTGAAACGTTAACAGTTGCGATTTCCTTTGCGAAGATGTTGTTAAATCCGCGCTTTGGAAGTCTTCTCTGCAAAGGCATCTGACCGCCTTCAAAACCGACCTGCATACCTCTGCCTGCACGGGCCTTCTGACCCTTATGTCCCTTACCTGCTGTTTTACCCTGACCTGAAGCAGCACCTCTACCGATACGCTTTACGTCTTTCTTTGAGCCTGCAGCTGGTGAAAGTTCGTGCAATTTCATTTTTGTGCACCTCCTTAAGCCTTAGTAACCTCTAAAAGATGTGAAATCTTCTTAATTTTACCCTGTGTCTGAGGATTTTCGGGCTGAGTAGCCACATCCCCGATTTTGCGGAGACCAAGTGCATGAGCAGTGGCGATTTGGTCTTTTTTGCATCCGATAAGACTCTTTACGAGTTTAACCTGAAGGTTTGCCATATTCTCCACTCCTCCTTATTCTGTAATCTCTTTAACTGATTTGCCGCGGATAGCAGCAACTTCTTCTGCTGTACGGAGCTTTGAAAGTCCGTCGATTGTAGCGCGAACTACATTGCAGGGGTTGTTTGAACGAAGTGCCTTTGAACGGATGTCCTTGATACCTACCATTTCAACAACGGCACGAACAGGACCACCAGCGATAACACCAGTACCAGGTGCTGCAGGCTTCATAAGAACTACACCTGCACCATATTTACCTGTGATTTCGTGAGGAATTGATGTACCCTTAAGAGAAACCTTGATAAGGTTCTTCTTAGCAGCTTCAATACCCTTACGGATAGCATCTGGAACTTCGCCTGATTTACCAAGACCGAAGCCTACGATGCCGTTACCGTCACCTACAACAACTAAAGCGGAGAATTTCATAATGCGGCCGCCCTTAACTGTTTTAGAAACACGGTTGATAGCAACTACTCTTTCCTGAAGTTCGAGTGTTGATGCGTCAATAATAGCCATTATTAATTTCTCCTTTCCTTAGAAGTTGAGGCCGCCCTCACGGGCACCTTCTGCGAGAGCAGCTACTCTACCTGTGTAAACGTAACCGCCTCTGTCAAATACAACATCAGTAATGTTCTTTTCTTTTGCACGTTCTGCAAGGAGCTTACCAACTTCTTTAGCAGCATCCTTGTTTCCGCCGTAATTTGTGAAGTCCTTCTCTGTTGAAGAAGCGCTAACAAGTGTAACACCTGCAACGTCATCAATCAACTGAGCATAGATGTGCTGGAGAGAACGGAACACATTAAGGCGGGGGCACTCAGCAGTGCCTGAAATCTTAGCGCGGACTCTCTTGTGTCTCTTGAGTCTTGCCGCTTTTGTATCTGGTCTATTAACCATAACTTTACTCTCCTCCTATTATTTGCCCTTACCGGCTTTACCTTCTTTACGACGGATATGCTCGTCAGCATATTTGATACCCTTGCCCTTATATGGCTCTGGTGGTCTCTTTTCGCGAACTTCTGCTGCGAACTGACCTACTACCTGCTTGTCAGGACCTGAGATAACAATTTTGTTTGGGTTTGGAGTCTCAACTGTTGTTCCTTCAGGTGATGTCATAATAACCTGATGTGAGAAACCAATGTTGAGAACAAGGTCCTTACCCTGCATTGCTACACGATAACCAACACCGTTAACTTCGAGCTCTTTTGAATAGCCCTTCTCAACGCCTTCAACCATGTTAGCGATGAGTGTACGTGTAAGACCGTGGAGTGATTTGTTGAGGTTTGAGTCATTAGGACGAGTTACAACTACTGTAGCGCCGTCAAGCTCAACCTTCATATTGCTGTGCACTGTTTTTGTAAGAGTACCCTTAGGGCCTTTAACGGTAACAGTGCTGCCATCTACTTTAACTTCAACCCCTGCAGGAATTGCAATGGGCTGTCTGCCTATACGTGACATTTACTGTACCTCCTCTTACCAGATGAATGCGAGAACTTCGCCGCCTACGTTCTGCTTGCGAGCCTCTTTATCTGTCATAACACCCTTTGATGTTGAAAGGATTGCAATACCAAGACCTTTCATTACCTTAGGCATGTCTTCACAGTTTGTGTAAATACGTAAACCTGGCTTTGAAACTCTTCTAAGACCTGTGATTACGCTTGATTTGTTAGGACCGTACTTAAGAGCGATTTCAATAACACCCTGTTTGCCGTCTTCCTCTACTGTAAATCCTTTGATGTAACCTTCATCAACAAGAATTTGAGCAATCGCTTTCTTCATGTTTGATGCAGGCACTTTCACTGTATCATGCTTTGCAGAATTCGCATTGCGGATTCTGGTGAGCATATCACCGATTGAATCAGTAATTTGCATAATGAGTTACCTCCAAATAAATTTTAATTGCTCTATTACCAGCTTGATTTCTTAACGCCGGGAATCTGACCTGCATGTGCTAACTCTCTGAAGCAAATACGGCAAACGCCATATTTACGGAGGTAAGCATGTGGTCTGCCACAGATTTTACATCTGTTATAAGCTCTTGTTGAGTACTTTGCAGGTCTTGCCTGCTTAACTTTCATAGATGTCTTAGCCACTTGTTACCCCTCCTTATTTAGCGAATGGTGCGCCCATGAGTGTTAAGAGCTCACGTGCTTCTTCGTCTGTGTTAGCTGTAGTTACGAAACAGATGTCCATTCCGCGAACCTTATCAATCTTATCGTAATCGATTTCAGGGAAAATCAACTGTTCCTTAACACCCATTGAGTAGTTACCTCTACCGTCGAATGAGTTAGGGTTGATACCTCTGAAGTCACGAACGCGAGGAAGAGCAAGATTGAAGAATCTGTCGATGAATTCATACATCTTGTCGCCTCTAAGTGTTACTTTAACACCGATTGTCATACCCTCACGAAGCTTGAAGTTAGCAACTGATTTCTTAGCTACACACTTAACTGGCTTCTGACCGGTAATCTGACCGAGGTCGTTCATAATAGCGTCAACAACCTTTGCGTTGTCCTTAGCTTCGCCGCAGCCAACGTTGATAATAACCTTATCAATCTTAGGAATCTGCATAACGCTCTTATAATTGAACTTCTTCTGAAGTGCAGGAACAACTTCGGCTTTGTACATTTCTTTAAGTCTAACTGCCATTTTATTGTTCCTCCTTATTCAAACTTTGCGCCGCACTTTTTGCAAACGCGTACTTTTTCTTTGCCTGTGCCTTCGTGGCCTACTCTTGTAGCCTGACCACATTTTGGACATACAAGCTGAACTTTATCAGCGTAAAGAGCACTTTCTGCCTTAATGATACCGCCCTGTTCACCCATCTTGCGAGGTTTAACATGCTTTGATACCATATTTACGCCTTCAACAATAACCTTGCCTTCTGAAGGGCTAACTTCAAGTACCTTGCCCTTCTTGCCACGGTTTTTACCGTTGATAACGATAACTTCGTCACCTGTTCTTACATGAACTTTACTCATTTAGGGCACCTCCTTAAAGTACTTCGGGAGCAAGAGAAAGGATTTTCATATAGTCCTTATCACGAAGTTCTCTTGCAACCGGTCCAAAGATACGAGTACCTTTGGGGTTCTTGTCTTCTTTAATAATAACTGCTGCGTTTTCATCGAAACGGATATATGTTCCGTCATCTCTGCGAACGCCTTTTACTGAACGAACAACGACTGCCTTTACAACATCGCCCTTCTTAACGATACCGCCGGGAGCTGCTTTCTTAACTGATGCTACAATGACATCGCCGATGTTAGCATATCTTCTACCTGAACCACCGAGAACGCGGATGCACATAAGTTCTTTTGCACCGGTGTTATCGGCAACCTTGAGGTAAGTCTGCTGCTGTATCACAATGATTGCCTCCTTTAATTACTTAGCTTTCTCGATAATTTCAGCAACACGCCATCTCTTATCTTTTGAAAGTGGACGTGTTTCCATTACTAATACTCTATCGCCTACACCGCACTCGTTATTTTCGTCGTGAGCTTTAATTTTCACTGTTCTGTTAACGATTTTGCTGTAAAGAGGATGCTTAACTCTGTCCTTGATTGAAACAACAACAGTTTTATCCATCTTATCGCTTGTTACGATGCCGACTAATGTTTTTCTGAGGTTTCTTTCCATTTTGAACGCCCTCCCTTTCCTTAAGACTCTTTGCCGTGAAGCTCGATGTCACGAATTACTGTCTTAACTCGTGCGATATCCTTCTTAACGGCACTGATTCTCATAGGATTTTCGAGTTGGTTGATGGCTTGTTGAAAACGAAGCTTGAAAAGTTCGTCCTTGAGCTCTAAGAGCTTTGCCTCTAACTCGCTGGGAGAGAGCTTTCTAATCTCGCTTGCTTTCATTACTGCTCACCACCCTGTTCTTCTTTAGTAATAAACTTACATTTTACAGGAAGCTTGTTAGCTGCAAGACGCATAGCCTCACGAGCAACTTCCTCTGAAACACCCTTAATCTCGAACATTACGCGACCGGGCTTAACAACTGCAACCCAATATTCTGGAGAACCTTTACCTGAACCCATTCGAGTTTCAGCAGGTTTCTCTGTGATTGGCTTGTCTGGGAAAATCTTAATCCAAACCTGACCGCCACGTTTGATATAACGTGTCATAGCAATACGGGCTGCTTCAATCTGGTTAGATGTAATCCATGCTGGTTCAAGAGACACAAGACCATAATCGCCATATGAAACTGTTGTACCTCTTGAAGCTTTACCTGTCAAACGTCCTCTGTGAACGCGACGGTATTTTACTCTCTTAGGTAAAAGCATTATTTTGTGCCTCCTTCTTTACGTGACTTGCGGCTCTCGTGGAGAACTTCGCCCTTGTAAATCCAAACCTTAACACCGAGTTTACCATATGTTGTATTTGCTTCTGCAAAACCATAGTCGATGTCAGCGCGGATTGTCTGAAGCGGAATTGTACCTTCGTGGTATGACTCTGAACGAGCAATTTCAGCACCACCGATACGGCCGCTAACCTGTGTTTTAATACCCTTTGCACCAAGACGCATTGTTCTGCCGATTGACTGCTTAAGAGCTCTTCTGAAAGAAATTCTTCTTTCAAGCTGTGAAGCAATGTTTTCAGCAACAAGCTGTGCATTGAGGTCAGGCTGCTTAACTTCAACGATATTGATGAAAACTTCTTTATCGCCACCAAGCTTTGCCTTGCAAACTTCTTTAAGTTTTTCGATTTCTGCGCCCTGACGGCCGATTACCATGCCGGGCTTTGCGCAGTGAATGTTAATGCGAACTCTTTTCGCATCTCTTTCGATTTCTACCTTAGGAACACCTGCAGGAGCGAGTGTTTTAAGGAGATACTCACGAAGCTCGTAGTCAGAAACAAGAGTTTCACCGAAGTCTTTCTTGTCTGCATACCAACGAGATTCCCAGTTCTTAATAACACCGATTCTTAAACCGGTAGGATTAACTTTCTGGCCCATTACTTAACCTCCTCCTCGCTTATTCTGCTTCCTTAAGTGTTAAATTGATATGTGATGTTTTCTTGTTAATTCTGTAAGCTCTGCCCTTGTCGCGAGGTCTGATTCTCTTAAGAGTAGGACCCTGGTCAACTGAACAAGCTGCTACATAAAGTCTTGAAACATCCATGTTTTTCATCTCTGCATTAGCCATTGCTGACTTGAGAAGCTTGTAGAGCGGTTCACACGCAGCCTTAGGTGTGTATTTAAGAATCGCCATTGCTTCATCACATGGTTTATTTCTAATAAGGTCAAGAACAATCTTTACCTTACGTGGTGCAATTCGCACAAAAGTAACTTTTGCTGTTGCTTCCATTATTTAATACACTCCTTTCGACTTATTTACCGTTGTTAGATGTTTTTGAACCTGCATGACCTTTGTAAGTTCTTGTAGGTGCAAATTCGCCTAATTTGTGGCCAACCATATCTTCTGTTACATATACAGGAACATGTTTTCTACCATCATGTACCGCAAATGTGTGACCAACAAAATCCGGGAAAATTGTTGAGCTGCGGCTCCATGTCTTAATAGCGATTTTTTCGCCATTTGCATTCATTGCTTCGACCTTCTTCATAAGACTAGCTTCTACGTAAGGTCCTTTTTTAGTACTTCTACTCATTTAATGACAGCTCCTTTCCCGATTATTTACCGTTGCGACGCTTAACGATAAGCTTGTCGGAACTCTTCTTCTTATTTCTTGTCTTATAACCAAGAGCAGGTTTACCCCATGGTGTGCATGGGCCTGGACGTCCGATAGGTGATTTACCTTCACCACCACCGTGAGGGTGGTCATTTGGGTTCATAACTGAACCGCGAACTGTAGGTCTGATACCCATATGACGTGTGCGTCCTGCTTTACCGATTTTAACGTTTTCGTGGTCTGCATTACCTACTGTACCTACTGTAGCCATGCAAGTTACAGGAACGTTACGAAGCTCACCTGAAGGAAGTCTAAGAAGTGCGTAAGCACCTTCTTTAGCCATAAGCTGTGCTGCGTTACCAGCTGCTCTTGCTAACTGACCGCCTCTACCTGGATAAAGCTCAACGTTGTGTACGAATGTACCTGTAGGAATGTTTGTGAGAGGAAGTGCGTTACCTGCTTTGATGTCAGCATTTGCGCCTGCTTCAACTACATCGCCAACCTTAAGACCAACAGGAGCGAGGATGTATCTCTTCTCGCCGTCTTCATACTGAACAAGAGCAATATGAGCTGAACGGTTTGGGTCATATTCAAGTGTTAATACTGTTGCAGCGCCCATCTTATCTCTCTTGAAGTCGATAATACGGTACTTTCTGCGGTTTCCGCCACCGTGATGACGAACTGTTATTCTTCCGTAGCTGTTACGGCCTGAGTGCTTCTTAAGAGAAGTTAAAAGACTTCTTTCAGGAGCAACCTTTGAAAGCTCGGAATAATCTGTAACCGACATGTTACGTCTTGCGTTTGTAGTCGGCTTATAGACTTTAATCGACATTTCTTTCATCTCCTTATACTTAATCTAAAATGGAGTGGCTCACTATTGAGCCCGTCGGGAAGCTTTGCGGAGTATGTCGAAACTCCATACCTTACCGCCCGACCTCAAAATCATTACATCATTCCGTCAAAGAACTCGATTGTCTTTGAATTTTCAGTAAGAGTTACGATAGCCTTTTTCCAAGAAGCCTTAAAGCCTTCGAAACGGCCGTAACGTCTGAACTGACCGCGAACATTCATTGTGTTCACTTTAGCTACTTCTACACCGAAGAGTGTTTCAACAGCCTTTTTAATGTCAACCTTAGTTGCATCTTTAGCAACTTTGAATGTGTACTTTTTGTCTGCAGTGCCCATCATTGACTCTTCAGTAATAACGGGAGCGAGGATAATTTCCTGTGCAAGTTTCATTATGCATAAACCTCCTCAATTTTTGCTACTGCATCCTTGAGAACTACGATTGTGTCGCAGTTAAGAATGTCGTAAACATTAAGTGTGTTTACAAGTGTTGTCTTAACACCGTCGATGTTTCTTGCACTCTTGTAAACTACGTCATTTTTCTCAGGAAGAACGATGAGAGCCTTTTTGCCAGCATTGATTGCTGAAAGAACTGCTGCAACTTCCTTTGTTTTGATTGCATCCATATTGAGAGAATCAAGAACAATCATCTCTTCTGCTGCAACCTTAGAAGAAAGAGCTGACTTCATAGCAAGTCTCTTTACCTTCTTGTTGATTGAGAATCCGTAAGCGCGTGGCTTAGGACCAAATGTGATACCACCATGTGTCCACTGAGGAGCTCTTGTTGAACCCTGACGAGCTCGACCTGTGCCCTTCTGTCTCCATGGTTTCTTACCGCCACCAGACACCTCTGCGCGAGTGAGAGTTGACTGTGTGCCCTGGCGCTGATGTGCCAAGTAATTAACTACTACAAGGTGCATTGCTGATTTGTTTGGCTCGATAGCGAAAACGCCGTCGTTGAGCTCGATGTCAGAAACTTTCTTGCCCTTTGTATCTACTACTGCTAAGTTAGCCATTACCTACAACTCCTCTCTTACTTTCTCTTAACTGTGTCTGCGATAACTACGATACCGTTCTTAGGACCTGGAATAGCGCCCTTAATAGCGATAAGGTTGTTTTCTACATCTACCTTAACAACGTCAAGGTTTTGTACTGTAACTTTCTCTGTACCGAGGTGACCAGCCATTTTCTTGCCTTTGAAGATACGAGCTGGGTCGATAACGCCGAGTGAACCACCGTGACGGTGAACAGGGCCTGTACCGTGAGTTTCCTTAAGACGTGAGAAATTCCAACGCTTAATTACACCTGCTGTACCCTTACCTTTGCTTGTTCCTACAACGTCAACTCTGTCGCCTACTGCGAAGAGGTCAACCTTGAGGATGTCACCAACGTTTACTGAATCTGTGTCCTCAAGTCTGAATTCCTTAAGAACCTTCTTTGGAGCAACGTCAGCCTTCTTGAAGTGACCTGCCATTGGCTTGTTCACTTTTGTAACCTTAACGTCGCCGTAACCTACCTGAACTGCAGCATAGCCGTCGTTCTCGATAGTCTTCTTCTGCACTACTGTGCATGGACCAGCTTCAACAACTGTAACGGGAATTACTTTACCGTTTTCATCGAAAAGCTGTGTCATACCGATTTTTTTACCGATAAGACCTTTTTTCATGTTTATTTCCTCCTTTGGTTATTGGTCGGTATTCACCGACTTGACCTTGCTCAGTGTTTTACTATAAGATTAAAGTTTAATCTCGATGTCAACACCGGCAGGAAGCTCAAGACTTGTAAGAGCCTCAACTGTTTTGTTTGAGGGTCTTAAAATGTCGATAAGCCTTTTGTGTGTTCTCTGCTCAAACTGTTCACGGCTGTCCTTGTACTTATGAACAGCACGAAGGATTGTAACGATTTCCTTTTCTGTAGGAAGCGGAACAGGACCTGAAACCTGAGCGCCTGTGCGCTTTGCTGTTTCAACAATCTTTTCTGCTGCCTTGTCAACAAGGTCATGGTCATAACCCTTAAGTCTGATTCTGATTTTCTTACCTTTTGTTGCTGCCATTTTGGTTTCCTCCTAAATTTCTGGGCACGTTATTTTACTTGCAACCTAGCCGGGTGTTTCAACCCTGCCATTTTTAAAACCGAAAAATCGGTTCTGATTTTTCGGACGGCGTAAAACAACGCAGAATGCTCCCTGCAAGTACCGTCAGAGCGCAGTTGGGGTACACTTTGAGGTTTTGAAAGCATTATTGGTCGCCCGATTTAAAATCAGACATACTCCACGGTAATTCCCTGCATCATCGTGCAGCCACCTACCGCTTCAACGCATATCGCACTCATTAGAAATGGGCAGAATTCACCCTTCTCCACATGTGCTCTAGCATTTTAACATATTCGTTGGTAAAAATCAATAACTTTTTACAAAAAAGTTTGTGAAAAATGCAAAATTTTTTTCGGAATATTTTTAGCCACAATATATAGTGTTTAGCCTTAAAATCACACACAAAAAATCGGATTTTATCACTTGCAAAAATCCCCTATATATAATATGTATAGCAAAAACAGGTTGAAAAAGACGAAAAACATATTAAAATGTCATATCAATCGAGTGTTATTTAAACAATGCAACAATTATGAATTTGACGAATTCTTTTTTTCTAGAGGCTGGCATCCCCGACAGCCCGTTTCAAAGTTACAATCAAATTGCTACGGGTCGGCGAGACGCCGACCCCTACGAAAAAAATAAAGTCACCCTGAACGTAGTGAAGGGTCTCATAAATTGAGATTCTTCGCTTCGCTCAGAATGACACATAAAATCAAAACATCCCTACAAATTCCAATTTATAACACAAAAAATACGGCAGATTTTATTCCGCCGTATAAAAATAATCTTTATTTTTTCTTTTTCTTCAAAGTCACCGTTACGCCTGTAGCAACTGCACCAGCTACTACAAAAACAATCACACCCACAATTATTGGTGTTGATTTATTTTTGTTTTCTTCGTCAATTGCTCCTATCGTTTCAGTGCTTTCCTTACCGTCACTTTCGTTTGTCACTGTTTCTTCCAATGTTGTGCTTTCCAATTCAGTTGTAGTTAGTGTTGCTTCTGCTGTACTTTCAGTCACATCATCAATAATAGTTTCTTTTTCTGTAACAACCGGTTTTGTTGTAGTCACTTTTTTTGTTGTGGTTTCTGTTACCTTCTCTGATGTTGTAGGCTGACTTGGATTTTCCATACCTAATATATATGGTGAAATTTTACACGGAACTTTACCTGCTTGCATTTCAACTTTTCCATTATAAAAAAGTTCAACTTTATCAGAAACTCCACCAAACAAATAGCCATCAATAAAAGTATTATCATCCACTACATATATTTCCTCTAGACTTTTGCAATCCATAAAAGCATCATATCCTATTTCTTTAAGACCATTGTTCGTTATTACAGTTTTAAGATAATCAGCTCCTTTAAAACTACAAGGTGCAATAGTTCTTGTATTTGATGGAATTGTCAGCACACTTGTTTTCGAACCACACGCATAGCCAATTATTCTATTGTTATCTTTTCTATAAAGGATTGTACCGGTCGATGCATACACACTATTATCCGCTGAAATTTCTGTCAAATTATCACAATCAGCAAATACTGCTTCCGCAATAAATGTAATGTTCTTAGGAATATGTACAGACTCGATTGTTTTGTTTGATGCGAAAGCTCCATCAATAATCCATGTAACTTTATACCCATCATATGTTTCTGGAATTTTTACATTTGTTGCCACTCCGGTATATTTATCCAACCTAATTGTTCCATCAGACATAACCTGATAATCAAAAGTAATATCGTCCACATCTTCCGCCATTACAATTGGTGTGCAAGCCAAAACCATTAAAAGTGCAAGAGTTAACAACAATATTTTTTTCATTTTCAATCCCCCAAACTGAAAATAATATTTTATACAATTAAAGTATATATCACGAAAATCTTCGCATTTATATTGTAGTAAATATTTTTACTAAAGTCAATAGTAAACTTATTTACTTGATATAATTTTTCTGGTGATATAAATGAAATATATTAAAATCTTACGTGATTTGAGAGAGGACCGCGATTTAACACAAACTCAGGTTGCTCAAATTCTTGAAACATCACAGACAATGTATGCCCGATATGAACGGGGAGCAAACGAATTACCCATAAGGCATTTGTTAAAGCTTTGCGACCTTTATGGTGTTTCGGCAGATTATATTTTGGGTAGAGAATAGAACAATTGTACTTTTTTGTTCTATTCTCTATTTTTTTGTAAAAAACTTGCACAAACTTTTTTGATGAATTTTCAAAATTATATTTTTAAGTTTTTTGAAATTCAAACAAGTCGAACACATATTTGTGAAAGTTGCACAAATATATTGTGGTGCTTTAGTTGAATTTGCCGACAGCGTCAATAAATGTCGAAAATGCCCTTTTGTGCAATTTCACCAAATATCACTATGGTTTATTGTGCAAAAATACTTGACTTTTTGTTTTCACGGTGGTATTATATACCCACAACAGAAGAGAAAGCGAAATTAGTTGTCCATAATTTCTGTGCGGTAGGTTTTTCCCAATCCCCAACAAATTTTCCCTTTCCTTTTTCATAAAGTATAACACCAATCCCTATTTTTCCTATCGTACAGAAGTTATTTATATATAGACTTGAAAAATCAAGTCACTAACTTTAGGTTCATAATAATTTTTCTCATAAATAAAGCTCCGCTGCACATTAGTGTGGCGGTTCTTTTTTTACCACTATTGCAATAAAAGTATTCAAATGCTAAAATACATATGAAAGGATTGATTCTATGAATTTTGATTTCACATTTTATATGCCCGCTAACATTATAAGCGGAAAGGATGCTGTTCTTAAGAATGGGGCAATTTTCAAGTCATTGGGTAATAAATGTATTATTGTTACCGGCAGAAGTTCCGCTAAGGCTAGCGGCGCATTAGAAGACGTATGCAAGGTATTGGACGAGAAAAACATTATATATATGATATATAACAAGATTACCGAAAACCCATTGACAATTGATTGTTACAATGGCGGAAATCTCGCACGTGACTTTAATGCTGATTTCGTTATTGGTATTGGTGGCGGCTCACCTCTTGATGCGGCAAAAGCAATCTGCGTATACGCAACAAACGACCACATTATTGATGATGACATTTATACCGCACCCGTAACAAATAATCCGTTACCACTTATAGCAATCGGTACAACCTCAGGTACGGGCAGTGAGGTATCTGGTGTATCGGTATTAACTAGAAAAAACGGAAGAAAACAAAGTGTAAGCGGTAAAAACTATTATGCACAATATGTCCTTGCCGACCCAAAATATACTTATTCACTATCTTACAATTATACTATTTCAACTGCACTTGATGCTCTCGCACACGCAATTGAATCAATGTTTTCACCAAGAGCAGATTTTTTGTCAACTCAGTTTTCCCTTATGGCATCAAAGATTATTTATCCATACCTTGTTGAAATGAGAGAAACTAATGAAGTACCGAGTCAAGCGGGACGTGATTCACTCTATTATGCATCTCTTTACGCAGGATTTGCTCTTAATAAAGGCGGTACAGGTTTCCCACACGGTATGGGTTATGCTCTAACTGAAGATTATAATGTGCCCCACGGATATGCCTGTGCAGTATTTTTACCTACATATCTTAAAGAGGCTGAAAAATCTAATCCGCAGCTACACAAAGAATTGTTCAATGCTATGAATACAACCCCCGACGAACTTGACGAACTTTTTTCACATTTCTGTAAGTTTGATTTTAAAATCTCTGAATACGCAATATTGGAATACGAGAAAAGGTGGGAAAACTTGAAAAATTTCAAAAACTCCCCTACTGAATTCAATAATCACGACGCAGGAAATCTTGTTAGGAAATTGTTTGGATAATATATTTCAGATATTTTTTGTCTAAAGACAAAATTAATCTTAAAATTCTATCTTTTTGTGAAAAAACTATATGTTATCTTGTTCATAACTCACAAAAATACAAATCAGATTTTATGCAACTAATTAGCAAATAGATATTTTTTAACTATTTCCACCTTTATTTTAAGCCATTTTGCTTATTCTAGTTAAAAAGCGTCTATTTGTTTTTTCTTATTTTTAAAAAAATATTTGACATACAAGAAAATAATGGTATAATTAATTTGAACTATAATCTGCTGGGCAGATTAAATCACTATATTCCTAATTAGGAGGGTACAATAATGGCAGATACAAGATTTGCAATTTCAAACTATCATGATGCTGCGGCTATCAACAGACAGCTTGATGACCTTATCAGCAAGCCAATTTACACAATCAAAGCTGACAAGCTTAAAGAGTACGAAGAAGAGTACTACGGCAAAAAGTGTGTAAAATCAAAGGCATTAGTTGACGAAGCAAAGGCTATCATCCCCGGTGGTGTTCAGCACAACCTTGCTTTCAACTATCCATTCCCACTCGCTTTCACAAAGGCAGAAGGTGCTTACCTTTACGATGCTGACGGAAACAAATACTTTGACTTCCTTCAGGCAGGTGGTCCTACAGTTCTTGGTTCAAATCCAAAAGTAGTTCGCGACCAGGTTATCGACCTTCTTAACACTTGTGGTCCTTCAACAGGTCTTTTCCACGAGTTCGAATACAAACTTGCTAAGAAAATTTCTGACAGTGTTGAAACAGTTCAGATGTTCCGTATGCAGGGTTCAGGTACTGAAGCTTGTATGACAGCAGTTCGTGTTGCTCGTCTTGCAACAGGTAAGAAGAATATTCTTAAAATGGGTGGCGCATACCACGGTTGGTCAGACCAGCTCGGTTACGGTATTCGTGTTCCTGGTTCAAAATTCACACAGGCAAGTGGTGTTCCGCTTTACCTCTTCAAGCACACTCAGGAATTCTTCCCAGGTGACCTTGATGACCTTGAAAGAAAGCTTCGTGCTAACCTTCTTCGTGGCGGTACAGCTGCTGTATTTATTGAGCCTATCGGTCCTGAAAGCGGTACAACACCTGTAAGCTATGACTTCAACAAGGGTGTTGAAAGACTTTGCCGTAAATATGGCGCACTTCTCATATTTGATGAAGTTGTTACAGGTTTCCGTATTGGTATGGCAGGTGCTCAGGGTTACTATGGTGTTTCTCCTGACCTTACAATCTTTGGTAAAGTTATCGCTGGTGGATACCCAGGTGCAGGCGGTGTCGGCGGTAAGAAAGAATATATGAAGTACCTTGGTGCTGGTCTTGATGATTCAGGTATGAAGATTAAGAAAGCATTCACAGGCGGTACAATGACAGCTAACCCACTTTCATGCTGTGCAGGTTACTTCACTCTTGAAGAAATCGATAAGACTAACGCATGTCAGAAGGCAGGCGAAATGGGTGACCGCATCACAACAGGTCTTCAGGAACTCATTGCTAAGCACGGTCTTCCATTCGTAGCATGGAACGAAGGTTCAGTTTGCCACCTTGAAACAGTTGGTACAATGCACTATGAAGTTAACTGGAAGAAACCTTGGACTATTCCTGGTGTTCTTAAGGCTACATCTGAAAGAAAGAAAGAAATGCAGTACATGGGCGCTGCTTATATGGCAGAGGGTCTTGTTACTCTTGCTGGTAGCCGTCTCTACACATCAGCTGCATATACTCCTAAGATGATTGACCAGGCACTTCAGTGCTTCGACAAAGTATTTGAGAATGTTGCAGTTAAACCTGCTGAATAATCAGTAATACTTTTCGGCGGGCGAAAACAAAATTCGTCCGCCATATTTTCACAAATGAGGTGAATATTATGGAAATTATGCAGGCAAAAGAACTTGTTATCAAAGCAGGTCATGAATTAATCGCTTCTGGACTTATCGCACGTACATGGGGTAACATTTCTTGTAGAATCAGTGAAACTCAGTTTGTTATTACTCCAAGCGGTCGTGCTTATGAAACTCTCACTCCCGAAGAAATTGTGCTTGTAAATATTGAAGACCTTGAATATGAGGGCGAAATCAAGCCATCAAGCGAAAAAGGTATTCACGCAGCTTGCTATAAGCTTCGTCCTGAAATCAATTTTGTTATTCATACACATCAAGTAAATGCTTCTATCGTTTCATCACTTGGTATGGATATTAATAATGTTGAAGGCGAAAACGCAGAAATTATCGGTAAGGATATTCCAATTGCTTCTTATGGACTTCCCGGCACAAAGAAACTCCGCAAGGGTGTTATTGACGCAATCACACGTTCAGACTCAAAGGCTGCAGTTATGGCTCACCACGGTGCAGTTTGTATGGGCATTGATTATGACGATGCATTCAATGTTGCTAAAACACTTGAGGTTGTTTGTGAAAAGTATGTGCTTGATAAATACACATCTCTCACAGGTACAGTTGCAGAAAACCTTGCAGAAATCAACGAATATGTTGTGGGTAAATTCTTAAAGAAGCCTCTTGATGCTCCTGAATTCCCAGCTTGTAAGAGTGAACGTGACGGCACAGTATTCAATATCTCATTAATTGACGGTGATGGTTCTGTTACAAGAATTGATATTGAATCAGGCGATATTATCGCAGGTGAAGGTTATAATGAATCAGTTGAGCTTCACCGTGCAGTTTACAAAAAACGCGATGATGTAAATTATATCACACATACTAAAGACCCATATGTTGTAGCTTGCTCAAAGCTCGGCAAGAAGATGAGACCACTCATCGACGACTTTGCTCAAATCGTAGGTGTCAATGTTAAGTGTGCAAAATATGACCCCAACAATTCACTTGCAACTTCTAAAAAGGTTGTTAAGAAATTAAAGGGCAGAAATGCAGTTCTTCTTCAGAATAATGGTGCTCTTTGTGTTGCTGGTAGCGAATACGACGCAGGCGCTATTGAATTTATCACTAATAAAGGTGCAAAGATTCAAATTAGTGCCCAGATGTTTGAGCGTGTTGAACCAATCAACCCAATTGAAACAAGACTTATGAGAATTGTTTATAAGCTTAAGTATTCAAAGCAAGCAGGCAAATAAGTCAAATCCAAAAAATTAGGGACTCTCGATTGAGAGTCCCTTTTATTATTCTATTCCTTCAAAAAATTCATCATAAGAACAATCATAAATCTTTTTCAACGCAACAACCACACTTATTGGAATATTTAATTCACAAGATTCATATTTCGCATAGGTCGACCTCATAATATCACAAGAAAGCAACTGTAATTGAGCACAAAGCTTTTCTTGCGAGAGATTAGCATTTTCTCTTAAACGTCTCAAATTTTGACCCATATTTCTATCTCTTCTCAATTTTTGTTCCATAAAATCTCTCCAAATATAATATCTTGACCAATATTGGTCGCAATCAACGTTATTTTATGATATATTTGTATAAGATATTGACCGCTATACTGGTCAAAATATTTTTTGATTTGAGATGAAAAAAATGCAATATGAACTATATTCAATAAATATGCAGAATAATTGTTATTCTTATCACTTATCAACTAATGATATAAAAACAATTTTATATTACATGTTGAATGATAAAACAAAACCAAAGTTTATAATTATCGATAATTATGAATTAACACCAATAAATTTTCATTTATTAGGATTGAACACCGCTCCAACTCCCGAAGAACATAGAAATTTGATTTTCAGTTGCAAATTTGAAAAATTTTTAGACTGCTATTTTGAACAAGGATATTCACCTGAGAAAATAATAGATTTAGCAGAGAAAAATGCAAAACAAGAAACAGATTTTTATTTTCAGAGAATAAACGAATTTAATGATAATGATTATTAAAAAATGGACTCTCAATTGAGAGTCCATTTTGTTTAACATATTTATAATACTTATCAAATTTTGTAGGACGAATCGACGGTCCCTATGATACATATTATTCTTGTGTCATTTTGCGAGTATATCTCTTAAAGAACGCAATTGCATCTTCTGCACAAGCGATTGGGAGTCTTTCATTTGTACCATGTGTGCAAAGAAGAAGTTTTGTATCTGCTACAAATGGTGCGAAACGATAGATGTTTTCACAAACAGGCTCGTAGTTGTAAGCATCTGTACCACCCATTACAAGGAATGGCGAAACAAGATTCTTTTCATTTGAAGCCTCTGCCAATTCTCTGATTGTTTCAAATGCTCTTGTATTTGTCGGTGAAACCTGTGAAGATTCTTTACCAACAAGGAATTCGATTTCAATATCTTTATTCTTCACACTGTCGCGAATATGTTGTTCAACATCTTTAATTGTACAACCCGGCATTGTTCTAAAGTTTACTGTAACAGATGCCTTTTGAGGAAGAACATTGAACTGTGGACTACCTTCTGCCATTGTAACTGCAGTACAGGTGCGCACAAGCGAAGCCGCCATTGGAATTTCACTCATAATTTTAAGAATGAGTGGCTTGAGTATTGGCACATTTACAAGTACAACCTTTAATGGATAGCCTGCACGTTTACCAACTCTTGTCAACAACTGTTTTAAGTAGTCAGGCATTGTTGCCTTGAACTGATGATTTTCAATATCTTTAACTACATCAGCAAGCTTACCAACCGCAGTGTGCTTTGGTGGCTGTGATGAGTGACCGCCCTTTGCATTTACACTTACTTTGTAGTTTACACTACCCTTTTCTGCGATACCAACACCTGTAAGGTTGATGTCGAGAAGTTTGCCAAGCTTAACTGGAAGAATTGCGCCACCCTCGTCAAGTACAGCTTCAAGGTGAACACCTTTTTCTTTAAGATATGCAGCAATCTGCTTTGCACCGTTATCAGGTGCTGCAACAACTTCTTCATTATGACCAAGACAAATGAAAATTGAACGCTTTGGCTGGTAACCCTCTGCAATCAATTCTTCCATACATTCCATAACCGCAATAAGATGGTTTTTCATATCCATCGCACCGCGTCCCCAAATGAATTCGCCGTCATTATAACCGCTGAAGGGTTCATGTTCCCAGTCGCCCTCTGTACCTGCAGTTATCGGCACAACATCTTGATGAGCAAGCATTGCAATACCGTCAAGACTTGGGTCAGTGCCTTTCCACTCAAAAACAAGACTTGCATCGGCAATTTTTGTTTTTGTCATTGTCTTGTGAACAAGTGGGAATCTTTCTTCTAAAAATGCGTGGAATTTGTCAAATTCAGCCCAATCAACAAGCTCACGGTCATAGTTAGAAATTGTTTTGATTTTAATTGCATCGCTCAAATCCTGACAATATTTTTCCATATTGACATTTTCAGGCTCAAGCACAACCTTTTCTGTTTTGGGCTCTTTGAAAAATGCAGCACGAATAAGTGTAACCACAATAAAGAGACCTAAAACGCCAAGAATAGTCCACAAAATTTCCATATCTATCTCTCCTTATCAGGTGTTCTTGTCAACTTGATGAAAAGTCTTTAAGTTACCTGTTTTATTACTGCGTTTATCAAGTTCTGCCATAACATCTTCTACGGCAATACCCTCGTTTGCCATCATAACAAAAAGGTGGAAAATAAGGTCACTGATTTCGCCAACTGTTTCTTCCTTATTACCGTTTTTAGCGGCAATTATTGTTTCGCTACATTCCTCGCCAACTTTTTTAAGGATTTTATCAAGTCCCTTTTCAAAAAGATAGCAAGTGTAAGAACCCTCTTGTTGATTTGCTTTTCTTTCAAGAATTGTTTCGTAAAGATTTACTAAAGTATCATTCATTTTTATACACCTCATTGAAGAAGCAGGATTTACTGCCCGTATGACAAGCAGGTCCCGTTTGGTCAACCTTTATAAGTAATGTATCATCATCGCAATCACCGTGAATTGAAATCACTCTCTGCAAATGGCCCGAAGTTGCACCCTTATTCCAGAGTTCTTGTCGTGAACGACTCCAAAACCAAGTATAACCCGTTTCCAATGTTTTTGCAAGTGACTCTTTATTCATATAGGCAAGCATTAAGATTTCGCCCGTGCTATCCTCCTGAATAATTGCAGGAATCAACTCTGCTTTTACAAAGAATTTATCAAGGTTCATTTTACTCACACTCCCTGATTGCATCTGATAATTTTAAAGTGCCACTGTAAATCGAACGACCACAGATTGCACCATACATATTGGCATTTTTAAGGTCGATGATATTTTGAATATCCTTAATTCCGCCACTGGCAGTAATATTACAGGATACCGCTTCATTGAGCTTAATGAGTTGCTCCATATTTGGTCCAGAAAGCATTCCGTCACAGTCAATATCTGTAAAGATAATATACTTTACACCAAAATCTTCCATTCTCTTTGCAAGGTCTATATAATGGGTGTTACTTTTCTCTGTCCAACCCTCTGTTGCAACCATTTCATTCTTTGCATCAATACCTACTGCAATTCTGTCACCAAACTCTTTACAAGCCTCTTTTACAAGCAGTGGATTTTTTAGTGCCGCTGAACCGATAATTACACGTTCAATTCCGTTCTGCACATAAAAGTCAACATCCTTCATTGTACGTATTCCGCCACCAACCTCAACTTTAAGACCACTATTTTTTGCTACATCGAGGAAAATGTCAGAGTTTATTAGTACACCATCAAGAGCTCCGTTAAGGTCAACCATATGAATCCACTCTGCACCTGCTTTTTTGAAATTAAGTGCAGTTTCCATATATGAATCTGCAACCTTACCGGCTGTTGCAAAGTCACCCTTATAAAGGCGGACACATTCTTTATCTTTTATATCAATTGCCGGAAAAATAATCATTTATTATAAAGTCCCCTTTGTTGAAAGTGTTTTATCTGTTTTTTCTGTTGCAATACTCATCGCGTGGCCGAAAGCCTTGAAAATTGCTTCGGCAATATGGTGCGAATTATCGCCATAAGGTGCACGAAGATGTAATGTGATTTTTGCATTGTCCGCAACTGCACGGAAGAATTCAACGCACATACAAGCGTCAAAATCCCCACATTTCTCCTGTGGAAAATCTGCTTCAAAAACAGTATATGCACGATTACAGATGTCAACTGCACAGAAACCAAGTGCTTCATCCATTGGCACAAAGAAACTACCATAACGAACAAGGTTTGATTTGTCACCTAAACACTCAAAGAGTGCCTGACCAAGTACAATTCCGATATCTTCAACTGTATGGTGGCAGTCAACCTCAATGTCCCCCTTACAAGTAACAATTAAGCCATAACCTGCATGAGTTGCAAAGGCAGTAAGCATATGGTCGAAGAAACCAACACTAGTATCAACCTTAACTTCACCACCATCAAGACAAAGCATTAAGTTAATATCTGTTTCTTTTGTTTTTCTCGCTATTGTTGCAGTTCTCATTATACTTCCTCCAACACCTTTTTGAAAGTTTCAAGCATTTTATTGTTTTCGTATTCTGTACCTGCAGTAATTCGCAAATAGTCACCCATATTACGAATAATAATGCTATTATCTTTCATTTTTTCAAATACTTGCTTTGCATTTTTCACTTTCATAAATACAAAGTTTGTATGTGTTTCGTATATCTTTTCTATTTTTTCGTTCTTGATTTCTAGTAATTCTTTGTAAATCTCTTTTCGAGAATTTACAACTGCTTTAATGCAGTTATCTATGTAGTCGGGGTGTGAAAACAGCACTTCGCCAAGAGCCTGTGAAACTGAATTCACATTATATGGTGATTTAACTGCACGAATTACATTTGTCAGTGTCTTATTTGCAACTGCAAATCCAAGACGGAGTGCTGCAGAGCCCAATGCCTTTGAACAAGTCTTTAAAATAATGAGATTATCATAGTTTTCAAATTCTCCTAAAAGACTTTCGTCCTCTGCAAAATCCATATATGCTTCATCAAGAACAACAAGTGCATCTGTATTGTTTACAAGTTTTCTTATATCGTCTTTTCTCACAATTCTTGACGTTGGATTACAAGGATTTGAGAAAATCACTATTCGCACATTTTCTTGGTTGGCAAGTGCGATAACATCATCCATATTAACATCAAGGTTATCGTCTTTTTGATACTTAACACTCTGACACTCTGCGATTTCAGCATAAAAACGATACATTGAAAAATCAGGCTCAAGAGTTAAAATCTTATCCCCTTTTTGTAAAAATGCATTCATTATAACTGAAATAATCTCGTCTGAGCCATTACCTGCTGTAACACAATTAGGGTCAACCCTGAAATAATCTGCAAAACCTTTTACAAGTTTTGTTGCCATTGGGTCAGGATAACGATTAAGAGCAGTATTCTTAAGTGCTTCAATCATTTCATTCTCAATTTCTTCAAGAAATGTGAGAAATGACTCGTTGGCATCAAGACGGATTTCATATGTACCGCTAATTGGCTCATATGGTGTTAAGTTCTTTACTTTTTCGTTGAGTTGAAACATTATTAATCCTCAAATCTGACTTTAATTGAATTTGCGTGGGCCGTTAACCCCTCTGTTTCTGCAAGAGAAACAACCTTATCCTTGCACTCACGAAGTGCATCTTCTGTATAGTAAATAAAACTCGATTTTTTAATAAAACTGTCAACTGACAAAGGCGAGAAAAATCTTGCAGTGCCACTTGTAGGTAACACGTGGTTGGGACCTGCAAAATAATCACCCAATGGTTCAGGAGAGTAATTACCAAGGAACACACTACCTGCGTTATCCATTCTGCCAATATATTCAAGAGGATTACGGACACACATTTCAAGATGCTCAGGTGCTAATTTGTTAGCAAAATCAACTGCCTTGTCCATTGTGTCACAGATAATAATTGCACTGTAATCCTTAAGAGACTTTTCGATAATCTCTTTTCTTGAAAGTGTTGCACACTGTATTGCTAATTCCTTCTTTGTATCTTCTGCGATTTTCTCACTTGTTGTAATGAGAATTGCAGATGCCAACACATCGTGTTCAGCCTGACTCATAAGGTCTGCAGCAAGGAATTTTGGATTTGCACTGTCGTCTGCAACAATTAAAATTTCACTTGGTCCTGCTACCATATCAATATCAACTGTACCATAGAGAAGCTTTTTTGCAGTAGCAACGAAAATATTACCAGGGCCAACAATTTTATCAACCTTTGGCACTGTTTCAGTACCGTAAGCCAATGCTGCAACAGCCTGAGCACCACCCATTAAGAAAACTCTGTCCACTCCCGCAATTTTTGCAGCGGCAAGAATATCGGGGTTTGGTGTGCCATCCTTTGCAGGTGGAGTTACCATTATAATCTCTTCAACACCTGCTATTTTTGCAGGAATTGCATTCATAAGTACACTTGATGGATACGCAGCAGTGCCACCTGGTACATAAATACCAACTCGATGGAGTCCACGGACACGTTGACCCATAATTACACCGTTTTCCTTTGTTGTAAGCCAACTCTGTTGCTTTTGTCTTGCGTGGAAATCACGGATATTTTCTGCAGCATTTTCCAAAGATTTTACGAAAAACGGGTCACATTTTTCTATCGCTTTATCAATTTCTTCCTTTGAAATTTCAGCCTTTTCAGGTGCTTTACCATCAAACTTTACTGTATAATCATAAACGGCTTTATCGCCATTCATTTTTACATTTTCAAGAATATCAGTAACGGCAAGTGTAACCTTTTTGTCAACCTCGCCACTTCTTTCTTTAAGTTGTGCGATAAGGGAAACATCCGCCTTACCGTCTGCAAAAACTGTATTTATCATATCATTCACCCTTTGGGATAACTTTTTCTATTTCTTCAAGGAATTTGTCAATTTCTTCACGGCGAAGCTTCATACTTGCCATATTTACAATTACACGTGCAGAAACGGGCATAATTTTTTCTTTCACTTCAAGTCCGTTTTCCTTAAGTGTTGTTCCTGTTTCAACAATATCAACTATACCGTCAGCAAGATTTAAAAGTGGTGCAAGTTCAACAGAACCTTCGATTTTAATGATTTTAACGTCCATTCCCTTGCTTTCAAAATATGCCTTTGTGATATTTGGATATTTAGTAGCAATTCGTTTTGTATTGAATCCGTCATAGAAATTTACACCCTTTTGTGTAGCAAGTGCAAAATCACATTTACCCAGATTCAAGTCGGTCATTTCATAGAAGCTTTTTCCATTTTCAACAATAGTGTCTTTGCCCACAATACCAATATCACATACACCGTGTTCAACATATGTAATAACATCGGCTGCCTTTGCAAGAACTACTTCATAGTCACCTGCATTTAGAATCAATCGTCTGCCTTTATTGATAAGCTCGTCACAATCAATTCCCATTTTTTGAAAGAGTTCAATGCTCTTTTTTTCAAGTCTGCCTTTTGTAAGGGCTATTCTCAATTTTTTCACAAGATTTCCTCCCCTACTGTTTTTCCAACAACGCAAACCTTCTTAATGCCTTTTGAGAGTGCATATTCCTTTGTTTCTGCGAGTGTTTCAAAGGTGCTGTTTTCACAATATACACCCTGCTGACGCAATTGTTTTGAATATTCAATTGCTTGCATAATATATTCTTTTTCTCCAAAAACAATTATTTCAGGTATTTTTTCTTCATCAATTTCGTTACGCGAAAGCATTACTGTTGCCAAATCACCTGTTTCAATACCAAAGCCTGTTGACGGCATATCACGCCCAAATTCAGCACCAAGGCTATCATAACGGCCACCTGAAACAACAGAAACACCACTACCCTGCAAATATCCTTTAAAAATTATACCTGTATAATAATTAGTTCTGTTGACAAGGCTCAAATCAATAACAATTTTATCAGAAAGCCCTGCCTCACCTAAAAGGATATACAATTCTTTCAAATAGTCAAGACTATTTTGACCATCTTCACCTAAATCAATTTCTTTTGCTTTTTCAATAACCTCAACGCCACCAAAAAAGCGGGGAAGATTACGAATACAATCGGTTACATCTGATTTACCAATTCTATCAAGAATATTATTAAGAGAAACGAAATTTCTGGTTTCTACACAATCATAGATTTCACTGACTACATCATCACTTACATTGAGCTTTTTACAAAGCTCTTTAAAAAATCCCGCGTGACCTATTTCAAGCTTAAAATCTGCCGATGTGCAATTTTCAATAGCTTCAACTGCGGTTGTGATTACCTCTAAATCTGCGCGAAGACCATAAGCACCCAAAAGTTCGATTCCACTCTGTGTTGCCTCGTCATTTCTACCTGTTAAATTCTTCTGTCTTACAAAAACATTCTGATTATAATAAAGACGAAGTGGCAAACGTGCATTTTGAAAACGGGTGGAAACAAGGCGCGCAATCGGAAGAGTTGAATCAGGACGAAGCACTAAAAGTCGACCATATGAATCGGTCAAACTGTAAAGGTCCTCGGGATTATAACCTGAACTTTCACGATTGAAAACATCAAAAAATTCAATTGTAGGTGTCATCACCTTTTCATAACCCTTTGATTTGAAAACAGCAGAAAGTCTTTTTTCTGCACAACGAATTGCTCGGCTTTCCTGTGCCAAATAATCTTTTGTTCCTTCAGGGGTAATTTTCGAGTAGTTTTTCATAAAAAATGTCCTTAAAAATAATTCTTTTAAAACGCACTTTTGACTCATGCGCTTTAGTGTGCTAATATGTTAGCATAATGAAGTACATAAGTCAAGTGTTTAATAATTATTAAAATCCAAAAAATGAAATCTGTGCAGTTTCAGGAAGACCTTCAAGTGCACCCAC